>Ga0233342_1000033_pt1 | contig 39812 bp, 22 predicted proteins | sample GEONDECOMP273_FD_180706 | JGI IMG/M metagenome (GOLD analysis project Ga0233342, IMG submission 180706) | Leaf litter microbial communities from Shasta-Trinity National Forest, California, United States - GEON-DECOMP-273 | ecosystem: Environmental > Terrestrial > Plant litter > Unclassified...
ATAAGGGGCGCAGCAAACTCGCTTTTTTCAGTAGCAACTCGATTCATTTAATAAGTGCGTCTGCAAATAAGATCAAGAAGGATGATCCAATCCCTCAGCCCGTCCCAAGAATATAAATAGTGCCTACCTACCCACCAAGCATTGCTCAAGCAAGTGTTTTCGAAGCGCGCAAAAGAACAAAGTGTAGTCAGTGAGCCAGTTAAAGTAAAGGGTGGTTAACACAAAAGGAAAAGGGCCGAAAGCACATAAGTAAAACAAGTAGGCTTCAAAAGTTAATATCAATGTACGAATGAAGATCGAAACTCTGGGACATCCCGTCCCAGAGTCGCCACTAATATCGCAGCACCTTGTAATCGAATCAGGGTCAATCTCAATATACAAGTCCCGATACAAGTCCCGCTCACCACTGTTGCCGCCCTTGAAAGAATCACCGTCACCAAAGAAGCCACTGTATAAGAAGGATGAGCCATCATCGGGAAAGGGGAGATAAAGAAAGTAGAGAGCCATTACCGGGAGATATTATGATATAGAAGAGAGCTAGTAAGTCAGAATATAAGCAAGGATGGATTAATAATAGATTGGGAGGTTATATGGAGGGAGGACGGCACCGGCTGATCACCAACAAGATGGACAAGCGATGGGGCGATGGAAAGATAGATGGGTTGTCGGATAAGGAGTGAGTGTGATGAGTGATATGTCGTCGATCAAACGAACGGGTCATTTTTGGAGTCATGATGGATGATAGAGAGGTTTCTTGTGACTTATCGGGTACGCCTAGAGCGAAGTACCAAAATGAATACTTACCTTTATTATTCAATCCGCCTAGAACGCCCCAGCCAGCAGAAAGGGCCTTCCTTTCATTCAAAGAATGGCACGTGAAAGGGCCTTACAAGCTACTTCAATTTAACCTGGCCCACACCAGGAAATCAGGTCTTTCCCAAGCCTCTTACTTGACGCGCCATATTGACTTGTCTCATTTCGGTAACTAGAGATAGAATTGTGTCCTTTCGCTATCCCTACATGAAGGTAAGTAAGGCTCTCCCTTACGCGGAGCTATTTGAGGATCTTTAGATGCTCGATGCCCATATTGATGCCCCTCAAAGCCAGTTTGATAAATATTATTTGAAATATTATATATGTATATTCGCTTTTTTCCTTTTTAGAGCGGCCCTATCCTATTTTTTTTTCCATCTGGCTGGCTTTCAATACATGTAGCTTTCCCCTTCGGTAAGAACCACAACCCCCACATTGTCTGTAGAAAATAATTTGAAAAACCCAAATGAGCAATCTATCCTGAAGAGGGAGATCAAATAATCATAGAATGACTGCAAATGCTACTGTTTTAAACCATATCCATCCAGTCAAGTTTATACAACGAAAGGAGCGTGGGACCGTGTGTAAGTGCCAGCCCAAGCAGGCTGCCGCCCTTCCAAGATCGAAAGTGGGGTCAAAATAATATCCATAATAAGTGTATGAAAACAAGTATTTCACTCCCATATTCAACAAAAGGTGGGGTGCTAAATAATATAAACACAAAAGTCGAGGTGCAAATAAAGAGAAAACAAATTTCAAAGTTAGATGGGAAAGTGTTTCCAGTCGATTTTCAAAGCCTTCACCGAACGTGTATGTGATAATAAAAGATTTGTGTGGACGGGGTTTAACAGGTGTAATCCCTATTTGGGTTGAAAACTCGAATTTTCCTATTGAGCACTGTATTAATATCCTTGGAATGATCCTACTTAACTGAACGGTATGGAACAATGTACCTAGAATCATGCAATGATTATGCTTACTTACAGGATTCCTACCTGCCTTCTCTATTGTTGCCTGCTTGAGCCTAGAGCGACAGGACCTGTCCGCACAGTACCAGTCCGCGTAAGCCACAGTTAAGTCCGCCCTGGAAGGCATCCATTAAGTCCGCCCGGGCCGCCTACTCCTACTGTGCAACAGCACATAGAGCACCTCACATAGCCAATCATAGACAGACAGAAGGGAAATCCGATAGTCGATCGATCATTTCCACTCATCGCCTGTTTTCATTTTTGATAGCCGCTAGTCGAGGCCAGGTTTCGATTCCGGTACTTGATCCAGGAGTTGATCCCACGTGGAGATTCCGGTAGTTTATCCAGAAGTCTTTGTCGATGCCGATACTCGATATGCTACTCGATGCTGTCGATGCCAAGAGGCGATCCCAAGAGTTTATACATCAATGCCAACCAGTCAGTGACAAGAGAAGAAGGAGCGCCCCTGGAAGTTTGAAATCGACGCAGGGTTCGAGGGATGGTAGTTTTATTTTGTGGTTGTATCCGGTACTGCTGAACCATGGTTCACCTAACCAAGGTCACCTAAGTCAAGGGGGTTTCCTAGGACTTACGCAACTGATGCTCAACAGGCTAGCACAGCTATTTAAGGCCAATGCGAAATTCCATCCACTATAGTGCCTCCTAAACGCAGTTGTTAGCAGCGATAGGATTTTTGGAAGCATCCATCGAACCAAACAACTACCATTGACCCAATCCCATCTACCTTATTGATCAATCTATAGTAAGGCATACCCCCTTCCCAGGCATGTGACGCCTGCGCATATACACTGGACCACGGATAAAGGAGAAACCGACCTGGATTCCAGAAATATAATTGGAAGCTCGAGAGCCGCCATCGTATATTTTAACCGAAGCTCCCAGCAGCACACGTTGCCCCATAAGCGATTTTTCCGGTAGTTCCATTTCCGGTCCCAGATAGAGATTGAAACCCAGCACCTGTTAATGTGCCAGTCTTAGCATAGTATGGTCAAAAAGTGATAAAAAAAAGCACAATGCCCACCATATCATCGAGAAACGCTACACTCCAGACGGACCCACGCAACACCCTGGGGCCATCAAGAACGCAACACCGGGGGTAGACAAAGACTGTAGATAATAAGCTGGTAGCCTAGGTCGGTCTGCATTATGGCGCGAATGAGCTTAGCAAGGAGTGCGATAAGGGGAGAGTAGTTTACGTGAAGTGCTTTTCAAGACTCAGTTGCTAGGTAGAGAACACGTGCTCTCATCCCATAGCCCCCATAGTAAATGAATGTGATAGCATGTTGGTTTCTGTGTTATCCAGGTAGGGTTACGTTCACCTGGGTGGTAAACTGGCTCTACTGAGGCTGACTATGGAGCTATCTCTTCATCGATTGGCTCTGGATCAAGTGCATCTGGAACCATGGTGCAAAGGGAAGCTGGTACTGGCACAGGCAAGGATGCTTACTTTTCAATTGGTGCTGCTACTCTAGGTAAAGGTAAACTCGATCCGCATTTAGATCTGCTTCAAGGTCAAAAGCAATAACTGTTGGTTTTACTCGGTCAACCGGATATTATTCTGCTGGAACGGGATCTCTAATTAATGGATCTATATATGCATCTGTATCTGGATATGCACCTAGATATATAATAGGAAGTCCTTATGGATCCGCATCTGCTGCTGGGTCTTACTCTGCAACTAGGGACTCTACTACTGAATAATATGCTACTTTGTACACCCGGTTACCTGGTGATTCAATGGGATATGGAACTACTAGCTTTGGATCTGGGGATGAACCTTAAACTCGATCTCAATCTTAAGGAAGAAATACTGGTCCTGGGTCAAGATCCTCATCTTGGTCAACTGAATATAGAACCTTACTTAGAAGGGAGAGAGTTCTATGTATCCGAAGAGCTGCTGTGACATCCCCTTTAGAGGCGGGAGGGAGCGGCCTATGTTATGTTATGATTAAAGTGATCACGACATTGTAGGTGCTCGCGATGGGACGGATGCAACTTACCTCATCAACAATGGGTGACATAGCCCGTTGCAAAAGTCCCCCGGAGAAAGGACGGGGGTAACTAGAAAACAGAGTGGAAAGGAGATATGACGAAGCGAAGATAACTTACCCTAGTATTCCTTGCTTAGCTCAGTCGGGGCGAATCGGCCCGGCTCCCCGGCTCGGTTGGCCCGAGGGCGGGATGCTTTGAAGCTATGCTCAGATCGGTCGGGTCGAGGTCGAGATGCCTATGCTCGGGATCTAAGTATGTCTTCAGTCAGCTAGATCGGTTATATGTCATGTCAGCTAGGTCCCACATTAGCTTTGAAGAAGTCTCTCTACCAAACCACATTATCGCTTTAGATACGTATTTATGATCATCGAACCACATTATCATATTGTTAAACCTTCTCGTGTCAACCAGCCAGTTGCAATATGATTATGAAAAGGTCGGGTCGGGCATCATGAAGGAAAGATGCAATTCGAAAGGCCATTTCGAAGGTGGGTGGCCGGCATGTAATCTTCAAATAAAAGTTTGGGCATCGTGCATTGGTCCATCATGCCAATCTCGTCCATTAATGAAACTAGTCTCGCTAATCGATCAAACATCAAACTAGGAATCTTTGCTAATCAGATTCGTACAAAGATCCACACCAGTCGCTTCACCAGTACAGATCATTCATCACCAGTTGCCATTACATCCATTGTCGAACAGATCTTCACCAGTTGCACCATACTCCATCAGATCACCAGTCCATCACCAGTCGCAAATCATCCATCGTTGAACAGATCATCAACAGTCCAATTGATCGTTGCTCTTGCCAAGCTAAGCGGAATCGTTGGGTGGTGTTGTCTATCCACACGTTCTAGCGTCACGGGTGGTTATATCCACAGGTTGTATCGTCACGGGTCTAGCCTCGGGTTGTATATTGTATCGCCACGGGTTCTATCCTCATGGGGTGGTTCTAGCGTCACGTTCTAGCCAGGCATAAAGCAATCCGTCCGTTTCAAGTTATTCATATCCGGTTCGCAAGAAGAGAGATCCGGCCGGGTATCAATTTATAGACAGTGATAAATCCAAGAGATCAGTCGGGCATATCGGGCAAAAAGAGACAAGATAGAAGGCAGGAAGGTCGAGAGAAGATATCAGGAGGTAGAGATATATCTCAGGCAAGCAGGTAGGTGGAACTTTGGGTTCGCTGTGGTACGGGTTTCCATAGCTCTTCAAGTGAACAGTGCGCTCGCTGTTGGTAACTCCAGATGTGCTCAGGGGTTACTGGTTTCCAGATGGGAAATTGGGGGGTGTATATGGGTTTCCATCCTGTAGGCATGCATCTAAGGGTAATAGCACTAATGGTCTAAGTGCCCAAACCCTTCCAAGATATAAGTAGTAAGGCTATAGTGAATCACTAAATCAGAGAGGGAGGGCAATACGAGAGGGTAGCCGCCCATCCAACTGCCTGCTATTCATAAAGTAGACTGACCAAAGTGAATTGGAATGCTCTAATTGGCAACCCCCCCCCCATCTAATCTCTGAAGTTAAGGCAGGAGTTCCAAAGGCAGTTCCGATTGAGGATTTAACTACTTAGCTTTCCAACTTCAATTCATTTTGTAGACTGAACCTTATCCCTCCATCCATGTAATAAAGGCATGTGGTTAAGAGTTGGTTTCTCAAAGGGAGGGATTTAACATTGCTGGGGTTGCGCGAATACGGGTGAACAGAGCTCTCTCTCTATTCAGGTGAACTGTGGACTTTAGGTGATGGTTTCTCACTGTGTGACGGGGGGGGTGTATGGAATGAGGGAGGGAAGTGAAATGATGGTGGCAAGTGGTGCTCTGGTCCACTCTGGGGGCAATGGGTGTGTGGGAGGGTTCACTGTGCCTTTTTTTCAGACTCACTGTGCATGTGATGGGTTCTAGCCTCGCTCGGGCTGTCTCGTCTAGCCACCACACGTTATAGCATAACGGGTTAGACTCGCCGTTGTTTCTTATCCCAGCCTGTAACGAACTCAAAGCCAGTTAAGCAGCCGGGGGTTCATTCATTCCAGCCGGGCGTCAAGCCTCAAAGCAAGCAATCCATGTTCCTTTCTTTCTCCACGTGCTAGGCACTACACTACTATATTGGGTATGTTGTGCTGGTGACTCGGGCATCATGTGATGGTGAACTTATATCTCAGGTATGTTTTGATGGTCGGTCGAGTGGTTCGTACCTCACCAAAGAAGGGGGGGGGGTGGGGGACTCCATCTATCCCGTATGGTGGCACCTTGGATGCAACGGGTGTTTAGGTTTGGGGAATGGGTGCTAAGTTCCATGTAGGGTAGGGGTTCTAGGTTCTATGTAGAGGAGGATGTAAACCCTATTGGTTGGGACGTGAGATAAATTCAAGTAGAAATATAAAGAAAGTAAATTGGTTTGGATGGCTCCTATTGGGAGTGAGCTGTTACATATCTTTTGGGTATGGTTCTGACTGGCTCTGTAGGGTATAGTTTTCAAGTAGGAGTTGAAGTTTGTAGGTTCTACAATGGGAGTTGTAAGTCTGGCTGCTATGGCAAGTTCTGCTGTTTAGTCTTCATTGGTCTGTCCGGTGGACCACCTATATAGGTAGATGTTGCCTGTGTCCGGTGGTAACGCCTATCTATCTCGTAAGATGTTATAAAGTAAAGAAATGCCTCTCCCTCCTACGCTGGCATCTCCTATTCTCTCACCCTTCGCATAAGACTGGCTCTTTTATATTGACTAATCCTGCTCCTCCTCCTAATTGATTAATAAAATTAATTGAATAAATCCAATCAGGTCTCTATCATATCTCATCAGGTGTGACCCAAACAAGATCAACCCCGCCACAGTACTTAGCCGGTAGTTGCGGTAAGGTCAGAAGGCTGCTGTATGTCTTCGGGAATAAAGCAGCTTCCTGTTTGCCAGATTCTTGAAAGTCAATAAAAATGCGAAATAAGGGAAGGGCCCAATATATCATGAAGGGTTCAGAAGTGGCCCTATAACGTCCATAAATGGTCTTCCTTATAAGCCTCAGGGCTGAAGATATCTTTCTTCTCTTGATGCGAGGTGAAAAGAAAAGAACAGGATAAAGCATTTTCGCCTTCTTTCCGTTGAACCAAGTAAGCCCGTATAAAGTTATTCCTTCATATCCAGGTAAAACAAGATATATACGGTACGGACATGGCTTAAGGCTCGCTTGGTGGTGGAGGCTTAAGGTGAGGAGAGGAGAGGCTAAGGCGGCTTCTGTTTAGAGGTGATAAGCTCAAGGTTAAAGAAAGTTTTTGGTTTTCTAAGACAAGGTAAGTTCCTTTATTTCCTGCAATGAAGTCCTGATTAATTCCTGTATCTGGCCAGGTTAATCCCGTTTAAACAAGAAGAAGTAAATAGTGATACCCACTAAGATTGATTCCTGTGAGCATCTATCCCCAAGTTGGTTGGATAAGTGATATAGTTCAAGGTGTGTTGGTGAAGCAAGTGGGCGCCCGGTTGGTAATCGTAAAGGTAAAAAGTAGGCCTTAAAAGTAAATACGACTGGTCTTAAAAGTGCGTAAGGAAGCGGTTAAATAAAAAAGTGTCGTGATGCAGAGCAGCAGTTCAAAGTAAATAGAAACGGGTCGGGTTGGCAGTAGTGGAGAATTCCTCACTAGTATCCTGGGCAACACTGGGCCGGGACAAGATTCATAGTGATACCCATCCATAAGTTCATAGTGGTACCAAGACTAATTAATAAGGGGCAATAGGAATAGGTAGTCTGATTGGTAAAGAGAACAGGGTTAACAGGCAGGCATCAAACTCAAGGCGAGTAGGCGTCTATTCCTTCCTAACAATGGAGTAGGTTCTAATTCCGTCATTGTATCTTATATTGGCAAGGCTTGTCCGTCCGTACCAGAAGGTAATATGTGATAATAATGTGTCTAGGCCTGACCCTTCAAGTAAGCCTGTCTAAGCCTGGCCTTGTCACCCCTCCCCACCAACATAAAGTAAAAAGTAATTCGCTTACAGGTCTGGGTAAAAAGAAAGGTAAGTATAGGGGTCCTAACTAATAAGCTGAGGAGGTAATTGAGCCAGCCGGTCTATAAAATAAATACCTTAAAATACGCAGGGAGTAGGCACCTAGAACTTGACTATTTACCTTTGCCTGCGGGAACACCTTTCTGTTCGGACCTAGACCAACAACCTAGCGAGCTCCACTAGAGAACGGCTCAATTACCTGCTGAACATGGAAGCTCGTCCAAAAGCTCTATAGGAATAAGCCCGTCCATCCTCCAATGAGGCTCTCTGATGGCCCATAATAAGCCGCCGCCATCCGATGCTCAACAATAGCAGCAGCGAAGAACGATATCCGCCTAAAGGTTTTTTCTGGCTTACTGTAATGAATCCAATCCGGGGCAGTTCAACGATATCTGCTTAAAGGAAAAGCCTCTCGGGACCATCCCCGCCCGCGGGAGCATGTAACTAGAAGTCCTTCCTTGGCTAATCGCTCATTCATCCCATCCGGTAGTTCAACAATATATGCTAAAATCTGCTGCTAAAGGTCAACCCTCTAAGCTAATAAACCATCCCACCATGCTACTAAAAGTGCTCGGCTAATTTACCCCATCATCTGGTGCTGCTTCTAAGGTAAAGAGAGTAATGGTTGGGGATCACCCCCTCAACTAGTATTTCCAGCAGTAAATCAAGTAAATAACATATGGAAAGCGTGCTCGTGCTCGGTAAGTAAATAAGTCCCGTGTACTTCCTCCTAAGTTCCCAAGATTTATAAAGGCTCGGCCAAACAAATAGGTGAGATATGTGGTACCCAGACCATAGGACTTAATATAAGGCAAGCTGGGGCGTAGCGGGATTTATCGTTCTATTCAAAGTGCCGTAGCCACAATTCTTGCCTGCCTGAAGAAAGTGGTTAGGGCATAAGTAAATAGGGTATTTGAGGAGGCTCAATATAGGTTGGTGAAGCAAGGAATTAAGAGGTTCCAGTAGCGGTAGACCAGCTGTTAATGCTCTTTATGCTGTTGGTGCTTATTCAAATAATTTCCATTCGAATGCTTCTGTCCTCCTTGTGCTTTTGCTGCCTTTGCTGGGAATCCTTTTGCTTATGGTAATTATATTGGTTCGGTTGCTTATGGAAATGATCCTGGTTCAATTGGTTATGCTCCTTCAACCGCTTCTGGAACTGATCCTGGTAATGCTCTTGGAACTGATGATGGAACTGCTCCTGGGAATTATCCTGGAATTGATCATTATACTGCTCGTGGTTCAAAGGGAGGCGAGCAATGGCGCGGTGCTGGGCCTACTTTTATCCTCCCTCTCCCTTCTCCTCCTACTCCTTCTACTTTTACTTTCATCAGAGGTAGGGGGTCGCTACGCTCTTATTATATTTATCTCCCCCCCATATACTTTGCCTCCTTCTATAATTTAAACAGAGGAGGGACGATTATCATATTGAAACGCCTACGCTACAACACGCATTACTTTACATTATCCTGTATCACGTTCTATCGACCCGCCTTTTTACCATTCAGTTGCATTTTTTCCCAAGATACCGCATTTGGATTGAACCGAGCTACCCACCCTCCATATTTAGATTGTTTAATTACATCGCTAGAATGGATTATCGGAATGGGGGGGGCGTGTCCCATTAACCCTATTGGATCGGATGGGGGATGGTATGATGGGAATTGATAATAGGTTCATGAGACCTTACAAGCCCCAGGTGAATGGGATGGTGAGATGGATTGATACCAAGCCTTACCCTTTTGTTTCTACTGCCCGGAACCCTAGAACCATGGCATGGAGTTACCTTTACCCACCCAGATATTAGACCAGCAAAGGATTTGATGGCGGAATATCAGTACAGCACAGGATTAGATACCTTAGGAGCACCAGATTGATTAGTTTATTTACCTCACCTTAGACCTTGGAGAATCTCATGCCAGAGACCTAGTGTAGTGCTCCCTTTTACCTTACCTTCATACCCCACATGGATTGGAATGCAGAACCCCAAATAGAACAGAACTCTTAGGCAGTCTTGGATATTAGGCAGTATCATTATTAGCTTAGAGAGATGTTACCTTCGATTAAACTATTTTAGTTAATGAATACGGTACGGTTCACAGAACCTACCCGTTATAGATAGGAGAATCGGCATGCTTACCATATGCCTTAGATTAGACCCGTTTACCCTTCACTCCATCCCCCACCGGGTAGCTTTCCTCAGACTTCAATCCAGCCGCCCCAAGCACGGGGAAGGGAGGGAGGGGTTAAACGTCCAAAAGAACTACTATGTGCAAAAGAGCATCGATCGAGGTTGCCCCGTTGAAACACCAATGAACAGGGGTTGGTGGGCAAGCCTCCTTCCGGCATTCATTAAGGTGGTCCCATCTAAGACTAGTTTAGTTGGCGCTTAGCTTAGAGAGAATGAAATTGGTAGTAACGAAAGCTAAAGCCCTTTCTACTTGCGTAGGCATTCTGATTATTTCTATGCTATAGATTATATGCTTTACTTACTATACCCCATACACAAAATAACATGCTAACTTACAGTTCTGCCCCGCGAATGATAGATTGTTTCGTGCCCAAACAAGGCCTTTTGTCTTCAAATTCAGTGTTACCCCCATGCTATTTAAGGGACAAATAGTATTCACATGTAACGATTCCTCCCCAACTTCGCGGAACACCTAAATTTGAAAATTGTGATCTATAACAATTTACTATACAAATTGGCCTCTAGGATGCAATTCCTCCCCTACAAAGTGAAGCACCTAAATAGAGAAATTTGATCTATTTTATTTAGGTGAACCGCCCCGAACAGCTTCTTCACCAACCGTAGAATAGTGAAAAATGAGATTAAGGCAAGGTAATAATATAAAGTTCCTGCGATGGAGTCAGAATTTGTAAAAGTAAATATCCGAAGCCCGTCCCTACAAAATAAGTTTATAGCAGTACCCCAAAAGCATTAATTAAGGAAGTGTGATAGGGCTAAGAGGTATATTTCTTCAGGTAGGTAAATAAGTTGTGTGGAAACGCAGATCGGGTCATTCACTTTAACAAATAGGTTTTACCTCACCCGTATATGCCTCGCGTTATGCTGCCCCCCCTGATTGAATGGATTATTGAATGGAAGGAATAACCTTAAATGCTTCGCAGAATAAACTTGCCTAAATAAAAATGAAATTTAGCGACCCTCTCCCTAACGGTCGAGCGGTTCGTACCTCACCCCAGATGAGCCCATATATATATTTTATAACTTTAAATGCCATAAAGCAGCCACTCTGTGCCTAAATTCTCCAGATTTTGAGTCTATTGATTGGACACCTGGACCAGCCTTTTTACGGAGTGCCTTATGAGAAGGCGCGTCTGGCTAAGCTTTTTAAGATCGACCCGACCAATCAATCCAACCTGGTGCCCCTATTGAAGATGAATATCTTTTTGCTCCGCACCTCACCGCTTTAGATATGGATATGGCTGGCCTTATATATGTTATTTCTTTATACCACTGGATGAAGGAAGGGGTACCGGTTGGGAATGAGCGCGACTCTGGGTGGGCCTGTCTAATGAGCCTGCTTAAAGAGGAACCCCAGTTGAGGAAAGGTGAGAGCATCATATCTTTGAGACGTTTCTTTTGTCATCATCCCTACTATAAACTATTGGAGCTACCTTATTTATTTAGTAACCATCTAGCATGAGACTTAACTATTGAATGCGTGGTGGGAACACGGAATGGGGAACATGGGGAGAAGGCCCGCGGAGAACCGGCGTTAGTTAATAGGCAATTGAAGAACCAGGATTGAAGAACCAGGATATGTACGGATCAAAGCAATAGTATCTGAGAGTAGACAGAGAACATGATGTCGGCATTACTTAGCATTCAAGGGTTCGGGAGTGGCACTAAAATTAATGGGATTGGTCCAAACGAATAAGCTACGGATTTTTAACGTATATAAGGGCAGAACAAATGGGAGACCTAGATAGATCAGATCCACTTTTCCCATCCATATACGAATAACTTAACCTCCTCGACGCCTATATTTAAGTGCCGATATCTCCATCCGTTTAGGATTAGGAAAGCCAATTGAAATGGGGACAGGAACTACTCACTTGAAACGGGTACAGGTTCATCCGCAACTACTCGCTTGAAAGACGATCGATTATCCACCCGAACCGAACCCGCTATCTTACGTGGAGGACGAATCCATTGATTCAGTAGACATCCATCTGCCCGAAAGTACTTTCCCTCCTCCTTAAGGGAGATGGCCAATTCGAGTGAAGAATGCCCGTCTGTCTCCCCGTGGTTACTTCCAATCTAAAGCACCCTTCATAGACAAATCCAATAAATAAACTAAAATTAAGGTCCGTAGGTGCTTGTCCGCATCGGGCAAGGGAATTTGGACAAATAGAATGAGGGGAAGGTTCTATCTACCATTATAACATTTATAATTAATATTGAACAGAACATCCGTGATGTTGGATTTAGAACTTCCACGATGGGCCCGTTCCGATGCCAAAACAACCACAACAATATGAGACACGCCTACTATTCTTACTCAACTTAAGGTGCTAGCAAACATAGAGAGAGCTCTTGTGCCTAGCATGATTAGATACGAAATACAGATCGGGGACGGAGGGAGTTTGGGGCGGTGCTATGCAATGAGCCGGAAGAACTAGAGAGACCCGAAACGGGACGCGCAACCAAAGAAGATTAAGTGGGACTTTCACAACAGCATCTCGTAATCGTCTGTCTAGAATAAAGTTCCAGCAGGAGTGACCCAACTCTTTATGATGAGATCAAAAGCATTAAGAAGAGTGCTCAACCACCACGGGTCATACTATTAGAATTTGTTTACTGGATCGGGATAAGAGGTAGGGGGGCAGAAGGGATGGCAAGGAAAAGTAAGGTTATCACTAACCTACCCTACGACGATAGCAAAGCCCTATCGTCCTGTTATTCCCCAATTGCTTAACTTAAAAGTCAAGAATGAAAGGTAAGGTAAGGGTAAACCATTCATTTGGAGGGGGCAACATCTGTGTAGAGGAGGTTCAGTTCCCACGATATAATGTTTCACGAGGTTCAGCTTCGCTTGCACTGTTTCTGTTTCTTCTTCCAGTGTCAATCCCGTGATACTTTTTTTTTTATTTTTCCCATGATATGGTTTCCGGTGAGACTTTATTCCCCATGACACTGGGTACGATGACTATAGATACTTTTCCAATAAATTATTATATTGGTCCCTCCGGTTGGTAAGGCACCATTTAATGGGGGGGGCTCCATTCAGTACTTCGTTTGGTAAAAGTCAATATATATTCCCTGCCTTCGTTCGGTAACAAGGGCTCTATCGTTTCCCGCTTTTAAGCTTCCAGCTCTTCCATGGAACATGCCACAGTGCATGCCATAGTGAAGTGATGATGATGACCACCATAGAAGTTTAGAGGCATATGAGTGTTATAGCCACTTTCATAGTCTAACTACGGAAGTTTCCAGTCTTCCTAGAACCGGTTGGATTCCTCCATAGTGAAGGTGGATTCTCCCGTAGTAGGGGTGTTTTCTACCGTAGGGTTTAATTCTCTTCCTATCCTATTAGGGATGGGTTCTCTATCTATCTATTTATCTAAATATTTATAGTGGAACCCACCGCTATAGATCGACCTCAGCGGAACATCTTTATTTAATTCGCCATTATCTCTGTCCGTCGTTTAAGCATTTGTTAACCGGGGTGTGTTATTTACTCTAATAGATACAGCCAAGGGAGAATGCCAATAGATAGTTATGATCCGGGCAAGCCAAGCATTAATGACGAAGTTCAACCTTCCATCCAACCAAGCCAAGTAGTGCACCTTGAAAAGAGACTTGGAAGAGTATAGGCACCTCGCTGCTTTCGAAGCTTCGTGTTAAACCAACTCGGGGACCTATCACAACCTTGGTCGGGCTACAACCCCGACTGAGCATCATCCAAAACTCATACTATAGTAACTCATACTTAAGATAGGGGGAGAAATACCCCGCCTTGGGAAACAAGGAAGGTCTCAATATGACCGGAGACCAACCAAAACGGGACTAAACGGGATATCCAAAAAAGGGAGGAGTCAATTTAGGGAGATTCCCAGTAAAGAAGGGTTTCCGAGGGCTCAAAGTTCTTTTTTATTCTTACTTAACTATATCCTTTCTGATCGTTTACCTATGATTGACAGGGATTACTGGTTGCCAATACCCCGGATACCCTCATTCACACGAGGTGCAAATTGAAAGTAAGGAGGCCTTCAACTAAAAGCCCTTTTCTATTTTGGGGAGCATTGGGCTTAGAGAACAGGGCCTGCTTGTAGCGGCGGTATCGGGACCAGAATCAACGAATCCGAAGCCCGCATTGTCTTATTTGCGGTTTCTGAGTATTGCCATTCCGACCATCACTGCAGAGGATAACACATGAACTAAATTGCTACCATTCGTTGGTTCAGCAGATTATGAAGTTGGTTCAGAAGTCGATCCAGTAGTTGATGCTGTCGATGAAGTAGCTTTATTTCATGCGCATAGTTCCATATCCTCCAGCATCAGTAGCGTAAAGAGCAAAGGTAGGCAGGCGCAGTTACAGATCCATCAACGGTTTAAGCAGTCGGTGAAGCTATAGCGGTTTTTTATTACGAAGAAGTTGATCCATCAGCACCACCAGCAGTAAAAGAACCAGCAAGCAGCTAGGGCATAAGCATCAACATCAAAGGCAAAGAAGGCAGAGGCTAGGGTAAGGTAAGCTAAGGCGTGGGGAGCAAAGGAAGGAGCAGATGCGGGTGACCCAGTTAAAGATACATAGCCAGTCGTAGAGAGAGATAGAGATCCAGTTTATGGCACTAGTGATCCAATTTGTTACCCAGATCTACCAATCTTAGTTTACCCAGTCCCAGCCCGCCGGGTTGTTTATTAAGCAGTCACTTCAGCAGATGGGTCAGATGCCAATACCCTTCCATGCCCATAGGTAGAGAAAGAAACTATTTCTTATGCTACGTCGTCCATCTCGTGCTGTTTCATCTGCTCCTGGAAATGGATATGGAACTGAGCGAAGGTCTAAGTGGATCTTTTATATACGCTGAATCTGGTTCTGTTCTAATGGTTATCGTTCTGATCTATACACGCATATAGTCATCTGTTGCTTACTCTACTGCTGCTGGGTCTTTATCTCGATCAGGGCGAAGGGGTTAGTAAACGAAGTGAACGAACCTCACCTAGAGGCAACAAATCTCGCCGAAGCTATGACTGTTACTTGCTTTGGAACGGGCTATTACTATCTTACTGGGTCTCTATCTGGATCTTAACCACCTGGAACCGGAACTTCTGCTAGCTAAGGAGATGACAGAACAGGTGGGGATGCTAGTAAAGAAGCGACTTTTGTCTATGCTGCTGGCTCTGCTACTGTTGATGGATCAACTGAACCACCCGGATCATCTGCTTCATAAACGATAAAATAGAAAGAATAATCTAATGAACCACCCAGGAAGGATCAACAGAATTAACTGATGCACCTGTCCTTGCCTATGCCTTTGCATCTGGATCTGGATAAACAACAGGATAAACTTCTAGCTATCTCTGAGTGGTTTAAGTGTGCCTGACCTGTGCTGTATGGAGAGGTGAAGGCAAGGCTATCCCTGATAGAATGTTCTAGGGAGTGATAGCTATCTATCTGCGTGATCCTGACCAAGGGAGGGTCCCTTAGACCAGATATGAGAGAGTTTATGTGCATCCTCCCGAGGTGTTTATTAATTCTTTGTGAAGGTTAGTTTGGTTCCAATGTGGAGGTCTGCTTCTTTCGTGTGTGTGGAGTGTGGAGTGGACCTTCCATCGTTATGTTGTGCTCGTTGTAATAAAAACTCTAGGAGATTGGTTAGGAGCGAAACTAATGACGGGAGTAATGAGAAGATCGGGGAGCATGCCAAAAGGACCGATCACACGCTAACTTAACTAAGTAACTTAACCTTATGGGAGCAATCCCAAAACCCGATAAAACACCTATAACTTATTAGGTTCAGCCCCCAAAACTGGGAGCAGCAATCAAACAACAGGAGTTATCGGAACCTGAAAACTCAAAGCGAATTAGGAAGATTTTTACGTTGGCACATCAAAGAGAAACTAACATAATATTTAGGAATGGAACAAGGCAACTCACCTATTTCCACTCATAAACTTAACACTCTATAGGCTATTATGAACGCTCTTATTTAAGGTCTGAATCTGGATCAAGTACTGGATCTACTTTTGAGCCGCTATGCTTGAACTAGTAAAACTAGTAGATATGAAATTGGATCTAGATAAACTAGGACTGAAACGAATGCTGGAACTGGCTCAGCTACCCTTCTTCTTTTCCCCTGTCTTCCCTCCTGGTGCTCCCTATGATGGCGATTCTTCAACTTAACCTGGGACTGTCTATGTATTTGGTGCTTGAGCGGATAGGTAAACGAATGGAATAGCTAAGCTTTGGTGCTGCTTACGTAGCTGGTTCTGATGCTAGTGATGCTTCTACTTATGGGTAAACTATTCAATATGGATCTAAAACTTAGGGTTACGGCTTTACTCAGTCAATGAAGTCCACAGGCTCTGCCTTGACCTATCAAATAGGAAGGAATGCATAGCGAAGTGGTAGATCTGTTACTATAAATTGCTATGCTCCTAGCTCTGACTTTGCTGCTTCAACCGCCTATGCTTCTGGTAGGACTAACTATGCTGCTTTCATTCGGTAAATGGGTACTTCTACCCCATCAATTGGCCCCGAACCCGTATATTCATATGGATCTCCTACTAGTAGGTATTTGTGTAAACCAGGAACATCGAAAGCTCTCTTGGATTCCCCGGTGTGAAGTTACCCTTGTATATACGAAGCTCTTTCTGGTCCCAACCTCCATGACGTAGGGGGCTCTTTTTATGACTTTACTGCAACCTTCACATTCCGCTATTCTTTCATACAGTACGGATAGACACCTAAGCGAGACATCACATCGGAGCCAGGCATACACCTTATGTGCATACTCCCTAAGCCATCGAGACAGGGCTTAGACCAGGCATATACGGGAAAAGTTTCATTTTAGGATGCTTCCTTATATACCATTACGCAGGGAAGGTTCGACCCACCTTCGTCACACCTGTGGCGATCGCATGCACATTTAGCATGGCTATATTTTCATTTTGAACACAAGAAATTAAATAGTGTATATTTGGACTTGGATCTGAATCTAGGCGAAGATGTGGTGCCTATACATTAAGGGACAAAGGCAGAGCCAATTGATTTAGATAAAACAGCTTTTTATCCAGTTCCATAGCGTCCTGCAATCCAGCTAACAACGGTAGTAAGCTTACGATCCAAGAATGTTGTGATAAGCCAGCCTCCTGCCAATAATAATATATATAAGCATATAAGAGGATCCTCTGGTATCCCTTCTGCCAATGAGTTAAATACTAATAGTCCAATAGTTCAGAGTATGGGAACAAGCCACAGAGATCACCCAAGCCACAGAGGTGCCTTAGGTCGGTCTCATTAGGCCACTCAACTGATTGAATGGGAATGTGAACCACAAGGTTCATCCAAGCAAGCCTAATGAATTAGGCCAGTCTCATTAGGCCAGCCAACATTAGGAAAGCTCTCCTTCCTTGCGGGATATTAGTCCAAGGAGAGAGTCTTTTTATTAAACAAGCTGGGGAACGAGCCACTCAACAAGTAACTGCCAAACGCTCTAATTTATTCCTTTCTTTAACACAGACAATAAAATACAAGATATAAAAAGACAAGAAGGTAAGGCTCCTCACCCGCAACCGGAGGGTCCAAGGTAGACAAGAGATAAAAAACAAGATAGGCAGTTTAGTGAGGGATTAAAATAGCCTTCTTTGCCTTCCTTCCAATGAAAAAAGATCCTTGCTCTCCTCCTATTTCCTCATTATGAGCCTTAGTTCAGCAAAGATAGGAACAACATAAATTTGTATAGGTTACTTTTTTATTGAAAGGACATTCTCAAGAAGATTGGAACTAAAGGAGAAAGGAATCGTTAATAAGACAGTCTCCCATAAGCAAGCGTTACGAAGCTCTTATTAACACTATTTCTTTTTTTGAGAAGAGTACAGATCTAGTGAAAATATAAACAGACAATGGCCAGTAAGACCAGAGCATGAATAGTTCAGATATATACAATTACCAAGAGGACAGGAACTGTGGATATAGTAGTTTTGTTAAGCTTATCTCTGGTAAGGTCATAGTTAAGAGCTTATCTATGGCATTAGGATGAAGATTTATAACTGTTAATACTCTAAGCAATAGGTTAGACTAAGCTATCTTTTAGCTTACTATTTTATTAGGAAAAAAGCAAAATATTGTTAAGAGTTAAGACTTTTTATAATTGACACTACTAAGCTATTTAGCACTATTCTTAGTTATCTTTTATACAAAGGCCATACACTGCGGATATACTGAGGTACTAGGGAATTAGAGGGAATATTGTGTTTACGCTATCACTCTTAGCAATAGTTATATCTAACCTTTTTAATAGTTAGTCCCTTAGTATAGTACCCATCCTTGGGTTTGTTCCTCCTTGTATATTCTCGGAACATCCAGCGCACCTTTGACTAGCGTGCTTCTCGGGACATCTGGATAATCCGAAACCTTCTCTCCCCCCGATCTACCCATAAATTTTTCTAAATAACCGTAAGGGCAGATAACATATAATAAGAGATTCACTGGGGTTACAGGAGTAGTTCTTCCTTTAGTCCCCATCCTTGACAACCAAAAGAGATTTTTTTAGCGCCTGCCTTCTTGACAAATTTGGAAGGCAGGAGACTTGCTTTACCTGTTAATCTCCAGGCCATTTAACACGTGGAAATAAATGAAATCTAATTTACTCATGACATAAGCCCTATCTCAAGGTCGTACCAATAGACTCTTTATATATCTACTCATAGAAAGCAAGGATACACCCCAAACAACCTTCTTTCCTCTTCCATTACGACAGTAATTTATGGCATCTAAGGCATCTAGGAGGCTCTAAGGTGGGGGAAGAAATATGAATTACTAGCTCTAGCTCTTGCCGGACCCATTACTAACTATTAACTCTATATTTTGAAGGCAAGGAGGCGAGGTCACGAACCACTCCCAGCCAGGAGTTAATATTATCAATACTAGGCGGGGACTCCGAGCTATTAATAAGACTTCTTTGACTGGAGAGCCTTACAGAGAGCATTCCCTATTGTCTAAAGTAAGCTTTCCATATCACCGACAAGGGCGGGCGATCTTGCCAAGGTCCTTATTAATTCCAAACCCTACCTGAGCTCTGATGAAGTAATATCGCTCAGATAATAACCTCCTGAACCTGGACCTTTTCCCCCGCCTTCAGACATATAGAACCTCGCGTAAATAAACATTATTTACTCAAAGATGTTCGCCCCCCAAGGACGAACCCATTAGTGTGCCAGGCATAGTTGGATTCTACCTTATTGCTTTAAGGAAGATGTGGCCTAACCTTGCTCACAGCTACTACTTGCCTAGTACCCGCTGCCTTACTGCACCTGACAGGATCTATCTTTTTACCCTTCCTTAGGAATGGAAAGGCATAAAAACCCATTGAACAAGCGTTACTATTATGGTTATCATTGGACAAAAGGTCCTATTCTGGTTGAGAAATATACTTGAGGAAGAACAACCAGCAAATGTATCCCTCTTGCCTATTTAAACTCTATTACCCAAAGAGAATGAACAGGAACCCCCGGAGCAGAGATCCTTTATTGGAGAAGCATAGATCATTTATAAACCCAAGAAGCAGAGAGACTTTATAGAGCCAGTCCCCTTGCCTTATTGCCCTAAGATATAAAGGAATAGATGAACCACATCAACACTATTTCCTAGATAGATGCTACAGCTCTGTGACATCCAAATAAAGAGCACCTCCTAAGGAACAATATCTTCCATTGACTAGCTCAGGAGCAATCTCTTCCAAACACATCTACCCCTCTTCAGGGAAATATTCTTTTTTATAATATAATACCATATTCTTCCTCTTGAGCCACCCTGATATTTGAGCAATTCAGACCAGATCTAAAGAAAGCCTCCACGATAGGAAAGGAAATCTCCTTTTATATTACTTGCATATCAAGCGATAGATTTAATCAAGCAATAGATTGAAGGAAAGCATAGCCCTACATACATTTTTTCTCTATTGCCTGGTTAGGAACTGAATAGGCGGTTCTCTTTTTCCATCCCATACATCTCACCCTTCCTTTTACCTCTCTTGCAGTGAGAAAGAATTACCACCAGCCTCATTAACAGTCTGGGGTTCCTGGCTTGGCACCGCATACAACCAGTAAGTATCCTAGTTTCCTAGCCTCATTAAAGGATAGAAAGAGGGATAGTTCAACATAACAAGTAATAGATTTGAATGCCTATTTTATACTGTAAATACTCTTAGCAATAGTTACTACTAAGCTTTGGAGTAATTCAATGGCAAGGAACTTCTTAGTTTAGATCTTGACAAGGGACAAGGATATATGGGGTGGGGCAAAGCTAGGCAAAGCCTTAAGTAGTTCTGGCGTAGTTCCTTGACCTTTAGTCCCCATCCTTGACAACCAATATGGCATTTAGGGGCGGCAGGAAGGCCTTATAAAATGAACCCTTGAGCAATCCTTATATTTAAACTATTAAACCTGCGTAGGGCCCAGCCAATCCCATACTTTTGACTCTTCCTTGCTTTGCCAGAGAAATAGAGATCAATCCTGAGGAAGGACCAGCCAATCCCATACTTTTTTCTATTACTTTGCCAGAGACATAGATTTAGGCACAGCGGATGGGGGGACACATGTATCCCTTAGGTTACGTCATGGAAATAGTTCTTTTGTAAATAGAATCCCTTAGTCTTCCTATTTATTGGAGAGCTGCTCTTCAAGGAAAGGAAAGAAAGAGACAGCTCAGCTCTTTCCATTGATCTTCCCATTAGAGTTGGTTAGTTCATTTAGAGTTTGTTGGGTTTACCACAGCTCTTCCCATTTAGTTCATCGTTGGGTTAGGGCTCAGAGATATATATTCTAGTACCATTCAGTCCCGCACTGACAACTTACTGACGGAAAGAAAGAGCTCTATCAGCTAGCTTTTACTACGGATTTATTTTGAGTAATAGACTGCTGCTCTTCCTGCCTGCTGAAAGGGATAGTTATATATTTCTGCCTTTTTTAGTTTGAATAAAGGATGAAAGAATACTCACTTATCTTACCAATTACAGAGGAAGCTCAGATCACTATCAGTCCGGACACAGAAACAGGAGGAACAGATCAGTCCTATTCAACCAATACAAGCCATAGCTCTTTTATGGAGGGAAAAATATCCCTTAGTTTACTTCAAGGAAATCTCGATTTTTAGTAATCTAATCCCTTAGTCTTTTTACATCCTTCCTCACTATAGAGTGACAGGATTCTATTATACTGACGAATTACAGAGGAAGCCCAGATCAGTCCGGCAGGTCATTCATCGGTTTCACTCATAGGATCTCAATTAGAAACATTTCGCCCGGCAGGTTCGCATTAGGTAGACCCCAAATAACACAAGTCAGGAAGCTATCCGGGTCTCGTACCGCAGGTATTGGTCCTTGATGAAAGAGAAATACCCGCCTAAGCCAAACCATGGTTCAAGCCTTTAAGCGTTTCTCTTGCATAGATTTATTTACTCCGTTACCTATCATAAACCTGAGCTAGAAGTAAAACAAAAAGGGTTTTTTTTATAGGTAAACTTCCATTAATAATGTAGGCTTATAAAGTGCATAGCAATGTTCGAAGTGCCCAAGCAACGCAAGTCCTTTTCAAGATAGTATTAACTGTCTTTAAGGGGTGGGGGGTTTATCCCGCTCGACCAAAGTGGTAGGACGAGGGTCAACACTTTATTTTGTCTTTAGGCAACCGAAAAAGGCGATAGAAAAAAGGTTATACCAGAACAGGAAGCTTTTCGCTTTTGTTTCTTCTTTAACTTTACCGTCGACGAAGAAGACCAATTCTGCTTCGCTCGACAAGAGCACCGAACGTTCGAACTTAACATCTGAACGCATGGATGGAGACAGACCTCCCTAGACACCCTCATTTAACACCCCCCTCCCTAGACACCCTCACAGCGCGTCACCTACACAGTTTTAACGCCAATGACGCCTGGACGGACAGAATGAAACACCGATGCTTTATTGGATTGATTGAAAGATCTGCCTGGCTTTTGGCTTATTTGGGGCTCGCTCGACTTCGTGGTCCCTAACTAAACCTTTGCTTTACCCATTCATTGCACGTAAGACAGAGATTGAAGAGGCATACAGGCATTGATCAACAGCCATATTATTCTATGTAACTCCTCCAACCAACATGATACCAGCCAGCTGATAAGGAGATCCATTTTGGTTCAACAGATGATGCTTATACGTAAAATCCCTATACCTAATCTGTGCTGAAGGTGACGACTCGGCTGGTGGGGCTATGTCGGGTAACTCTGTCGGTTTTCCCCTCTCCCTTCTTTGGTCAGGTGAGTGGGGGTGAGTTTACTTTCCCACTCGACCGATAGGGCCGCCATCGGGTTCGTATCCTCACCCCTAAGACCAAAGGGAGAGCGTTCTACCCGAAGCCCCCTTGCTGGTGCCATCCAGTGCCAGTGAGAAGGACTATCCCTAAAGAGATCTGTTGTCCGTCTGTTGGACCGCGCCCCAGCCCCAGCCCAAAGATTCACTATCAAGCATCGAACTTCCTTCCAATATCCCTACCGTTTGAGTAACTTAAGTTTGTTTATTGGAGTTTATAGGTAGAGTTCCATATCGGCGGAGTTCGAGGTCAAGGGTATAGGGTCTAAGGTATAGCTCGAGGGCTGGGTTCCTCCGTATCAGTGTAATAAAAGAGAGTTCGAGGTCTAACTGTCTCCAGCCGAGTAGCCCAACCTCTCCTTCCTTAGATAGTAATACAATGACAGAAACCTTTTGAACTAGTGAGGGAATTAGTCACACCTTTATAAGTAAGTCTTCCAGGCTTGAGTTCCTTTCTTACCTCTCCTTTCTTTCTTATGTTCGACTACTTTTGAATGAGTAGGTGAGTCTGTCTACTACCTTTATTAGTAGGTAGGTTATTCTTACTTAGCTTCCTTGGTTTTTCCTTACTTCCTTCCTTACTACCATTCTTAGCTTCCTTTCTTTATTCTTTTTTAAGTACCTCTCTTGGGAGTATAAATCCTATCGTTCAAAGGTAAGTAATTACTTCCTTCCCTTATTCCATGAATGGGCCTGCCAGAATGGGGGATGGGTTCTACCCCTTGCCGGGATGGTTAACCCTTCGTTTGTTTGCACTCTTTCAATTACCAGTATGGTTCCACCTTGTTTACTCTGAAATGTACCCTCAGCGGTACCCTTTTACCGGGGTTAAGCCCATTACTTGATTATTCTACCATGATATTTGCACTGACTTTGTAAGACTAATGTGCCAGAGGGGGTATGTACCTTAGCTTCGATGTACCTTTGTAAAATGTTTCGCCCTAACAACTGGAACAACTAGATTGAGTTATTTCCTCTGTTAAGGTTACATGATTATTTCCCCCTTCCCCCCTTTACTCTGTGGGGTAGGCCTGAACTCTTAAAATGACTCCTTAAGAAGATGTTCTGTTAATCAGATGTACGAGAAGAAGATGTACCCTCTCTCTACCTCTTGTAAGGGGTACTACCAGTGAGGATTACTTTACCGAGACCTGCCAGAATGGGGGATGTTTTAACCCTTCTTTCTCAATGACCAAATCTTCTTTTTGTGTCCAACCCTTCCTTAAGCCTTCCTTAAGAAAGAATATCATGCGATGCTAGTAATTGACGCTACGCTCTGATATCCCTCCACTCTAAGGAACATTGGGATGGTTCCACCCCTTGCCACTCACTTTTGGGGATGGATTTACCACCAATCCTTTGACTTAGTTTGTTCACTCTGTTTGGTGTGCTTTCACAACTTGTGTTTTCTCGCTCCCAACCCCTAGTGTTCTGGAGTAGAAATAGTGCCGACCTTTAAGATCAGCTTTGTAAGCCCGAAAAGAGACTATGAAATACCTTAGTATAAGTTCCGAATCCAGCCTTAGTAGAAGGGATGTTGTCCCCAACCTGAGATAAAGAGACAAAATGGAAGTACTTAGTTCACTTCCTTCCTGCCATGGATACTTATGCCTGCTTTTAAGGTTAAATAGATGGGTACCAGGTTTAAATTGATGGGTAAAACAGAGTTATATTAGGGTCACTTTAAGAATGGCTCGTATGGCTTCGCTTTCCTTCCATATCTTTATATGGTTCTATCCTGGCCCGAAACCCTCTATTCCTTTTCTCTGCCCAGCTTCCATTAGTGGTTGGGAGGGTAACTTAGTTATCGTCCCTACAGAGTGATGGGATCGAACAGATTCTGTTGGGTCGACCTTCTATATAACCTAGTTGCACATCTTTCGTACTTATCCTCGTCCGAAGCCACTACCCCCAATGAATAGTTTATCCCGGTCCTCCGGCTTAGGGCAATGAGGGGAGTGAAAGTGGGGTCTTCCCTTGCGCCCAACGCGTATCACTACTATGAGGCGGCAGCTAGCGATGACCGAGAATAAAATGTTTTATCCTACCCATAACAACCATATTCATTAGTTTATCCCATCCCGAATCCAGCTGACCCGACTCCCTTCTTTTCATTCCCATTTAACCCTCCAATTCTTTTGAGATCGAACAGATAGATTCCTAGCCTGTAGTTCTGGCTTGCTTATAAGTAGAAAGAGATACGTATTTGTACCACTGAAATGAAAATTATTCTTTCTATCTCTCCATTTCAATTTAATTACCTCCTCTTCTTCTGATTTTCCGTGTTATACCAAAAAATTAGGAAAAAAGAGGCCTAAAAGCACTACCGGGTACATTTGTTTGAAAGCTAGTAGTCCAACGAAGATACAGAAAACTTTCTCTTCTGCTTTCGTTTAGGTTGAGGCCGATAACTCCTAAATTGAGGAAGCAAACAAGCCGGTTCATGCGTGTCTCTCTCGTTCAGAAGAGTTTGAGTTATTATCAGGTGTCGATTGCTTCCTGCCACTTAGATCTCTTTCTCCCATTTCCACTGCCCTCTCCTCGCCTTTCTGTCTGTCGGAATCTAACCCTTAACCTCCGCGCTTGTGTTAACCCCATGTAGTAAAAAAGCTCACCTCTTTCATTCGAGTGGGCAGGTTGTTTTGCATTGAGCATGAGGTTCGGTCCATTAAGACAAATCCCATTGAACCTTTAGAAAACCGGCTTCACCCCGGGATCCAGGAAGATTTACGCAAAGTAAGAAACGGGCGTGGTGACTATAACAACATTTAAGCTCCCTGCATCTCTGTATTGTCTGACCATGGATCTAGGCAGTACAGAATAAAGTATGCACGAGCTTTAGTAGCATTGATCCATTGGTCATCCTGAATTGTGACTTTTTTTATCCAACAATCTCCTTCAAATTAAACTCTCCTTAAATTGATTTTGAGTTCCGTTTCGTTTCTATCGGCGGTTCAGTGGAAAGAACAGAATAGATCCTATCTTGAGTTAGGCTAGGCCGAAACAAAGTTCCCCTACCTCTTCACAGTCTGTCTTAGTTTTAAACTCGTTATCGAGCAGCTCATAGTATGATGATGATGATTCTGGGGTTGATCACGGACTCTCGGAAGGGTAGCGGTGCCGGCTTTTTAGTCCGACAATGCTTGTGAAAAATACTATAGCTTCTCAGTCCTTAGAATGAGTATGCTATCTAGTATCCAGAACATCTTTGTTAGATCTGCCAGGCAGTACAGATAATGTTTCTATTTGGGTACATGTCTTATCATCCCTTCCACTCCACCTACGCCTAATAAGCCCCTACCGCCTGCCTTCACTGATGCCAAAAATTCTTCCCCCTTAAAAACAAAACTGACTGCAACATCTACTTCAACATTGACTACTGCTGATCTGCATAATTGACTGCGTAACCTTTTTGCTTAAAACAGCAAATTCCCGCTTAGAAAAGATGATAAATTGAGGCTATCCATTGATGAAGACAATTTTACAAGTGTTTATATCGCTGTGCTGTTTTACCCACCAGCTTATAAAGAAGGAATTCCTTTCATTTCGTTGCTGGTAGGGCAAGAGCCCCCTGTCCATCCCTTCCCATCCCTTTATCAAATTGTCTACTTATTCATACTCCTATAATACTTATATTCACAGATGATGGATTTATAAACCATTTCTAGATCTGCTTGGGCAGGGAATTCTTTGCTGCGGAGTGGTATTCTCTGATAAAATATTGATTTAGTGCTACTCTAAAGGAGTAAAAAAGCTATTGCTTTCGGGCGGGTTTAGTTGCCTACATGCTTTCCCACGGCCGGGGAAAAAGCTCAGGTGGTAGAGTGAACATCTTAGAATGACGCTTGAAGAGAACCAAGGCTTTGATTGTTTGGTCCCCATGCCATCCTCATCCAGTCACCTCTTTAATTCAGCCTTACCAGATTAGTTATCTTCATGCCCCTTCCTTCTTCGTCTAGGTTCTGTACTTGTTAAAACGCCTGCCGACGGCAGATTAAATAATAAATTGGGGGCTCTTTTCATCGATCTAGTTGCATGAAATGGGATGAGTGCAACAAGTTGCCTCCGAGTCAATTTTTTGGAATTCGATCAATAGCTTATTTCATAACCATATAAACTTAAATATTAAATAGTCTCCGGTTGAGCAATCCTCAGAGACAGACGATTGTTGGAAGGCCAACCCCAAACTCTGAGAGAGCCAGCAGTCCAGGTTCAGTCGGATGAAACAGAGTGAATTGAATTAGTAAGTAAGTCAGCTCTTAGTCATGTTTCATGACTGGATTAATGTGACAGGCGCCATGAAGAATTGGTTGAAGTAGGCCAGTACACGGCAAGTCGAAGTTATATCGAGAAGTGGAGACATCTCTCCAATTCGGCGGACATTGGACATCGAATCAAAAAAATTGTCTCAAACCAGTTAGATAATTCCTATCTGAAAATATGGAGGAGCTGGTATTTTTACTTACTATGGGTGCGTTTTCGACAAGCTCTTTAGGCTATAGATACATTTTTTTACAGGCGAATTGGATAAAACCAGCAGCTCAGCAACTTATAGCGTCGTGCTTGCTTAATCCCCTCCTTGGAAAAGAATATTCAGATCGGAAAAGAGCGAACCTATTCATAATTCCAGCCAGCTAGCTATTCGAGCAATCCTAGCGATCCCAGCAAGCTTGTATCCTCCAATCCCCCGTCCGCCCGCCATACAAAAAACGCTCCCCTCCCTAAGTAGATTCTTTTTTTGCCAATAGCAGGAAGCACTTATTTTTCGTCTGTTGCTACCCTGGCTTTAATCGATATGCCCGGTAACAACAGGGCTAATTTTCATCTGATGGCGACACGGAATGGGTGCACCTCACACACTCTCGGGATGGGTTCTGGATTGAACGTCTATATCCTTCCCGTCTATGGACTTCCTTCACTGAACGTCTGTATTTAATGGATTGAATCGAACTGAACGTATAGAGTAACGGAAAAAAAAAGTACTTATTTAATGCACAAGATAGAGAAACCCTAGCGAGGGTCTTGGACAAACTTCGGCCTTCAAGAGAGATAAGTACATGTGGAAACCCTAGTCTTATTCGCGTTCCTTGTACCTTCACTATACAAGAGAGAGTGATGAATGAGATGATCAAAATGCTTTAACTTTACCTTATTTATAGTCTTCCACGTCACCCTTATAACCCTACTTGGGTTGACCCTTCACTTTGTCCACAATAAAATTACATTACCCTTTTCACCAATTCTATTATTTTATCCAAGTGGGACCCATATAAATAGGTTAAAATAAACTAATCCAACTGCCTCAATGTGGAGTTGTCCACACCACTTGTGCATACATTTAACATACTAATGATATATGCTCGGTTCATGACTCCAATCTTAGCCTTATAAGAGAAACAAATTAAGCATAACCAACTAAACTCCTTTATTGAGGATCGAAAAGAATCTTTTATTTAGGTTAGGATTGTAAGGATAGACATCCAAACAATTAACTAAATCATTAACATTTATACATAGTTGTAATCCTTTAGGGTGATGTAAATTCCTTTCTAACATATTTGGTCACAACCCATTTGGCAAGGGACATGCTCTCTTTTGAGTGTTAATGCTTAGGTTAGAACTGGAAGTTTAATCAATTGACCCAGCTATTTAAAGCTTCATAGTAACCCCTTGATTGTTGTAAGTAAGAAACCCCCTGTACACATCTTTGAAGAGGTAGCTTAGTGGCTAGTCGTAGCTCTCCCCTTATAAGCTGCTCAATAAAGCAGGCATTTATAAAATAAATTATAGAACTAGCTTTTTATTTGTGAAGCCTAAATGCTCTAATTATAGCTATTGAAGCAGTTCATTCTTAAATTCTTCTTTCTATAAAGGTTCTATAATTTATCCCTTGCCCGATGCGGACAAGCACCTACGGACCTTCATTCTCTTCACAATTTAATGGAATTCCTTATTCTTTTCTTTCTCGAAGAGAGCTTTATCAAGCAGGTATGAATTGTCTATGATAAGGTAAACAAGGAGAAACAACACTGGAAGATACTTAACCTCCTTATCTGTATGCAAAATTAATGAATAATACTTTTGAAAGATAAGTAGATATGTTTGTGTATTGCTCTTATTTTATAGAAAATGAAGGGTAAATTGATGGCCACTTGCAATATAAACAAAGCAAACTATGGAAGTCTAGTCATTGCCCAACAAATCATAGCAACAAATTGAACAAAGGAGATTGCTCATGTCTGCATTCTAATGGAAGATCCCAATGAATATCCTCTGTCACAGGATAATGAAAAAGCATATAAAATGATGAACTAAATAAAAAGTTAATAAGAAAGATGGATCTATTTCCTTACTTGAAGTGATTAACATATTTATGTTTACCATTTACAGTATCCCTCTTTAGCCTCAAATGCTAGCTGATATGAGGAGACATTTGCATGCCTTGCAAAAGGAATAACAAGCTCTTGGTATTTAATGATTATAAAAAGAAACTCATTCCCACCCCATAAACTCATATGTTAGTGGAGGCGGGGTTCGCACCCTAAGTACAGTGGTTATTTAGGTGCTTCGATAACTACCTCCTTTAAATGCATTTGCCATAGATATATATAGGAAAACCATCAACCCGTATCAATCAATTAATTTTTTTTTACATTTCGCGATCACGCCTTTAGAACAAGAACTACTTTTTCCAATGTGCTTTATAAATAAAGGAAGGGATGGGTCCCAGACCTGAATGCGAAGCGAATTACTATTTTAACTCAGCGATTTGAGCCAGTTGGCTAAAGAAAAATAGAGTTCGGGACCCAGATCCATTACCTGTCTTAACCCGTATAAATATTACTTTTCTTTATAAAAATTGATAGCTTCTGCGCAGGCTGTGAACGGAACCGGATGGCTTCTGGGACATCGCTTCTATGTTTGCTGTAATGCCTTATGTTAAACGATGCCTTTCGTCAGTTTTCGAACTGAGCTGGATGAATAATTTTTTCATTGCCTATATGTTGTTTGCTTTTATGCCACGTGGCCCCATGGTCCCGCCGGAAGGAAGAGAAGTCCACCGTTACATCAGACCCGAGAGAAAGGCCATATCCCAACCGATACGGAACAATTGAATGTTTCGACACGCACTTACCACTATGGAACGAACAATCGTTCTTACCTCGATTGGATTAAATTACTTACGATGCACCTGCGAAGGAAGGGTCATACGCCTCATTGACAAACAAACTAAGACTAAAGCTTACACTATATGGCTTGAACTCTTCACAGTCCATAGGGCGGACTAAAGTAAGACTTAAGGCTATTACTTAAGGCAAATTGACATGGAGCTTACTCTAAGGCCGGAAGTCTATTTTAGGAAGAATGCCACTTCAGGAACTTAAGAACTATTCTGGTAGGAGGGGAGCAGGATGCCATCGATTGCTTTCGTCGCTTGCTTACAAGATTTGTATTTAGTGGATGGATTCAGGGATCTTATTTACTTTTACTAAACTTCTTATGGAATTTTACTTATCACTTTCGTGCCTCATCGGGCGGGTCCTTATATATTATTTCTACATATTTCCTTCACTACAGGGAGGGCTGGTTGCCTAGAGCACGCCCAGGACCCAGCCAGTAAGTGCGGTTTTAAGTAGTTGCCATTTCCCAACTAATAAATGAACACTTCTGATATTTATGATTGAAGATTGTCTCTCTCTTATGCATGATCCACACTAGTAACCCCTATTGGAAGGAAAAGGTAGGCCCCGGCCCAGTATGGCTAAGCAAGCAGGCAGGCCCGGGTGTTATGATCGTGCCGAGTTTTAGAGGGGAAGGTGTAACCTGAGCATTACTCGTCAAGTCTGGGTAAGGGGGAAATGGAGGCTTATAAAGTTCGGGAAATAATGAAGATCAGTATTTATTTTATGGACATAAACCTGGCTGGGGATCGGACCTCCCACCTCAAGCTAGGCTAGATAATCTTTATACTTTTTGCCTTTCCCTCCAGGCGGACACACGATCGATTTTCTCTCTGCCGCATCTTCCACATCAGCAGGACAGGAAGGAGGGACATCTTGATGTATGCTACATAATTCCTCTTCTATCGTTCTATCGGAGGCTACCGACTGCCTTAGTTTTAGGTAGGCCCCCCCTCAGCAGATGCTTACTCAGAGAGCGCAACCTAGCGGACGGCTTATTCATTCCAATTGAACTTCGAGTCATAAACCCCTTCTTACCCACTCCGTACCTCTTTCTTAACTTCTGTTTTTACTAACTATCTGCCCACCCAGAAACCCTATACCTGTTCGTCTTAGACCACGAGCTTCATGAATCACTTAGTGCATTGCGTGGGTACTACACTATTCCTTTCCGAATGGGGAGTTAACAAGCTTACCCTCTTACTTTCTTATTACCTTTATATAGAATATGGATGGAGTGATGCCCCACCCATTTGGTCAGTCAGGAACACGTAGGGGAGCCATGCATGCTATTAATCCTTTACCCCCCTGGCTTTACCACCTAGAGACCTAGTTCCCTAGACTTGGATGAATGAGGCGCGCTTAGCAGATATCGAAAGGCAAGTGATATGCCCGATAAGGGTTGGTAGGTCGAATATAACAGAACTTGTTCATCTACCGTACGTGTGCCTCATACGGCGGCTCTGATTTGGGGAACTAGTCAGGGGATTCAGTAATAACTTGATTACTCGTGCTGCTGCTTACTGCATTACTGACGTTATAAGACACTAAAGATTGAGTAATATGATGCTTTGAAAGCAATTTTCATGTCATGGTAGTCTACTACTCATTGCAGTAATTACGTATATAATTCATGACTGGAAGAACAAAGAAATCAACTCCGTACCAACGACACGAGGCTGCTAGCTTGTACCCACCATCACCACCCCGGTTATTGCTTGTTGCTTGATGGCGGGCTTATATCGCTGGATAGCCGGCCTAGCTGGCTGGGATTAATAAAATGCTGGCCTGTGAGCTGGTCCTGCTGGCTAGGAGATGAAACGGGATAGTAGAATGGGGGGGGATGGACTAAAGGGTAGCAGGTGGACAAAGTAGAAGCGGTAAGTAAGCAAGGTCAAGTGAAGCAGGCAGGTCTCGATAGATCCTATCCCAGGTCTCCAATTTCTTTTTTTCCACTGCGTCCCCGCAAGAGAATCTAATCCGTGGGCCGTCTGTAAATAAATAAATAACTAATTGTTCTTCCCTTTTACCCCACCCCAACCAAAAGATTACATATTTGTTAATTTGTATGTCTCTCCCCTTTGACTTCGCGCATATGGCCGCTCCCTCCGACCAGTAAGTTCTTTCTATTCGTCTATAATAAAGGGAAGGCTTTAACCCGGCATAGAAGGTAGGTAGGAGACCAATTTCACAGTAAGTAGGTACTATTATAAGTTTACCCGTAAAACCCATGCATAGGCCTTTGCTTAATAAGAATTACCATCCAGGTAATATCCGATACGATAGTGCCGTTCATACAACACCCTTGAACTCGTGAATCTACCCTATTTCGAGTCCTCTATTTATTTAGAGCCCTACCCCTTGCCCTCGGAAGGACAAGCGACTCCGTTCCTTATCTTGTTAAAAGATCTTGTTACAAGGGGAAGGGTAAACATAGATTGGTATCATCTATTTTCAATATTGAAAATAGGCATTCTCTCTATTATAATTCAAATAATGAATAGAAATGGGGAGATATGCCGCCTTATTATGGCTTAAGGCTATGATGGAACTGCTGAGGAAACTGCGGGAACGCTGCTTCATCAAATGCTCCTTCAACTGTTTATTCAAATGCTGCTCCTTCTGCTGATGGAAATTATCCTGGAACTGGTGCTTGCTTCTCATTGTGATGCTGCTTTTGCTGGTTTGCCTGAGCTTTTGGAAACAATTGTTCCCCTGGCAATAATAACCACCCCGCTTACAAAGGACATAAGCATTTACCCTTGAGCTTTCATAATAAAAAAGAGTCCCCAGCCTTGCACTGCCATCCAGAATCGGGTAAGCAAGGGTAGCCTAGCCTACAAAGGATCCTCGGCTCTTGGACCATCCAGCAGCGGTGTTTCATCAGTTCTGGCTGTAATAAATCCATATCATAAGGCATTTTCCTTTTCCTTTCCACGCCATGATCCCACGCACAAATCAACTTATGATTACTTTCCTTGGGACTTCCTCAAGTAGGCGGCTGATGAAAGAAAGGTACATACGCTGGGGATGGGTAGCGTGCCATCGGTAACCTAGGTGGAGAGTGCCACCTGCCTCTCTCTTTATCTTTATATAGCTCTGCGGAGCTATGTTGCTTACTGAGAGACGGTATCACTGTCCGAAGGAAAGACCAGAGGCGTGACCGGTAATTTGAAGTCTGAGACCACTATTTTGGTCAATAAGTTCTGTAATCAAGCCGAAAGAGAAGTAAAGGCTAAGAAGCGCCCAAGCCATGTTAAATTAGGCCAGACAGAACCAATGTAGGAAGAAGTTCATTTATTTTAGTTAAATACGAGATTGCAGGTTTTATGTATTTGTCTTCTTGAATTTCTGAGTTTGAATGTTCTTTTGAGGATCATATGCTCTGTGGTTTTGACCCATTTGAAAAACTTTATCATTTCACGACCCGAAGGTACTCTCCTGAGGTAGGAGGGCGAGGTTGTTACAAAGAAAAAAACGCAAAATGGGAAGTTTTGAAAATATGGTCCCACGCAACAAACAAACAACGACTGGGCTTGGGGCTATTGGGATAACGAACACCCTTACCTAACCTCACTAACTTACACCTTACTCCTTCCTGGGCATGTGGTAACCTGAAGAGCTGCTATAGTCCCTTCTCCCTTAGGTCTGGTCTACACGTCGTGCCCTACCCTCTACCCTACGCAGTTGTGGAACCTCATCAGTGGAACTCCATTTTCATGGGGAACTATCCTCATGGGGAAGTGGAAGTATAGGCAATCAGCACCAGTCATTGCTTATTTCCATTGCCAATAGCTGCTAGTACTTGCCGGGATGCCCCCCCTTAAGATCAATCCAGCTACTCGGATCAACTACTCTGCTTTGATACTAGAATCAACTCAGATGGGCGCTAATACACTGGGCTCACCTAATTGACTATTTAACTATGCTAATCCACTTATTAATATAACACAATTTCTAAATAAGAAGAAGATTGAGTCTTGATCGCTATCACTTGTCTACAAATAAAGGGCAATGGCCAAGATACCACGGTTCAAATGATTGCTTCGCTTGCCAGAATAAAGAATTGGTCTGTTAAATATGGACGCTACCCTAGGGAAGAGCAATGGCAGGGCGAGAACAACAGGAAAGATATAAACACCAATTTGATCTAAACCCAATAATAAGAAGAACAAAGAAATAAAGAAAGGTCCAACCACCCATAATTGGTCTAGGGGGCTGGATATCGCCTATTACAACAACCTACCCTATACTTACTATTCACTTCATTAAGGGATAATTCTTTTTACATAACCCCACCCAAGTCGGTCAATACTTAAGTATTCACTCACCCCCGGCTCTTTACTGGTGAGGGTTGGATCTCGCCCAATTTACTTTTCTTTTATTTGCTTAACTCGGACTTAATAAATGACAGGGCAGACATATATATAATGGCTTTGGATTCTCTTTGTATTTTCTTTGGGCAGGAAGGAAAAACCATATAAGTCTTGCATTCCCTCCTTAAAGCAGTCTCGCATTAAGGACTATACGTAGTAAGTAAGTCACCCTGTAAGCCTTCAATCCAACGCTATAAGTTCATACACATTTGCCCTTCTCTTACTCTATTACGCTTTCAGTTAAACCAATAGGCCTTCTGGTCCCAATAAATACGCTCTTTGTACCTAATACCTTCCTCTCATTCAATTTATACATCATGCTTCCTTACCACCCCTTTCTTCTATTCTTCCACGAAGACTTCGGAAATCCATAGAGCAATGAATGAACCAATAAGAGAGCACTTAGCACTTAATACTGACCGCCAATACTATGAATGGATCTACCCCACAACAATACGTGTAGGAGGATCCTTTAGAGATTCCTTTTCAATAAAGCCTTTATATTCTCTTTTGTTTGAATTACTCTATTTGCTTTATTTGATTTTGATCTTTTGTCGGTGCAAGATGGACGAATAAGCTCAGACTAACCCCCCCTTATTTAAAGAGAGACCCTTCCTTCAATATAACCTTAAGCTATCTCTCTTATTTCAAATTAATTACCATATCTAGTTTATTTTTAGCTCTCTTATCTCTATTATTTAGGGCATCTTAAGCTTAGTTTTACCCTATCTTAGTACTTGCCGCGGGGCCCCCTGAATAAATTACTTATGATATACGCTATGCTCTAATAAGATAGAAGGAGCCTACGAGATTGAATCGATAAAATAGATTTGAAAAACAAAGTATAATAAACACATATATAACGCCATGTTGTATCTGCATGGCGCTAATGTCTTCCCTGTGTTGTTTTGGTGTAGGTGCGCCGGTATGGATGGGATGTTTCGTGTATCTCTTGGTGTTCTGTTTCGAGTATACCAAGTAATGAAACCCGCTCAGTTCGCGTAAGGCACAGTCAGGCCGCTCAGGAAGGAAGGAACCCGCCCAGCACGCCAAGTTGCCAACAGACAATAGAGATAAGGCCTCCCATCATAACTAGAGGATAAGCTCCCCATCATAGCTAGAGAGGATAATAAGTTCACATACCCCGAACGGGACCCCTACGGAACAATAGTTCCAACTTAAATGGATGCTATGACGATGCGTTACATACGATGATTCACAATTTTACGATGATACATTCATAGCCCACACCAGTTAATAAAGTCCCACAGTTTCAAGTCCCCCTACAGAGAGACCTTTCACCTTCAGCCTTGAACCAGCGAACAGAAACTTAAACCTTTAAGGACCAGAAGCATGGAACCAGGAATTAAACATAAGTAAGAAGTATTAGCCCTTGACCGCCTTAAATACAAAGTAAAAAAGAATAAGCCTTTAGCCTTATCACCAGAATCACCAAGCAGGGACAACAGAGGCAGAATACTTTACCTTTAACCTTCCTTTAGTAAGTCACTTCAGCCTTTTGCCTTTACCCTTTTAATGAGGTTCTCATAGACCCTTCCTTTCCAAATTCCATAGCAGAGAGGAAGGAGAACTAAGTTTCCATTTGGTTGGGTTATGGTATATTCTTGAAAAAACCTCCTCCCCTATTGGTTTCGCCCCTTCGCCCTCGTACCTCGTAAGACCGCGCTTCTCTATTAATGTTCCACAGATCGTAATGGCCAGGCCTATTCATCAAATGGAGATTCCTATTATTTTTGAACTAGGAATTGAATTAGCTTTCCCCGGGTGTTGGTTGGAGAGCCTACTTCCCCATGAGGAGGATGGAGTGATACCCGTATAGCCAATAAAAAAAACTGTGTGTTTGGGAGATCATCCCGCTCGCTAGCCAATAAGAAAGGCAGACTGTTGTGTGTGTGAGCTGCCGCTTGGCCGAGACCGGGAAAAAGGAATAATGCTGTTCTTTACAGCCTTGCATTTTCACGTGTTTAACTTTGCCAGAGCAAACGCCATAAAACCAATTGCACTTGCCTTAGCTGATAGGATACACCTCTCCTCCATCCTTAGATTGAAAGGTTTTCTAAATAGTTAGCTTCCACTAGATGGATACCACCCATTCCCCTGTAAAAATAAAATTATAAAAAAAAGGAACAGGGCTCTTTTTATTATAACAAAATTGTTATATTGGTATAAATTGATTGGATTAGAATAAAATGAAATTAAGGTAGGTTCTAGGTCGAAGGTCAGATCAAAGCACGTTATGAGAGGTTGGAAGGCACAGGTCAAAGAAATAAGGAAACAAGAAGGTCTAGAAAATAGTCAGTCTTTACTGTTTAATTGGAAGGAGGTTGTTTCGTTAAGGAGCTCTTCAAAGACCTCCAAAGAAGTCCGGGTAAGGGAGGACAATAGGTGGAAGGAAGGTAAATAGAGGGCAGGCATGAAGAGAGATAGAGGCATTGACTGAATTGATTGATAACTCCTGCTCCTATTTTATGTTGAATCACAATTGGACTAATCCAATCAGATTTTTCTACTGGGAATAGGAATCCGGCTACCAACATCCATTCATTTTATTCTTTACCCTTTGCTTGACCATGGAATTCAAACTGTACAGCCTCTTCTTGATGGGCCAACCTTGATAATTGTTCCAAATTATGATGCACGAGTTTTGCATTACTTAAATGCTTTTATTCCTTTGGTATAGCTTCCTTCATTCGCGGTTGTATGTTAACTTGGTGGATTCTATTTATGGAGTTGCACTCTGTGTTAATTAGGTTGCTTCTGAATTGCTTATTGGGTTGTGGCCCAAGGTTGCCTGGATGGTTATGTGTGTTGTTTTTGGTGCAGCTCATAGTCCAGGGCTATGCTTTTCCTCACCTAACGCCCACCTCAACAAGGACACAACAGAGAAAGGCCTTCACCCTTTTTCCGAGCCCACTTAGGAGTGATTGGTCTAATGTATTAATACAGTCTTCTTATAGGAGGGGTGGTCCTACGGACGGACGGCCAACAGATAGACCGAGGAAGAAAGGGACCAACATGTGGACGGTAAGGAGCCTCCCTCGAACTAAGCTGAACACCAGAAGCCTTTAAACTATCAACAGATGCCTTTCACCGGGAAGAAATAAGGAAGCCCTTCACCTTTCAACTATGGATAATAAAATACTTGGCTTGGTTACTGTTTATACAAAAAAAGCCTTCCTTGTAAGGGTATAAACTTCCGATCAAGTTGGTATGGTAAATGCACCTTATGTACGAGCATTTCCATTATCTTTTTTGTTTTGCACGTCTCTCTCTCCCCTTAGGTTAGCGTCCATCAACTTGCGCTCTCTCTGGTCCTAACTAACCATACTTCAAAGAATAAGACCGGTCGGTCCCAGCTGATATAATAAGCCTATACGAGCAGTACAAGCCGAGATAATATATAAGCGGACCCGTACAGGATCCTGCCCTGCTGATAACCCATGCATATAAGAATATATATATATAATATAAAGCTCAGCGTTCTTTTATTAACCCACTCGTGTCTCGCTCAACCACTGGTTTGCAACTCGTGATCAAAAGGTTTTCCACTGATTAATCACTCAATGACTGGGGGAGTTGTGATCTCCTCTTGACCCCAGCCCCGTAGGGCATTATGGGAAGGTAGCAATAAATAAATTTTAGTCAATGTAATCCGTACTGACTGGTCTGGTCCTGACTAACTTAAGGTCTCGTCCTAGATAAGACCGTAGTGGATAAGACCGTACCTGATGTAGTATCCACTCGGCTCTCGTAGCAACTCGTTCGTTGTCAACTCGTTCATCAATGCGGTAGGTAATATCTATCTTCCGGGTTCGGCTCCGGGGGAATTATCATGCGGAAGATGAAAAAGCAAGCCATGCCCACCCATAAGTTTAAACCCAGTTCTGCCTGACTCTAATCCTGACTCACCTAACCTCGCACTATGTTGGCTGTCAAAACACTAAATTAACCAGTGTCGGGGCCCAGATTGCAACAATGTGTGTATTCTGTCTGATGTCCTGCCTAATTGAAAACTACGTTGACTGTTGTCTGTCCAGCGGTTCGCCTCAGTTAAAATACGAGTTAAATTATTAAAATGGTGACATAAGAAACACAACTAATGATATTCTATTTGTAAAAAGGATAACCCAAAAGGATATACATTTTCTCAATGGGTGAACCTAACACGTCTAAGAAATCTGCCCACTTTGAATGCCCGCACCATACTGCCACTTTGTAAGGAGGACCCTGCCCATTTTGGTAGGAAGCAAGAATGCCCACACTTTGTAGGTAATAAACAAGGCTATTTGTCCGCCAGATTATAAAAAAGATGCTGTACCCGTTCAATAAATCTACATACCCGAAAGATATTAGTTCCCCATGTTCTAAACAGACGAGGAGATAGAGGTTATGTTCTCCAGCAGAAGGTAGTTGAGACAAGCTGTTTCCATACGTGATCTAAATTTGAACCAAGAGAGGATAACCAGCATTTTGCCCAGCTTTGATTGATCCAAGCGGTAGTCCTTGACTTCTGCACCCAATAAAAACCCCCGCTCTCAGTTACATACAATATTACGCCTTCTGGAATCAATTCTAAAAAACCCATCCGCGCTCGATTTATGGATCACTTTTCTTGTGCTCTTATATAGGAGGCCTTACCTTTGCCTCGCCTAAGCCTACTGCAACCTGCCTGATAAGATGGATGGAATAAACCTTATATGCAATAATTCATAATGAAAGTTCTGGCACGCACGACAAGCTTTACTTATAATAGGGCCCTTTCAGTTAACAAGGTTGTTTTATACATTTGACAGAAAGAACGTTCAGGCGCCATCCCCCGCCCCGATAAGGGGTGTATCTCCCTCGCCCCGACTCCATACCCTCCCCCTACCAATAAGCTTTCTTACCTTATTCCCTTCTTTCTTCGAGCCGAGCTTTCATTTTGGGGACATGGGTCTGCGAATGCATCCTGCAATAGTTCATGGAGAGCGGGGTTATATGGGGGATCAAAACCGATTCTAAGGCCATTTTAGCACTATGGAAACAATCTTTTTAACCTAATATCTTATATGATAAGGGTATATTCCCCGCTTATTTCCCCCCCCCACCTTAGCAGATAAGAATCCACCAAGTATATTCCCGCAAGCTTAATGATTGACAAGCTCACCTTATCTCTCTACTCTAATCAACCCCGTAGCCTTCCTTATCTTTATTAATGCTAGATCTATCTGGTTACCGTAGCCTGATGGAAGGATTTTTCCCCCGCCCCCGTTGATCCGTTCATGTTGGTAACTCTGGATTGAACTCTCTCCCCTACACGTATACAGCCTGACTTTTTAATTCGGGTTATTATTTAATCTCATGAGCACTATTACTAACTCCACCCAGCTTTAATTAAAGCCAGCGCCCCTATGACCCTCAACAAAAAGCTAGCTCAGGTAATAGCTAACCGGAAGAGCTATGGGCTAGAAGAGCTATGGAGGATAAAGGCGTGGGGAAGAGCTAGCTAACCAGAAAGCTTTTTGACGGAAGGAAAAACGTTCACCTCGCAGCATGATTGAATTATTTCTTGTCTTATTATCCGTTCCATACGCATATACAGAAACTGGGCCAGCAGCATCCCTTCTACCGGGTTGAGACCATAATCAGTATATCCAGTAGCAAAAGTAGCAAACCCAGACCTATAACTTTATGACCCAGGCACAACAGATCCAGTTGAACGAACAGCACCAGTAGATCCAGTAGCAGCAGTTTACTCACAGTTGATAGACCAGAAACAATTTAAGCAGCAACAGCTGTTGATGTACCAGATCGAGATTAAGATTCTGATACTTGTATATATATTATGTTTATGCTTTGAATGAGCGAGAGAATGTAGGGGGCTTCGGATGCTCGAGCTGAAATGTATACAGATAGGTATTTATTGC
>Ga0233342_1000034_pt1 | contig 39309 bp, 26 predicted proteins | sample GEONDECOMP273_FD_180706 | JGI IMG/M metagenome (GOLD analysis project Ga0233342, IMG submission 180706) | Leaf litter microbial communities from Shasta-Trinity National Forest, California, United States - GEON-DECOMP-273 | ecosystem: Environmental > Terrestrial > Plant litter > Unclassified...
AATAAGTTTCTATAAGTGTGTTGCATCAAACTTAGTGTCTGCGCCCAATGGATCGGCTATTGGGGCATCGAGTGCATCGATCGCCACCTGGCTGGCCTGTCATCGACTCTTGTATAAACTACCGGAAAAGAGTACCGGCATCGAGTGAATCACCACCTGTCATCGAGTGCTTCGACACCAGGCATTACTACCAGCTATCGGAGACCCTCAGTGCCTCACTCACTTGGCCCCGTCCCGTACTTCCCGTGTTTGGCGGATGTGTAATGTGTTTATGGTGACTTGGGTATGCATTTAAGATGAATCAAATATGTGGGAAAATGACGTATAAGAAAAGCAAACATAGAGCAAATACAAGAAGGCATCCACATTGGTTCCCAAACTTAAAAGAATTGATCTACCGGTTTTACAGAAGGCCTTACAGCAAAGATAGAGGCCATAAAAAGAACTCGTTCACTGCCGCCTGCCCGAAGGCATCCAAAAAACAGCGGCACATAGCTACCATGGTAAAAATAAATATGCCTGTCCAGGGGTATGGTTCTCTCGTTTATGGATTGAACGGTTATCGTGTGATGTGCACCCCTCTCGGCAGATGTTGTCTGTTGTCCGTTGGCCCACCCCTCCATTTCCTCCGTTCTCATTCCTATCACTCTCAAGTCTCGCGAGTTTATTAGATAAGACTCGGATAATTTTTGACATCTCGTCTATCTTGGCTTCAGCATTACTTGAGGAGGTTTGAGATCCGATTTCGGGGAAACTTATCTAGGAAATAAGCCAAGCTGTCGAAATATCGGGGATTGAGCCACTTATGGGGATGATAGATAGTTCATTCAAACGTAGCCTATCAAGAGTGGTAAATTGAGTAAGCTTTTAGGGCGTCTAAAGAGGATAGAAAGGTTTGAACTGGCCTTTAGCTGGCGGGAAATTGAGTACGGAAAGTGGGCGTCTCCATTAGAGAGAAAGGGTTGAACTAGCTTGTCCATCTGGGGAAATTTACTACTGTAAGTGGGAACCTTACCTTTTCTTTCTTCCCGGCAATCCTTTCAATAAGTGGTATTTTCACTAAGCTTTGTGGGCGTATTGAGCAAGATGAGAGATATAGTTCGAACGAACCTGGCCTTTCTTACGAAGATGGGAAATTCCCCCCTAGTGTCTGAAGTAGCATGGGCACAGGCATCTAAGCCAGAAAACTCAAAAAGAAAAGCTAAGGTAGCAGAGGCAAAGGCATAGACAGTTTCCTCAATAGATTCAGTCAACTAAGCAAGAGATTAAGCTGATTAACCATATTCAGTGCTTGATCCAGCACCGGCAGCAGCCCCAGAAGCACCAGTTGAACCAACAGCGTTACCATTAGCATTAGAACCAGAAGTAGTCCCAGCATAATTTCTAGCAGCAGTCTCGGCATTCCCTGGAGCCTCACTAGCAGCATTACAACGAGCGGCAGTCCAAGCACAGCATAACCGGCCTAGCTATCTGTTGGGAAGCCTCTGTCAAATGGAAGGATGGGGGGTTTACAATAGAGCCTTGGACAGGTGGGGTAGGCATACAGCATAGGCTTCAATAACACTTGCTTGAGGAATGCTTCATAGAGGAGGTAGGTACTTTGATTACCGGTATTACCTTTTGCTGGAAGGATTCATGAAGTGTGACCTACAGCAACAACCCACTTACCAACCTGTGGCGTCTTAGAACCTGGGGCTCAATTACCTAAACTTTGAGCATTGTGCGGGCGTTCAACAGAGCATTCACGAGTGTTCACAACACTTGTTGGAGTGGAGGAGTTTACTTACTTTGTACAGCACTTAGACCAGGACTATGGAACTGGTAAGCTTTCGGTGAACTGCCTTATTGGATTGATTCTAGACAGCCAGAACTTTAGCGGAGGCAGATTCTGGGAAAGAAGTTCAGGGTCAGGAAATCCACATTATAAGCTACTTGACGCCCGGTTTGCTTACTAAATTTCCCACTTCTTGAAAGGACTGGAGCAACCCTTAAGATCTTGCGAACTGAAAAACTCTATTGATAAAATAACCCCCTTCTGCTTATGCTAGGAATTATGCTCCTGAAACTGGTTATGCTGGTACTGCTCCGGGAACTGGGACTGCTATTCTTGGAAATGCTATTCTTGGTAATTATCCTGGAACTTATCCTGGAGCAGTTTAACCAGCTTCATTAGTTGAAGTAAAATCCCCAGCAAAATCATTTGAATCAGCAGTTGAAGGAGCAATTGAACCAATAGAATTCCCATCATTTGAATCAGGATCATTTCCAGCAGAATTCCGATCAGCAGCACTAGTTGAACCAGGTCAAGCAGAAGGAAGGATCAGCATCCTCAGCAGCCCAAGTATTCCCAGTCTCACCAGCAGCATAATTAGTATTTCCAGCATCAGTTCCCATAGCATTTGAAGCAGCGTTCCCAGCAGCATCTCTATAAGCAGTTGAAGTAGCAGCATTACCAGTGGTTTCATTTCTAGATCGATACCCAACCATTGAAGAACAGGACACAAGGCTCCGCAGGACACCCTGAAGTTGCAGGGAATAGTAATGGACGAATTAGCTCAAGGTAAGGCCCCTATAACGAGGGGGAACTTGCTTATTGATCCAATACGACGATACATTTAATTGGGACACATCTTGGCAAAGGTCTGTCTTAATTTTAATGTGTAAGGAGCTTGTCGTAGTTCCTACTGAACAGAGGTAGGTAGGGAGGGAGAGCAGAACGAGCTTTCTACTTGGGTATCCATCCAAGGTCGAAGTAAGTATGTCTGAAAACCATGCGTAAAGGGTCCTTTTCTGCTTTCCACAAAAATTGGGGTGTTGTAGAAGTGGATATGAGGTCTTTTAATAAAGGCCGTAACGCATGGTGCTATAATCTTTTCGCTTTAGGATAAATTCTACTTGTGGAAGGAATCTCTTTCAAGGATAGAAACACGTGCAGCTTTGCATACTCCAAGAAGATAAGCTTCCAACGAGCGTAAGACAGTTTGGAGAAAGCACAGATAAGATAATTTATAAGGAGCAAGCCCGCCGTAAAATTCATTATCGTCAGGTCCAAATTGATCTCTCAGTCTTCGCAATAAGTCTCGTAGGTCGGGTTATTCGCTGAAGCCATCAAGTTCATCGTCTCTTTTCCAGTTCACAAGAATAGAGGGGTATAAATTGATAGATCAGTCAGGCATATAAGGCAGATAGAGACAAGAGAGAAGGCAGTAAGTTCGAGGTAAACTGCCTAATCGCTCTCTCTCTAGGGTGACCAACCATCTATAGTAGTAGCTGGGTGCTTGTAACTTGAAAGAAAGTAAGCTAGTGGTGCAGCTAAGGAAGGGGTACGAGGTGCACAGCCTACCTAATGTATCAGCTCTCTAGCTATCCCAAGACCAATCTAATCTATTCTCTTATCAGTTGCTGCTCTCTAGCTGGACCATAAACCTACCTCTCTCTGGTTGCTTGCTGCTTGTAACTGACTCTCAACAAGTAAGCTACTGGTGTTGCTGTGCTGTGATGTTTTGGGTAATTGTTCAGTAGTGGAGTTGTGGTGTTCCTGTTCAACCTGGGGATACCTATATATATATATATTTCCAATCCTATACCGAGATTGAACAGTGGTTCCACTAGTTTTAGATCAAAAGCCATAGCGCATTGATCAAGTGAAAACATCATAAGGAATGAAAGCATCATAAGCGGGTGCATTTGATCGACGAGCTTACTCCGGTTCCAATTCCAGTTCCTACCCCAGTTGATGATCCATATAGTAGGCTAGAGGCGGAAGCAAGCGCAAAGTAGTAAACTACCCTTGGTGAACTAAAATCCCTTCCATTTTGGCAGCACCACCTCGTTGCCTAGGACCCCTTCCAGGTTTATAGTAATAATAGCCCGTGACAGATCCTGTTCCATAGCATGAAAGCCAGCAGCTACAACAGAGTTATAAGCGCAGTGATTTCAGTTTATCGGGGCGGCTGAGTGATATGTAAGTTAATATTGGGAATAAATAAATAGTAAAGATTCAGTTGAATCATTATATTAAGTCTTTGCGGTTTATACCTAACCAGCAGTTTCAGTTGATCCCATTGAAGCAAATCCAATTGCATATCCACCCAGCAACTTAACTACATGCATTACCCACTAGCTAGCTTACCGGGTGACCTATTTCTTCCTGGCAGAGGTAGAGACCAAAGGTTGCAAAAGTTACACTTGCATTCCCAGTTTCATATTCAATTTACGTTGTTGACCCAGCCGATCCTATTGTTGTTGACCCAGCGTAAGTTTCATCCGTCTCGTCTCCCGCCACTAAAAGGAAGGTTCCATCAGGAAGGCAAAGGATTCACCCGGTAAAGCTTTTATTGGTCATGTGACCGAAGGGAAGCAACTTAACAAACCATATAAACTTGCTTATCCGGACCCAACCAAGAAGGCAAGATATAAGGCGAAGCCGTACATCGATGGCTGGCAAGAAAGCAAAAAGGAAGGCAAAAGAAGCAACACTTCGCTAAAGACCTTTGGAGTGATGTCTTCTCTTTATGCTATCTATCCCTAGTTACCGAAATAAGAGATTTATTAGTTTATAATATATAAACATTTCGCCGTAAGCGCTTGCCTGGATATATCTGTCTCACTATGTGGTAACCTCGCTAACTCACTCTAACGACTGACTGCCTTAGCTTCGCACGACAAGCAGAAAAGGCTCGAAAGAGAGGACACTGCGATTGACTGATAGATCGGGGCGTTAAATTCATAGTCTTAGGAGTTTTATTAGAACGTCTATTTTTTGGATTCCTTTCAGGGCCCTTCGCTATGCTCTTTATTTATTCCCTCAATCAGAGCTCCTATGTCTCAATTAGTTCTTCCACTTCTATAGGGAAAACGGAAAGCTGTTGAAAACACGTTATAGCCAATTTCTAACTTTTTTTGGTCACTTATGTAGGGAAAATAAATTGCTGTCGAAATTACGGTGATTCTGAACGTGTTGCATATCTACGTTTAGCTTACTATAGGGCGCATAGGCAGGACTAATGATAATACATAATAGTGAATCATTACACAATAAGTTTGTAGCTATACTAAGGCAGGTGGGTTACCACGTTCCCAAGTTCGTGAGTTAGGGGAAGTAGTCATTAATTTGAAACCTTATATGTGAGAGGCCCACCGGGTGCCCGAAGGGGATCTTATCACGAAGCCTCACCAGGTTATATTGGGCTTTATATACTTTATTTCTTTATACCACTATATTAAGGCACCCAGGCCAAAGTCTATGGTAATTCTTAAATTCATCGAGCTAGCTTACTCTACCGACCAAAGGGCCACCCACCCAATAAATACTTAACAGCGAAGTATCTTTGCCCCTATGGACAAACTTGAGTTCGGGAACCCAGATGGATCATTTCCTTTCGGGACCCAACCCACAACGACCAAACTTGCTTTTTAGGTCATGCACTTTGATAAATCCCTAACCCACAAAAGCCTGCTGCCCCCCCTATTGCTTTATTGGAAGAACAAAGGTCCCGTTCCTTCCTCGAGCGTCAAAGGATTTTATGGTGGCTCGTAGGTATTGTTGTTTCGTAAGTAAGTTCGCAAGGTGAATATAAGCAGGCGGGAAGATATATCAATCAGTAGTAATCAGCAAGGTCGAGATCAGTTCTTATGTTCGGTGCTCTTCCTGTATCGCGAAGCGGACTCATCATCAATCAATCGGTGCTCCTGTCGAGCGAAGCGTTCTGGCAAGCTCTTTGGTGATCGGGGGTTTAGTCGCCGAAGCCGTCATCAAGTTCATTGTTGTCAGTTAACAAGATATCGACGGGCTAGATAGAGGGATCTCAATCGAGATATTAGGAAGGTATCAATCAAGAGATCATTCAGGCAGGTCGATAGGGAGGGGAGTTCGAGATAAGATGATAATAATTGCTCTGAATCGTAGTGCCGTTTACATAGAAACTAAAAGTTGGGTGAGTTGCCCAAGAATATAAGATTTTTCAAATTAGGTATGGAATGATAAAATCCTAAAAATGAGGGGCGCAGCAGTGCGCAGCAAAGATAGAACAAAAGGAGGACCGCCGAAGGTAGGTGGGGTAATAATCATATCAATAAGAAGTGTATTAAGAAAAGGTCCCTATTGCATAGTCAACTGAAGATTCCGGTGCGAAACAAATATAATACTAAATATAAGGAAGGGTATCCTCGCAACTTACGGTTTAAAGTGCTCTTTTATTTAGGAATAATTGGGGCGAGGTAGGAGCCCACTCACTATTCATATGGTGAGGCACGCATTTAATAAAAAAAACTTGGTGTTGAGGAGTTCCGAGGCATATGATTGGTGGCTTTAAAAAAGTGTTATCACCAGTTACGGGAGCATTTCCAATATTATTCCCGAGACAAGCAGCAGAACGACCAACAGTTCCTGGGTCATCAATTGAACCAGCATTTTCAGTTGAGGCATAATTCTTAGCAGCAGCAACCCCAAGATCAGTTGAACTGGCATTATTATTATTGTTATTATTTCCAGCTTAAGCAGAAGCAGCTCCATAAGCAACTGTTGAACAAGCATCATTTAAATAAGCTGAACCAAAAGCAGTTCCAAGCAGAGCATTCCCGGCATCATCATAATAACCAGCAAGAATAGTAACACCAGTAGCAGCCCCATCAGCATTTGAAGGAGCAATATTCCTAACAGTCTTCCCATAAGCACCAGTTGAAGAAGCAATACAATCATCACTCCCAGCATCCCCAGCTTCATTAGAACAAGCATAAGCAGAAGAATTCCCAGCATTCCCAGCCTTAGTTCCAGAAATACCACATTCCAACCAGTTAAAGGAAGGAAGGAAGGTAGTTTTATGCCGCTAGTTCAAGTGGTTTCATAGTTCTAGTCATAGTAATAGTTCGCAGTATTAGCTATAAGGTCAGATTAAGCTATATTGTAGCCCAACTTTGAAACTTTACTCAGTGCAGCATGAACCTCTGGTCGATGCATGAATGATGCTCTTGGCAATGCATGAAGCTATGGTTCTGCAGCTATAAGTTCTTGTAAGCCCCAAGTAGTTAGTCATCCGGATGATGTAACAGTGTGAGGTTCACCAATAGAGAGTTTATGATCCTTTTCAATATAAGTAAGTGAACAGAGGGTGTTATCTGCCCAAATAGATGGAGCACCAAGCCCAGCCCCCCATGTTTGGATTGACCGCTAACGCTTGCCCCATTCCCCCTTTCACTTACCGATACAGAACACAGTTCCTACTAGCTTACCTCTTTCACTGAACGGTACGGAACAAAAAGGAGGTACTTCAACCTCTGCGCATAGAGCACCTAAAGATTCAACCTTACAGAGACAATACCCACCATGTTCCCCCTTTACAATACTCTATTACGCTTTCATTCACACATTAGGCCTTCTGTTACCAATACCCCTTTACCTTTCAGTACCCACCCATACCACTAAGGAGGTAGTTATTATATATGCACCAGAACAACGTGTTCATATACAGACCCGACAAAGATATAATAAACCTTTCGGGAAGTCAGAAGGAGTAACCTTAAGCCCAGTTGGGGCAGGACAGGACGGGACGGGACAGAACAGGGCTAGGAGCACGGAATTTGGAGAACGTGGATACGCACTACGGGACGCCGTGAAATAAACTATTTTTATATGATGCTTATATAATAGTTTATTTACAATTTGTTGAGGAAGGAGCATATCCTATATGTTTTGCATAGTAAATCTATCAATCTCTCAATGATGCAATTGTGGCTCTTATTTGTAAATATCAGCGGCCACGGAAGTGTTTCGATCGGTGATTTTGTTTGGCGAAGCGGTTGGCTCTGGTTTGGGGAAGACTCATCATTCTTCTACTCCCCATCAATCAAATCCAATCAATCATTATCCCCTATCCTTGGCTCTAGGCCCTCGTCCCTTCCCTGAAGACTATAATAGCGACGCATTTTAATACCAGAGTTGCTTAGTTAATAGCTGGGTGAATAGAGAACAGGTGAAATAGAGAGACCCGTGAGCAGCACATCGTTCATTTGGAAGCTGGGCATGGAACAGAATATATTTCCATTCGCAGGAAAGATGAGCAGAACGGAATAGCTCCCCATTGGTAAAATACCTCATCATATAGTAAAAATACCTTCTTATAGTAACCCTAACCTCATCATCGGAAACACTTACCTAATTGGAACCACCTCAATGTGTAACCGTGCCATAAGGTACTTGCCAGTCATTGCACAATAAGCACTCAGTTGAGCACAACAGAGAAGATATATATATCATCATCACCGGATCGCCTTATGGGTTTGGGTTGCACATTCAATTGATTAGGTTATTAGGATCAAGCATCTAATCGCCTAATGAAATGAATATTTATTAAGTGACACTGAACAGCTCTTTCTTTATTAGGACTTAGGAATCACCTTATGTTAGTTGCAATTCCAGATTAGATTAGTTTAGTTAGATCAATATCTATCTATCTATTCAACTAGTCTTCGGATTCCACTATATAAATCAATCTATTCAACTTCAATCAACTAGATCTCTATCAATCATCGATTGGATCTGTAAGGTATGCTACTGGTGGGTTGGATTAATAAGCTACTCGTGCTGGCGGTGGAGCTTTAGCCAGCCGTAGCTTTAGTAGCTGTAGCTGAGGTTGTGACGGGAAGATTATCTGGCATATCCAACTTCTCCGACTTTTCCGATCAACCTTTCAACACCTGGAGAAACAGCTCACCCCTTGCACCCATCATCTATCACAGTTCACCCGTACCTGTAGTTCCCAACAGCGAGCGCATGGAGCCTACCTGCTGTGAAATCCATCTTACCTGTCTTCCCATTGAACCAGCAGCATCACCAAACCCTGCCTGTCTGCCTGTCCCTCTTTCCGTGTCCTGTTGCGGTACTTTGATGCGGTACCTTCTCTCGTTGCTCATAATGGGGACATGCAGTATTTCTATCTTGATGCCTCTTCTGGTTTCCTCTATTGGCAGCGCTCTTTCATGTTTCATGGGGTATCTGGGGAGCAGGGCAGTAGGATGCAGCCCTATTCTTATGTAGGTCGTTTAAATAAAAATAAGCTCTGCAGGAGATCATAGACAGCAGTCGGAACCATATTCTCCTTACCCTTGGTGGAGAAATATAGATTCATCATTGAAATTGATTTGATTGAAGGCACACATAGTTTTAGGTGAGGTGGTTCAACGGATGGACGAATCACAACCCACCGCCACATGCCCTGTACATTCACCCAGAATGGCCCAGTCCGCTTTCTGTACCCAATACTTAGTACCTTTACGCTGGAACCCCCATTCATTATGGAATAACACTTTATGAAAGGAAAGATTCTTAGAAAATAGGCAAGGCATTCTGACTATTTACCTTTACTCCACTTGCATAGGTAGGTTCACAGACCATAACTTATATATTCACGAACGTTTGATAACACTTGCTGGAAGTAATCTTCATGGGTAGGCACTACTATATAACCTTTTTATTTTTTTATTTTTATTATATTATATTTATTTATGGGGTTTAGGGTTTAGCTATTGGCAGGTATTTTTATATCCGGAGGGAACTCTTATACACTGGACCCTTTTAAACCTACCCTACAGAGAATAACTATAACAACCCACATGGAAATTAAACCCTTGAACCCACAAATAAGACCTCGACCCTTGAACCTCCAACCTTACCCACGGAACACAGAGTTCCACCCGGTAGGATTCTGACAAGGAGGGGTAGGGAGGGAACAACATATAAGTTTATTATGCACGGGAATAACTAATATAATGCAAGCTGAACAAACTTATTCTTCCATCTTACAAGAAAGGCGCTCACCTGATTACCTATATTCCCCAATACAAAAGCTTTCCCCATTCAACTCGCCTTGACAAGAAGGACCAGAGGGCAAAACAGGATATAAGCATTTTGAACCTTCACTTCGAACAACAGCTGTTTAAATAATGAGGAAACCTAACAAGGAGCCCTTTTGATTGAGCCCAAAAAGCCTGGTTCCAATAGCCCTGCTTAAATTAAAGAGGCGCGAGAAGCCACTCACCCGAGGCACGAGGGTGAGGAGCGCCTTGAAAATAAAAGCCCCTAAATAGTAGCCCTTTTTAAGGAGGAAAGAGCCTGGTGTAAAGAGTCCTGTTGAAATAGCCCCGGTAGTGTTTTAGAGCCAACTCCCCTGGTTCTGATAGACGACAGGTTGGTACATCTAGCCCCGGTTGTTATAGAGCCGACCGCATCCCGCCATTATTCTCCCAGTCTTCCGTCCACGCCCCGCATCCAGTTAACCTGAATCAGACATTCATTGGAGCCATCCCTTAAAAAATTTCCCTTCCCAACAGCACTGTCCATGACCACCCATTGATCCGTTTCACTTTTCCATTTCAATAAGTGGTTGAACAATTTTCTTTAGCTGCTAGTACATGCCACTATTCGAGCGATCCAGGTTTTGTAGATGCCGATACTACATGCCAAGTGTAAATTCCAGGTGTTTATGCACTTTATGTAAGGTGGTGGTTAAGAATAAATGCTTCCAGTACTCGAGCCAGTCGATCCTAGAAAGTTGATGCCAAGTGTGGATACACTACATGCCCGGCACTCATCAATGCCAGGAGTCGATAAGAGCTATACACCTACTTGCCCCTTTAGTCCAATGGGGCAAGGGGAATAATTGAAAAAACACAATCCAGATTGGATTTTATTCCTATTGAACATGGCCCTTTCGGGACGTTTCTCCATGTTTCCCGGGATGGAAGCATTTGCTTGTTGAGCGTCTTTATACTTGCTAGCAGGAATAATGAACCTAGGGATGTGAACACCGAAAGACACGGTCAGCACTCCTACCCGTTTTGCTCTCTTGCTGCTTGCTGCCTGTACGGGAGGATATATGGTACTGCTGCCTAGAATAATAAGGAGGTTTGCTTACCAAATAGGAGGCTTTTACAGGGAGGAAAAAAAGCATGCTATAAGTTGATTAGCTTATTTTATCGTATAATAACATATATAATGCAATAACTTAATTATTATACTGCTTGGGTTGTTTTTCATGCCATGTTTTAACCAATTACAGTAGTCACAATGGCAAGTGGCACCAGTTAGGGATTTATTTATTTACCACATTTGCAGTAGTATATTTTCTGGCTTCACATAGTCCCCACACTTGTTGACGGGGATGATCCCTTTCTCTGAAACCAACGGGGATTACCCCTTTCTCTTTGTTGTTTCGGTAATATAATATAAGCTGGTTCCACTTCAGCTGGTTCTGGCCTGAGAACCACCCACTACTCTACTCTAGAAATGATGCATCTTCCTCCACTAAATAAATATATATCCATATTTTTCATTCGTTCCAAAACGGGGTTTACCCGGATTCACCTTATAAACCATTGATGGCGGGGGTTTTCATTTCCAAGGCCTCCACTGACCCATAAAGGGTTACCCTGGCGCTGCTGGCGTCACCATGACCAATCTGGTACGGATGAAACGCAAATTGAAGTTGGGGATTGGGTGCCACTACGTTATTTGCCCCTCCCTCAAGAGCCTTCGACCAGTAGGTTGAGACTGCATTCTTCCAAGTAGCGAGACGCCCTTACCAAGATTTATTTTGCTAAGGTTGGAGGAATGTGATCTCCTCAGTCTTATCACGAAGGGTCATATCATACGAATCCGCAACAGCATCAGGAAACATATAAACCAAACTTATTTCTAAATTGAATCATTCATCACATCATTGCTAACAGCATTGTGTATTAACAACTAATGCATAAGGCTACGAAAAGAGTGTGGATCCTTAGGGGCTGCATTCGCGCAGACTCCTTTAAAAGACATGTCCTTAGACAAGCGCTGTCCATAGGTTCAAGTCTAGGTCGGTCAGGATAAAGCTGTTCCGCTTTACTATTCGTTCAGCAATACGGGGCTAGAGATCCATTCCCACATTTTTTACTAACCTACCTACCCACCGCACTGCAGCTATGTGATAGACTTCCCGAGACGTTCAAGCAGCCAGAGCCACCAGCCAGCACTCATAAAAATCCCAGAAACCCATTACTCCCTCCGACCTTTAAGCATTTCCATCACGATCGGCTCACTCACTCTACAACTAGATAAAAAAATAGATTAAATAAGATTCCCATCCTAAGGATGAGAAGTACTCTCACGCTTCGTTTGTCTGCCCAGTTCATTCCTACTCCAACTCACCGTTTTATGGTTCATTTGGCGCTATGGTCCTTGGGAGTTCCCGTCCGCCAGGAGAATGGATAGAACGTTTTTGACGAGAATGCTGACGTTTCCTTTCCTTATGCGCGGAGCCCAAGCATCGATTGATACAAACACTTCTGCTCTTGTACCAGCCAATACAGCTAACGGCAGGCACTCCCCAGATCCTTCAGTCCAATCCTTTCAGTTTGTTTATGTATATAATGGACTCTAGCTATATTTTCGGAGGAGTGTCAAGTGTAAACTGTACTTAATTTAGGCTCTTTTACCTCACTCGTCTTAAGTACTCAATCGGGGGAGCACTCGACCAACCCTTAGGGAGAGGGAGATAGAGCGCAGCAGTGCTTTCGGGGTCAAAGCTAAAGCTGGTATGTTTGTGTATCCGGGGTCTTGGTTGCTTCGGTCGGTTGAATTAGGATCATCTTTATTTTTTAAAAAGATTTATTTCTTCGGCTAGTAGAGCCGGCTTCATTCACAGGTGCATAGACCTATAGTGTAGTGCTCTCCGAGCCCTTCGATTGCCATGCCAGGAGTAATAGATAAATTTTTGTGCAGGGCGCTTGCTCCAGGGGTGGCAAAGGGATATGATGGATAATTATATATACCCGCCCGCGATCTATGGCACGAACTTCTTAGTAGTCATATTTTACTGTCTTTTTCGAGCGAAAACACCAATCAAATATGACTACTGGTTCCGCCTACCCTATTTATTAATACATATAGCTTTGGCTGCGTGATTCCCCTCTGAAATCCCATACAACCATTTAAAGCCCGGCTTACTCTTCTAAGATGCTGGAGCAGCTAGGATTGCTTTAGCGAGAGCGTAGGTATTCCCTATTCATAGAGGAACTTTCAAAATGGGCTTTTTTTTTTACTATCCCGGGCGCCTGCCCGTTTTTTCTTTTACATCACTACAGATTCTTTCTACTCAGTCTATATGAATGAGCCCACCACTTATTTGCGGCACGGATCGGCTGCTATTAATAGATAGAAATATGGATAGATGCCTTCTTCAAATCAATATCGGTTTGACGCAACGATTCTTTTTCTAACCCACTGCTTATTGACCAGCCACTGGCACTAGATTAGCCGAGGCTTCTTCCTCGGAGTCCTCTGGAATTGCATGCACTCCAGAAGAAAGATATTTGAAAACGGAATTGCCCTTCATCACTCACATCATATCGCTATCTGAATACTGCAGCCTAAGATTGTACCGGAGCTTCCATTCGTAGTCGCGTCAGTTCGCATCATACCGCTCACTGTACTTCCTCTCTCGAGCACCGATAATAGGATCCCCTCGACAACATGTGGAGGACTCGCTATAGAATGGGGCGCTCAACCAACCTTATATATAAATAGGTTGAGGACTCGACCTTGAATTGAGAAAAGTCGGAATGCCAGATAGAGCTGCTTGGTGCTCGACCAACCTTTCTATGCGATCCCTGAAACGAGTTGTAAATACGTATCTAATAATTTGGGAGAGAGCATGCACTCGACCTGGCACATACATTAGGGTTAATGAAGGCTGGGGAAGTTGTAGAGAACTTTTCCGAGTAAATATGATAGCCGGAAGCATTGTCGGTTGTATAGAGCAAGAGGTGGTTTCGGCCACGGCAGAATTATCATGGCGCGAGCTAGCTTCAATGTGCGGGTTGAAAGCCTGCGATGCTGATTGAGTTAGTTATCTTCCGCCCGGGACAAAAAGGGGGGGGTTGGTTCCAAAACCAATAAAGTGAGTTCCGTTCCTTCCATTCTAAGTAAATAGGTCGAGAGATCTCGGGGCCGCCGATATCGACTCTAGTTCGTGTACCACGTTTCTAATTTATCTCCGTGGACCCGGGCTTCTTTTATAGTTTTTACTAAGTAACCCCCCCCTTATTTCCAGAGAAACAATATTTTTGATTCTCGACTTTACCGGCTATGGCTAAGAGGGATCAGAGTGGTACGGATGGCCAATAGGGAGCAAGAGGGAGCCAACGGGTAAAACTCGATCAATCCAGTGTTATCTCCGCTAAATAGCCCCTTAAACACAAATAAGAGGTTTTTATAAACATCCCGGTATCATCTATTTCCCCTCCATTACGAGTAATGTTCCCTTCGTTCTTGGTATAAAAATGCCAGAGTATGGAAATAATGTAAATTTATATGCCTGGAATACTCAAGTTAGAAGTAATGGCTATTGATCGGGATGATGAGCAGAAGCAATAGTGGAGAACCAGAAATATTTCCAAACACTACTGGGCGAAAAGAAAAGACTGAAAGGATATAATTATGTTCAGCAGTTTATGAATGGTTAGAATGCTAATTATAAGAACAAGATGAGACTCGGTAACAACCGAGAGATACAGCTATGGTTCCGAGGGTCCTAAGCTCCATTGTAGTGGTGCCACTCCCACCCGATATCCCTGTTGGTACTTTATTACCACTGCTCGGATTTACTCCTTCTATCTCTTCCCACTCCCCTGCTATGAGTAAGTATTATAACCCGAACCTACCAGTAGAATGTTGACTTAATTTCGTACTGGCTGGGTGATGCCGGGTACGCTGAAAAGGGTAGTGGACGTTACTAGGTGGGAATGAGAGGAACAATCTATGGGCAGATGTATAAAAAGCCTCTCTATTTAAAAAGATGTTGGCTGTTGTGCCTATCTAAAAATAAGTATAAGAGCTTCCATTATATAAGTGATAATACACCACCAATTGGGTAATCAATGTATAAAAGCAGGTGCAGTAAGTAAGCATAATGTATTAATGCCTCCAGGGGCATTTTCACTGGTAGGATAATTATATAATGAAGTTTTTTTCACTTGGCTTGACTACTTGGCTTGGATACCGGGCTGGATGGCTTGCTTCAACTTAGATATGCTCCCTACCTGCCGCCTTAGAGCTTTGATATGCTCACCTGTACCCTTACTGCAAATTAATTACTTTAAGATCTGTTAGGAAGGTTAGGTAGGTGGGAGGAAGTTACCCAGTATAGTAGGTTACCCAGTAGAGAAGGAGGTTGGTTACCCGTTGGAGGTTGCTCACTGGTTGAGGGAGGTTGCCGATGCAGGTTTTTACCCGATGGAGGACGTCTTCTTGAAACCGATGCACGATCTTACTCACGTTGCACCTGCTTTTGAAAAGGTGCTGAGCTGCACTGTTGTATAATTACGTATATAATGCAAGCTGATAAAATGAAACATCTTACGCAATAGTCATTACTACTGGAAACAGGCAGGCATCAACACACGCCACATACTCCGGTACGCAACGGCATGGAACGGGACGCTACGCTACGGGACGGCACAGCTTCACACAGCATCGACGGCAATCAACGCACAGCATCCAACGGTATGGTATGGGACGGTATTGAGAAACGCATCTGCAAAAATTCTTATTTTCGGTAGGGCCATACAAGGATCGGCTTGATAGTGAGCGATTGATTCGATTCATGGATAACATATGGTGGAGGGGGTGGGCCCGGACACTGATGGATTTGATTGATGGATAATATTATTCCCTATTAACCCCATACCCGCCATTCTCGCTTTCGCCTAGCATTACCGCCTTCCCAATTAAACCCATTCTACCACATTGAATAGTACCAGGAGGGCAATGAAAAGATAGCCGTACCAGAGGACAAAGAAAATAAGAGTACCGGGTGGATAAATTTCCCGCATTGACAAGAAAGACCAGGGGTAAAAAAAAGATATCAGCTTGTAGAACCTTCGCTTAGAACAGCAGCTGTTTAAATAAAAAGGAACCCTAATGGGGTGGGGAGCCCTTGTTTAAATAGCCTCGTTTAGTGAAAGAGTTGATTGAGGAGCCCTGTCGAAAGATGAGCACCGGTTAAAGATAAAAAGAGGAGCCTGGTTCAAATAGCCTGGTTGAATGAGCTTGGTTACACAAATATGATTATATCACAGACTTCCTTCTTCCCTGATACCACCTGCCTGCTGATCGAGATCTTGATACCTGTCCGTATCGATTTTTATAATTGCTTAGATCTAGGATCTCTCCCTGCCTGATATATACAATCTCCCTCCTGCCTTACCATCGAACCAGCAGCACCGACAAACCCTGCTTTACCTTAGGACGGATCAACACCGACATCTGATTCACCAAACAATTCACTGACATTCATTACAATCCTCCACTTGTAATTCTTAACCATTAAAATTCTCCACCTACCATTCTCCACTTGCGATTCTCCACATCCACAGTTAAACCTACCTGGCTTAGAATCAATGCTGATCAAGACCTCTAATTGGATACACATGACTGAAAGTTCTAGGTCTAAGGGAAAAGCTGCTGCTAGCGATCCTAATCTCAATGCCATCCATCTGCTGCTTTTAAGGTTCTACCTACCCTACATGGGTGACTAACTAAAAGATTCTAGGTCTAGGGAGGGCTACAGATCTACTAGTCCTGGTAGATGGGTGAAAGAGTAAAGCAAAGGTATGTTCCTTCTGTACAGCTATTAAATCCTGGCTTAAATAATATCAATGCGGGTTATATAAAGGGTGGCTCCAAAGGCAAAGGTGAAGGTACAGGGCTCCGCTACCAGGTCTAGTTCTAGCGGGTGAAAGATAGAAAGAAAGGTATTGTATGGGGTACTCTACTGACTTCTATTCCATCCTGGCTTATTAAAAAGAGGTTGGGCATGACTTCTGGCCTCCTCCACGCTCTTAGGGTAAAGGTCCAAAGAGGCATAGGCCCCTATGTTAAGTAGAAAAATGCTAGTCCAAGTTCAACTTCTCCATGGCAATCCGGAGATTCGCTGAGCAGTCGTCCCAGAGTCGTATACAATCCCAGGAGCCCAGGAATAACACTGCATAGATGATGCAAACTTCTTTATGCAAATTAACCTGCTGCCATAACTCTTACATTATGGAACCACCTATAGTTGTATGGTTCCTACCCTGCTAGACCAGACCACTATGAACCAAGTAGAGCTAGTGGAAAACTAGATTGTAGGAGCCTAGTAGATATGTCATATCGTATGGACTTCAACGTATTATGCATGGCCACATCATATAGTAACTAGATTGTAGTAGGTCCGGTATAGCTGGCAACATAATATATGAACTAGTAGGCCCATATTATATATGTATGAGTTATTTGGACTGGTTGTTTTGGTGGGAAATTCCCCTAACTAAAGTGGGCGTCTCCAGAGGATATGGAGAGAAAAATAAGGTGAACCTGGTTCATTCGGTCAGAAAGAGAAGGTGCAGTGAAAAGGCCAAAAGCTGGACAAAATACGGGGTTTGAGCAATTTTATCCACTTTTGGGTTAAACTCTATAGGGAAAAAGCAAAGCTAGACAAAATACGGGGTTTGAGCAATTTTATTTCATTTTGGGGTCATTTCTTTAGGGAAAAGCCCTTGCAGTCGAAAATACGGGGATTGAGCCACTTCTGGGGATGATAGATAGTTTGAACGTTGCCTATCGAGAGTGGTAAATTTACTAACCAAAGTGGGCGTCGGGAGATGATAAAGATAGAAGGTGAACCTGGTTCACCTAGTAAAAGAACCTGGGAAATTGAGTAACAAATCTGTCTCCAGATGGTATAAAGGTTTCACTGGCCTATTGGAAATTTACTAACAATACTGGGGTGAAAAGGAGCTGACCCCTAACTATATAAGAAAAAATGCGCTCTGCTCGTTTTCGGGGTGAAATTTAGATATCTATCATCGAGTAGCCAGAACTCTGCATTTTGTTTAGTAAACTTGCATGGGTTAAAAAGTGCTTGGTTGATAAATTCCGTATTTGCCGAGCTTTTTACTATCTACAAGATCTTAGGCTCAGAAAATACTTATAAGAGAATTGGTCTTTTTTAGATAGGATAGGATTTACTCTTATTACGTATATAATATATTACTTTTTATTTCTTTTATAAACACGAGGGTCGGATCGGGATTTTACTCGCCAACCTTGAAGTCCACCCAGAAGAGTCCGTATGGAGGATCCATTACATTCCACCCACCCTTCTTACTCCTCTTACCTCTAAAGACCAGAAACCTAGGACAATTTACTCATGGATGCCTAACCCAGGAAGTACTTTGAAGCAGCACCGGATTAGGAATTGAATTTAATTGAATGGATTCAATCACCCAACATGCTATTATTAAGCCACTTGCCTTAAGACAAATGCATGACAGAGACCCCGGTGGAAAATATTATATACGAACCCACACAACGACGGGTCTCATATAGCTTCAATCGCATCTCAGAACGTTTTCGGAATTCACCGGAACCAATCTTCGGGAAACTTAGAATACAGTTTCACCTCATCTATGGATGGAATGGATGGGAGGGATGGGAGGGATGGAAGAACCTGAAATGCAGAGCATAATAAACTTGCCTCAATAAAAAGGCAATTTAGCGACCCAGATAAGCCGTATACTTTCTTAACAACGCCACACAGCTACTCCGTACCTGAATTTTGTTATTTCGTTCAATTCTTCCGAACTCTCCATGATTTGATTGCTGGATGATCATTATTAGCTGATTACTTGTCGTAGCTTACCTTGTTCCTGCGGGATAGTCAAGTAGCTAAGAGGGTTTTACTTTAGCTGAAGCTGAAATTGTTTAACTGCCCCGGATTGATTCTCAACAGCCGGAAGAGACATAGCTGTATGGAGAGGTTGAATGGATGGCGGCTGGAGGGAAGGACAGACCGGACGGATGGAACGATGGGGAATTACCTGCAAATGCTATCAGGCATCGACTTCCCTATTTAGAATCGCCTTTTACAGACCACGGGGAAAGGATTCATGCAAACGATCGGTTTGATTATATGAAACTACCCATCTGAGACGCTTTTTCGCAGTCAACTGGTCGGTTTCTTACAAGGCACTGATAGAAGACCTTACGAGCACCAGATCAGATTCGATCTCGACAGTCAAGCAATTAATGAAGCCGAAGGGGCCTAAAGTTTGAGGGACCGATCAATCGATTCCCCCCTGCCCCAGGGTTTGGAAGCCAACATCTTTTACCATTTGCTCCAGGGCATTTCGTTTGCTGAAGTAGGTATAGCGGAGGGAGGTTGCCTTTCATCTCTCTATAGAAACAGCCTGATGCTGAAGTAGGTCCTTTACTACCTTCTCTCTATACTGCCCAGCCAGAAAAGGGTGGGTGCCGCCTTCTCTTCTCTCCATACAACGCGATAAAGGGCCCACTTACTGGACTGCCTGGCCTGGATTCTCTATATTATATATATACTGCCAAGCACTTCAGCGGTTCTCTCTTATCAGCCAACACTTATGCTGAAGTAGGTCCTTTACCGCCTTCTCTATATTCAGTAAGGGACCTCTTCAGACCTTACCTTGGGAATACTTGTTGAAGCTACATTAGGGGAGAGGCTTTTGAGTTACTGCTAGAAGAGCTTCAGAGCACCAGTTTCGGACCTTTACACAGACACTCGCTACCAGACAGATAGGAGTTTATCGCAGCCCCATTATATCTTTGTAGGCACGAATAGAATACCTTACCATGCTCTGCTTGGGTTGTGGGTGGGTTACCCTTCTATCCTTTTACTGCCAGAATAAATGATATTAGCCCTAGAGCAGTTACTTCACACAACCTTCATTAGAACCAACAGCCAGCCTTATCTTCTCTCTTTCTATACAACTAAAGGGAGGGAAAACCAATAGCAGCTTTCTTCTCTCTCTCAGCGATTCACCAGATATCGTACAGCACTGAAGCTTAATCTGCCAATGCACCGAGAGATGGTTTTTTTTCTTTATTTCCCCAGTTTATAACCCTTTACTCATGAGCATCCACCTGGTTATATCCTTTACTTACTGCTTAAACCAACCTTTGTTAATGGTGGGTGGAGTGTGTCCAACCAATTGATTTAGCTTGATGAAGCTATAAGTCAGGGGTACAGCACGAACTCTTCTATTTATACTTTCACCCTTATACCAAACCTTATTAATTCTGATTGCTACCACTAGGAGGATCTTCAGGATACCACGTGTTACCTTCTGGTTCGGCCGAGCCTTATCAATTGACTTACTTTATCTCAGATAGAAGCACCGGATGGATGATATGATCCAACCTTACCCTTCCCCTATTACTTCTTGGTACCATGTATCTATTTGTCCGGTCGAGCCTTTACGATACTCTGAATCAATTTAAAGAACCCACTTGCTAGGAAGAGCCCTATCTTCTGCTGACCTATACGATTTATTACCAACACAACCGGGCACCCACCTAAAGAACTAGACCTGTTAGCTAGCACCACTTGATGATTTCATCTTAGGGAGGTACACCTATGGACCCCCAGCATGGGAGGGATGGCATGCATTATATAAACACCTTAAACTTACCCCACTTATGTGTTTCCTAACTACCTACCCACCTTCAGGCCTATATGCCCTAGACCACTTGGATGAATGAAGCGCTTAAGAGGGAGGTACAACTATAGAATTGGCATGGGATGATGGCATGAAACAAACCTTTCTTACTCTTATCCCTTACTGAAGAAGTGTTGAGAACTACCCTGTTCACCGGAAGACCTAGACCTCTCTCTTCCTGAATAAAGCGCTTAGGAAGGATAGCTATGAACCCCACCTTAGAGTCTCCGGACGGGAGAGCATGGCATGGAGATGGCTGGCATGAATAAATCCTTACTTTCCATTATACCTTACTTATGAATGTGTTTCCCTGTGGACCATGGCCATGAAAGAGTACATTTTCTGCTACCGAAGCAATCACTCGGCCATTGCACCCAGCAGAAGAGTTGTCTAATGATAGTATGTGAGGAGATCAGGTGTGGTGATAAATGTTACCATGGGACATAAGCAATCACTAATCCTCAAAGAATTTATAAGTATGGAAGGTCCGGAGGTCTTGTCCGCATCGGGCAAGGGTTTACACCCCTATCATCAGAGGGATACCAGTAATGAGGATGAGGACTGAGCTGAAGCAGGTAGCACCTCTCGCCTGTGGGCAGATGAGCATACCAAGCATGATCTCTCTATTATAGAATCATACACCACCATAAAGGATGAAATCAGGGCCTTCCACTCAGATCAATTGATTGGCTTCATCCTTAATCAATAACTTAAAATGCATCCGTTAGGGGACATCATGCAATACCAACATGAACAAGGGAGAGATGTTCTCTCTCATTAAAAACATGGCCCAAGCCATCTCTCTACCCCTAAGCCTCTTACTTCTTTGCAGTTGACTCTTTTATGTATGGCTTAGGAGTCTATATGGTTATTTGGTTGTTCTCATGTCATGTTGTATCATAAAGGTACCGTTTCTAATTTATGTCTATTATACATTCGATATTTCATAATGCTGGTGGAAGAGATGCTCGTTGGATGAATCCATGCATATCAAGGTTATATAGATAACCTCCCCATCCAGTTGCTGTTGAAGACATTCAGAGCTTTTCACCACAAGAAGATCATAATGCTGGGCAGAGGACATCATCCGAGCTATGGAAAAAGATCAACACAAGTTGTGAAGAAGATCTTCATTAGCATAAGCCAAAGACATTAAGACTTCCACTATTTGCATAACTGCTTCAATGTTGCTCATGGTGGAAATAGCTCCGACTGAACTAAGCAGCAAGGAAATAGCATGTTCAATCTATCACATAAACATCAGCATGTCACTGTTATCAACATAAAGTACCCCCTCAGGACAAGACCACTACTGCGGAATAGGGCCCTCACCAAGATATATTTGGATACTGTCATATGAAGAAACTCATCTCGGAGTAGACTAAAAGAATCATGCCATAAGCAGGTCCTCCCTCCATGCAATCAGGGCATGTGGTGGATGTAATTAAGGAAGCACCGTAACTTCCTTCCTTCCAATAAGGTGGCAGCATAAGAGGCTACGGTGGAGGTATAAGCCATTGCAATTTATTAAGTTTATGAACCATCTGTTGATTCTGTTGATTTAGCAGATCCTGCAAAGGTAGAGACATAAATACCTGCTGGTTGCCCAAGAAGATAGTCGGTCAATGCAGGGGCATCATCAATAATGCGTGTGCGCGATCTAAATGATAATAAATGCAATGCCCGGAATGAATGATAGGAAGATGTGGGTGGGGAAATGGAAAGAAAAGCAGCAGAAATTATTATGGCTTGAAGCTAGACGACGAACGGGTAGGGAGGGCAATTCTTGCTCGATCGATCGGACCAGGGGAGGATGCTCGTATTACTTATTGCTTTAGGGCATGGCTGGTCGTATCTTGCTTTAGGGCTTGGCTTTTTGAAAGGTCCAGATGGAAAAATCCCAATAAATACCCGCCCGGATTGGAAGGTCCATATTGGAAGGTTCGGAAGGTCAGGTCACCTGTAAAGTCATCCCGGATTGGAAGGTCCATATTGGAAGGTTCGGAAGGTTCTCCCCTCATACCAGATTGGCGGGTCCAGAAGGTCACCCGGATTAGCTGGTTCATAAAGGCATCCAAAAAGTTTCTACCAGATGGGCAGGAAGGATTGTGTAGCTGAGGTGTGGGCACGGAACCAAACCCACCGAATGGGCAGGTCCTGAAGGTCATTTCGGTATGCGCCATGAAGCCAGATCGTGAACCTATATAGTGCTCCCCCAGCTCCCCGCGATTCGCCAAAGTGCAACATAAATTGAATAAGGAGCCGAGGGTGTTCACCGAGGGAAAATGAGGTTTAGAAGTATATTTTCCTTAATTAAGTAGCTAATCTAATTCTTATTAGGATCCAGTCACCGGCTGTCGATAAATTGCTGCTTCTCGCTCAGCGACCGGGTCATAACTACCCACCTACCCCACCTACCCCACCTATCTGTCTTTCTTTCATTCAAATGGTGAAGGAACCTCGCTCGAAGGACCAGGCCCTGAGGGGACAAGAACGGAAGTGGGAATGACGACTTTAATGAATAGCTGGGTAGGGATTTGAGTCCAGTTGAGAATGACTGAACATCACTCCACTTCTCTCTATTCTGGCTGGGTCTCCGCTTCGGATCATAGCCCGATTCTTAAAGAGATAATTTTGGGTCAAATTAGGGGGAATCAAAACAAAGCAAAGATGGAGTTCGTTTCCACTTTCCCTTGGTCAGACAGGGTTTAACCCTTTATGGATGGATTTCACTTTTGATTGAACAACACCACCAACTAGTACGAATGAGAGATGCTGGGTTGCGGGCTCTTAAGCAAGCTCCGAATGATCTTATCGAATGATGGAATGCGGGCGACCACTGAAAAGGTTTATAAATGGATGCTCCCTCTCCCGGGGGCGACACATTTAAAGAACATGAAGAACGAATTTACCGCCAGTTGAAGACCGGGTTCACGCAGGAAGGAGAACTCTTTATAGGCTACGTTCGTTTAAACTCTCTATCATCCCCAGAATTGGATCAATTTGGAGGTCAATTCTATAGTGAACATAACCCTAATACCCTATAAGTGTACTCATTTCCGGATCAAGACCCAGGCGAGACCCAACACCATCAGTACTTTACGTTGATACAGTTGAAGAGCGAGACCCATAGAGGCAAAGGCATGGGCAGGGGTAGGAGCATGGGTAGCATTTAAAGCATCGGAGTGAGCTAGAGCACAATAGGCAGATGCATAGGTAGTTAGAGCGAAGGCATAACTAGCACCCCCACTATAGTTTAAGAGTAAGGCACATGGGTTACAGAGGCTAAGGCATAGGTAGTATCTCGTACAGATAGATACATATTACTAGCACCCGTTGTTTACCCATGAGCATGAGCAAGAGCAGGTGTTACCGATCAAGCCCATTAAGATCAAGGTTCACCTTATCCAACCAAAGGAAAAGAATAAGGTAAAGCTAGTGATTGATACTGATAAACTTAAATTGGAACGGGTGACTATCTATCTTATCTCTTGGCTAGCGTAGCTAATAACCTTCTTCCGTAATGAGAGGTTTTTATTTTCTTTTATCAGAAGTGAAAGTGTTGCAAAGTGGGTAAGTTCTTCTCCCTTGTATTGGCTAGCGGTAATAAAACCCTCCTGGTATGGTTTGGTCAACTATTGTCGGATTGGTGACCGATTGTAATGATGAGCTATTCTATGGACCCCCCAAAAAAGAAATAAAAGAAAAAAGTGTAATTACATATATAATGAAATCTATCTTTCGTTGTATACAATCTTATGATAGCTGCCAATCAGAGCTGCCGATCATAGTAAATCAGAGCCAGTAATTCATAGAAGCTCTAGTCATAGCTCTAGCCATAAGGTCATAGCTAACCAGTAGTCATAGCCCATAGCAGCGTACATATATCCCCAAGCCATACATAGCTTATCATACGCCATATGAATTGGGACCAAGTTGCCAACATATGAGATGAGAAAGGAGAAGTCCGCAAAGTACGCGTAAGGTACCCGCCAAGGAAAGGAAATCCATCCAGTTTAGACTTCTAATTTTAGCTGGACCTAGACGTTTGTGGAAGGATAGACTCAGAGGACCACCAGATTCGCTGGGTGGGGGAGGTTCACCAGCCCCAGATAGTTTAGTATAATCGTCATCCCTTTACCCGCTTACCTACAGAACCCCAGTCAGTTAGATTTACCCTAGAACTTACAGACTTTACCTTTTGATTACCCCATATTACCCAAGTTGCTTACAGAACCAGACACTTCTCTTTACACCATACACCTCCTAGACAGACTTACCCTTCTATCTGCCCTAGAACTACAACCTTTTAAGGCACTTATCTCAGATCCCACAAGTACCGGGTAGATTGGTTGGATGGATGGATTAAAAGGAAGAACCTTAGAGGCTCTCAGCCATCGACTTGTCTAATTAGATTCGACATTTAGACACTTGGTATTGCATTCGCCGAGGCTTGTTACTCTTAAATTACCAATATTGTCACTGTTTAGAAAACACCAATTTGAACCCAAAAACCACCCCGATTTCATGTGGTCTTTCTTTGGCCTCAAACCACTAACCAACCCAGGATCAGAATTGCTTACTTACAAATGCACGAAAGAGACCGCAGTGGAACTGTTTACTCCACCCAGCCCCACAAAGGATTTGATTAGAGAGGAACGAGTCACTCACAGGGAAGGGGCCTAATCCATGGGGATACTCAAGGGGATACTCCTACAGAGGAAAGGGGCTATTACCTACAGAGACACATAGTAAGTAGTGCTACACATACTGCAACACACACAGAAAGATAGATACAATGAGTTACATAATAGCGTAGATAATAAATAGTCCCAGGATACTCTTCTGGAGATGCTGCGCCAGCTTGGATTTGATACTTTGATTTGATAACGGTTATAGAAAAAAGCCTAATTCGCTATTTTAGTATAATGAAAATTGCTCTTTCTAAGAGGCCAAGGATACCTTACGAAGAACAATGAAATGGATTTTATCTTTACTGAAATATACCCCTTTCATATCGTTTACCTATGATTCCAGGTGGTGATCCACTAGATGACAGTAGGTTTCAATTCACTTGATGGAGGTAGGTTTAGATGCGGGTACTCAAGGACCAGTGCATGTTGAAGGAAGAAGGACAAGTTGATCGCTTTCTCCAAAGAGGAATGGACGAAGACACAGTTGGTTCAATTATAGTGCTGTCGCTTGTCTCAAGGAAGGAAGGACAATCCCAAAGGAGCGATCTGTTTTAGAATGTTATACTAGCTTAGATGCTGGCACTTTCCCCGCTACTGATGCAGGTTTCAATTTGTATCTGGATCTGGGTATGAATCTTTAAGGGAAAGATCTGGGTCTCCCTCTATACTGAATCTTCATCGTCTTTAGTTAATAATAAATAAGTAACACAAAAATGAGAATCTCCTTCATCCATACCTTGCAGAGGTCTTGCTGGCCACCTGTAAGAACCTTTATGATTCATACGGCACGAGCGTTAGCTATCTGTTACGCACTTTCCATTTGGGCTATATTCTCATTCCTCGGCGTGGGCTACACTTAGGTGATACCACGAGGTGCTTCACAAAGGGACTTCACGGAAGGGCTACCTCCATCTTCCTTCCTTCATGATGGAAGAAAAGGCCCTGTGCAATATATATCAGCAGTATATAGTCTCTCTTTTCTTTTAGATATGTACTTTCCTCACTTCGACCTACCAGAGAGAAGGCCCTGTGCGGTGTTGCAAGGTTAACACGTTGGTCATTCGTTTCTAGCTGGCAAAAGCTATAGTTGGCAAAAGCAGATTCGATTTATTATTTTAACCAAAGACCCAGTCCGGGCATCCAAACACATCCTCTTATTAACACTACTTGAGCTCGGAGATACGGTACCGAAACCTAAATGGAACTAGCACCTTTGAATAAAGGACTTATTTAGAAAAGCAAGCAGAATATATTTGTTGAACAGAGGATGTCTACAAAAGGCAGATCAGCTGGCATTTTCAAATCGAACCAGACTGTGCATAGTGGGCACCCCCTACTCTCTAATTAGTTGGGGGTTGGGGTGAAGTTGTTGTCCAAGTTCCATGTCTAAGTTTACCAATTGTTGCCATGTAGAAGTCCCCTTTAACCCATCTTGCCCAATCCTTCCTTCCTCTGCAGCGAACGCCACTGTGATTCTGTCTGTTCCTCTTCGACAAACGCTCCTGCCCTGTGATTCCCTCGGAAGTGGAAAGAAGAGGAAGAAGCAGCTAGCTGTAAAAGTTAGTTAGACCACGGAATTGGTCAATGACAGAATGGACCGTCATCATCAAAGGACCAAGGCTATAAAAGAAGGTACCTAGATGAGCTGGGTGTGCGCGGAAGTTGGGAGAAAAGTCCTCATGATTGACTACTAACCCCGATATCCCTCACTAGGTCAGGATAGACTCGGATCATTACATCCTTTTTCTAGAGCATTCCTTAATTACCAGTCGTTTGCTAAGTGAAATGGTCAATGAAGCATTCGCAACGCAACCTTTCATTAGGGAATTTACCAGTTCAAAGCTAAGCATCGACATTAAGAAAATTAAACTAGTCTCTTTTATCTTTGGAGCAAAGGCTAGGAAGGCATTAGGGAAGTTATATACGCTCAGGGCTGCGGAAGGAAAGCTAGTCATTCCAGAATCAATATCCTTCGTTGGGGTTAACTCCTGCCATGGCGGATTGGGATGTGAAAGAGCTAGATGGGCTCAAAAAATACAACTGTGGGTGGAGATGACTGGCAAAGAGAAAGGTTTAGCTGAGTACGGAGGATCTAAAAAAAAACATAGTATGGGGTACGCCGGTCGACCACAACCTCGCTCTAATATTCAAATTATATATATAGTAAATGTATGTATTTGTATTAGTACTTATTCCGATATAAACTTGTTTGTTTCCCATCAACTATTGATCTCTCTTTAGTTGTGTCCATAGATAGAGTGAAAGCCATTTGTATACATCCGGACCTTAGGGTTAAAGCGTAATAGAACTTAAGTCTACATTCTTTAAAAAAGAAAATAGTCCCCTTCCTCCTTCCCTGGCTCCTGGCTCTCGCCTCGTCCCAGTGGTAGGTGAGTCTCGGTGAGGTGGGTGAGGTGAGGCTGAAGGTTAAAGGCTAGAGGTGATAAGTGAAAGGCTAAGGCAGAAGGTTCAAGGTGAGGTTCAAGGTTAAAAGCTAAGGCCCTTGGTTACAGGTTCTTGGCTTCTGGCTGAAGGTGTGCTTGGCTCTCGCCCCTCAAAGAAGAAGACTGACTTTATTTAACCCCTCGCAGATTAATTCACTAGTTTTTATTATTAAGATTGCACTTTTAAAGGAAACCAAGAGTGGAGCCCTCATCGGAGCACTAAAATCTATTTTATACTTAATGAACTATACTCTTTCAGATCGTTTACCCAGGATGGCCAGGTGTTACTTCAACCGATGCAGTATACCCAGCTACTAAATCACTATATACGGTACTAAACGAGCCCATAGGAGAGCCCCAGGAAGTACCAATTGTTGGTTCCCTATAAATAGCTCCCCCTAAGTTTTAGGTCATCTCGGTGGTTTCAAGGGTCTAAGTGTAGAGGGAGCTCTAGGTCTGGCTCTACGTATAGGTCTGGTGTTTAGGCCTCATTAGTGTGCCCCTATCTATAAAGTAAAAAAGTCAATCAAAGCCTTCCCTTTCCCGTCAAAATGTATGTTGGCCACCATCCTGCCGTTGTGCGCCCGCCCCTATCATAAGAATTCAGTATTTATCAATCAATAAATGCTAATCCCGGGAGACCTCTCTCTGCGATTGCATCCACCCCACTTGAAGACTGTCTATTTTGGCACTTATCTCATAAGAATTTAATTAAGTATTTATCAATTAACCTCTCTAATATTCAGTGTCCTTACTCAGCACGGTCTCCTTGTTACTCCCCTTTCCTCCCAGCAATGCAGGTGCTAACCAGAGCGCAGCTGTGTGCATCGAAAGTATGACTTGTTGCATGGTTTGAAGGACAAGGAATTTGATTCAAAGCATCCACATCCTACGACTTTTAGCCAAAAGATGTCCCGTGGATCATATGTAGAGAAAAGGGCTGTTCCTGTGCCTTACAGAATCCCACATGTTTCATATTCTGGAGAAGAGCAGCTAAAGGATCGGTACCAACCAGTCTTATTATGCCTCTTATGAACCTGTTTACATGAGCAATAATTATTGTCATCCTTGTTCAAGGCATCATTCATGCTACCCAGGGACCTGCTTTTAACAGTCTTAGCATAATCAACAACATTCACTGCGCATGCCGTCACACATGTGTTACCCACTGTTGATTGCCATCAGCACATTAAAAATGCTGCTACCAATCAAGTCTGTTTCCGTAATTCCTATCCTACTAATGTTCGAGTACAGGCTGCTTCAGCCCATAAATACCCTTATTACTTATATAGGGAGAAGTCACATGGTCAGAGGTCTATGGAACAAGAGAGTGAACTAATTCTTAATAAGCCGAATCAATATGCACAAGACTTAGTGGCTCGAAAATGGAGGACGTTTCCATGCTCACCCTTTGTAGGCGGTGCACCATTTGTTATTTGTGATAATTGTTTGCAGTTACTGCTACTAATACCTGGAACTCTATCTACCTACTATAAGGAAAAAACATATACTCCGGTGTGACGCCTGTTCAAATATATTTGTATGAACCATTCGCGTTAAGAGACATAGCATCTCTATGGCAAAACATACAAACTATCCATCTCAGTACATACAGGGAAATCCTCGTGACTGTCAACAGCATGGAGTTGTTGGTGCTAACCATGCCAGCTTTTGTAATGCTATCCAAAATATGCTTACAAATGAAAGATATGTATATAACAGCCCTGATTCGCATGTAGATGATTATGATGTTCCCAATTCTACAACTCATTCTGCTAGCGGTAAACTGGGTTTACTTCCTCCCCTTCCTGGAAAGCCTATATTTAGAAAGCCTCATCTTCCTACGACCAGGGCAGATGAAATAATTGAAGTTTGCCATGTTAAAGATTTTAGAGGGCAAGATCATGGCATGACACAAGAAGCTCGGAGGCTCTGGACCTTTCTAGAGGCAATTAAAATAGTACTGAAGGGTACTCAGTACTTTATTTAGCATCCATCATCAATGGCTCCCCACTTCATGAGCTTTTGGAATAATCTTCCCCTTCTTTACTACCTCATTACTTGCTGAGTAGTGATATCGCTGAGGCGAAGGTGTTCCGCGAAGCCCCGGCCCGCCTTCGTTCCATCTCTTTCCTTCGATGATGTATCCTGATTTTAAGGACCAATCCACCAAATCTACGAATTGACCAGAAATTCTATTAAGAGATAGGAAAGGAATTTATTGCTTGTCTGTATCGGACAAGGTTTATTGCTTGCTTGACCGAAGGGAGGGCGAGAAAAAAGAGGATTCAATCCAACCATGTCTATACGGCTGACTTTTGTGAGCGGGCTTGTAAAGGGAAAACAGAAAGCTGCAAACAAGACGGTCAAGGGTTGAAATGCCTTTGGTCTTCTCTCCTTGATGGATTTTATTTATTGGGCTTGGAAAAGAAAATATATGATACCTCGGACCCGCACCCGCACCCGCTGTTGGATATTGGATATATAAAGTAAACAGTTGAATATCGGAAGTTGTGCGGAAGTGCTAATTCCCTTAGCGGAAGTGAATGCAGAGAATGCAGAAGTACTGCAGAAGTGCTAATCCCCACGTCTCTTTCGCCTACCAAACCTAAAAGAGTAAAGTTCAATTTTCCTACCTTTTCTTTTACCTACCTTCCCTTTCGCCTGTTCTTCCTGCCTGGTCTGCCTTTTTGCCTGCCTGGCTTAGATAGATTCATTCATTCGGCAGGAAAAGATTGGATGGTCGATACGTACAGGATAGATTTACTCATTGGGCAGGAAAAGATCGGATGGTGTGTGCGTTACCCTTCATAGACAGAAGAACTTAACTGAAAGGCCTATCACTCAAACTCGGAATTCTTCCTGTTATTCTTGCCTAGATAGATTTTGTTTTCTTGGGCAGTCCATAAGTAGCCCCTATTATTCTATAGCATCTCAAACCCTAAATTGATAACGTAAAGAATATTACAACCCTAATACCTTATTAACCAATATTATATTACAATTAGCTGGAAACCATTGCCTTAAAAAGCAAAAAACATACCAAAATGGACTAGTGTTAATAGGGTCTCATGCTTGGTGCAGCTAACACCTCCTGGGTGCATAGACTTTCACTTTTCCCATTTCAATTGGGACTAATCCAATTATAGCAGCAGCCTATTCAACAAGTTCCATATCTCCCCAATTAACTCTAGCTCCTATATTGCTCCTGGCTGGGCGTTATCTCCCTCTGTCCTTATACAGAACTATTATTATTAATATAATTCTTCTAATATTAAGTTTGGCCTCTCCGACTCCGTTACTCAGGAATCCCCCCACCTATGCTTCGCTATATCCATCCCACTCTGGCTTGCTTTCACGCCGTTCCTATCCGCCTTTCTGGCTTCTTTGTTTTCCCCTATATCCATCCTAAGGGGGGCGCGTGTCCGTTCGTTTCCTTCTTGTTATTGTTCTTTATTTAGCATCTTGCTTTTCTATTTATTTCTTGTCCTTTTCTTGCTTTTGGTGCATTCTTTCCTCTTCTTCGCTGGCTTTGAGCAAGGCTTTCATTTTTGGGGTCTTCCGGCTTCGATTCAGACCAGCCCGGGGTTAAACCAGCTGCCAGCCCTCCTCATATTTAGTAGTAGACTAGCCGTTGTTTCTCTCCAAGCAAGGATAAAAGCGCTGAACAAGCCATCGAATCAATGCCTTTACTGTAAGCTGAGCCCCTTGGCGTAAATGACTTATATAACGCAAGCTTACAAACTGACCCATCGGCCAAGAGAGGCATTCCAACTGATCCATAATATAGCAAATATCTAGTGTTTAAAGAAATAACATATATTATATATACTAAAAGCTATATATAAACCAACCAGTGAGGGTCTCAAGAGAATAGAAATAATAAGTTGAGTAAATACTGCGTACGTATCTTCTTTCCCTGAAAAAAAAGGAGTAAGGGAATCTGTGACAAAGGGAAGGAGGGTTGGTTCTGTAAGCATTAAACCTTTTTATAGTTCTACTTTAAGGGTACAAATATTTCATTCCTCTCCGAACATTCAACAGTTCAAATAAAACCGTCTGGGGATGGAAGGCCTGATCCGAAACCTCCTGGATCTTTCTGTTAAAAACTTTTTCGTTTTTTTCGGCAAACATTCATGGAAGGCCTAAACCTTTCCAACTGGCAATGTGTATAAACTTTCTTTTAAGACGTAAGGCAAACGGTCTCATTGTTAGAAGGGACGAGCCCTATCAGCCTTCTAAAAGCCTAATAGGATGTTTCCAAGGCAGAGTCCAAAGACATTTCAAAAGGTTGTTTCCAAGGGGTCCCAAGGATTAGGGTCCCAAGGCGTAAGAAGCATAGGTTGTTACCAAGTAAAGTTCCATATAAATTATAATAATGCTCTTATAATCAATAATAATAATAATATAACTGCTCTGTTTCTAATATCACGATATAATCTGCTGTGTGTAGTGGGTAGATCAGTAAGTGTATCTTTAAGTAAGCCGGGCTCTATTGATTTATCTCTCATCGTGTGAGTATCCAGCTCTATCCTTCCTCTGGTGTCCAATCGGCCTCTGTTCCTCTCCAGTGCTCTGGGCAACATAATCCCGCTGTGTTGTTTATTCTCTCCACACGACACGTTCTGAATAAGCTCTGTTTGTTCTCTCCACACATAATCCAGCTCTGTTTATTCTATCTCTTCATTTGTGTGTATCCAGCTGCCCTCGTTCAAATTGAACAATCCTATGTAACCAGATCCTGTGTGAAGTGCTCATCCGCAACGTGTCTCTCTCTCATTCTGACCCCGGCCTCTTTCGACCAGTATAGGCAAGCGCGATCCATTGCTCTCGCGGTAGCGTCCCTATTTCGACCAATAGGAGACAAGCGTAAGTTATCCTCGAGGTAGATTTTTTAGGGTAGAGAACATGGGTGACCTTAGAGTATACCTCCTCGATGGGGACGATGATGGGGACTATAGAGTAGACCTTGCATCGAGTAAGTTAAATGAATAAAAAAAGTGTAGTAGTAGCTCAACTTTGAGTCTCGATAGTGGAAATAAAAAGAAATTAGCTTTATTTCAACAGTTTTATTTAGTCCAACTAGTTGCATTAGCCTTGGCCGCCTTAGCTGAGCTACTAAGGCATGGCTCTCTCTTTAGTGCAGCACCTACCGGAATGTGCAGTTATTTCTTATAATGATAGTGCCCCTAGTTGGTCTAAAAGAACGAAAACTCTATATCCCTACTAGTGTAGTGGTGCTCAGCCTGAGTTCATCAGAGCTAGGCTATTGGATATAGCAGCTGTTGTTTATCCGTATGGCTCCAATGTATTCTGGTTTATATGGTTAAAACCTTATTTATTCTCCTTTCTCTCGGCAGGGACTCTCACAAAATTACTGTTTGGAGGAGGAGCTAGGGTGCACCTAAAATTGAAAATGCTTAACCATAAAAAGTTGTAACTTTATATTATATTTAGTTGCTCAACCTCAAAACAACAAAGGTAAACTTAAGGTGAAGCAGGCAGATTGTGCAGTATATATTAAAATTATTAAATGGCAAGGAGGAGGCTCGCCCGAGGATAGGAGGGCGAGGACGTATCGATGCAAGTAGAAGAGTGGGCCCTATGAACTGGACTGTTAAGGTCTATATTTAGCCGTACCAGGACAAGTTAAACGTATCCATGCAATATCATATATAGTTGTTCACCCCACTGCGGACTTCCTTGCTATAGGACGTGGGACCTGGCTTCTGGTGGGCTTGGTTGGCTTTGGGTATCGTGTGGTGGTGCCCCTCTCTTTCTGGTCTGTCGGTATGGCAAAGAGTCAGCTCCAGAAGTAAGGTATTGCAGGACTACTGCCTTAAGATCTTGCTTTACTTTAGTTCTGGGAACGCCCTTTCTTATCGTTGCAGTTTAAAGGCAAAAGGGTTAAGGCTTCTGTTCCTTACTAATGGCTTATGGCTACTTACTGGTTTGCCTGGCTTATTACGGCTTATTCCTTCTGTTGTCCTTGTTGGACTGGAGCGGGTGCTTTCCTTACTGGGCGTACTTTATTTGCCTTATTCGGACAGGGACAGGGGGGTATAACCACCCTAGACCGCTTGGATTCCTCAATAGTCTGAGTAGATATAGCTCCCGGCATGACATAGCAGCATTATACCCACCCCCCTTCCTTCCCCCCTTATTGAGGCGGGTTCATAGTACTTAAGCCTTCTTACCCTCCTTTATTACTACCCACCTTCAGACCTACTAGATCTGGTAGCCCTCAATTGCTTAATTAATTGTCCGTCGTGTATTGGTTGGAGAGCCTACCGCCGCTTACTTGCATTCTTATATTAAGTAAGTGAAGCATGCACTCTTATCGGTATGAAGAGTTGAAGCGATTGCTTAGCACGATGGATTAGAAGCAATAGATAAGGATTGGATCAGATTACCAAATGTATTGTCACGTGCACTGGGCACCTTGCACGCTTTCACTGCTAACTGAACGGAGAGCTTATATAGATATCAAACGGTGGGGGAAGAATCCACGACTCTTGCGTTTATTTAAAGAGCAGTTGTTCGGAAGCAAAAACAGAAACATCTGGGAGAAGCAAAACGATATGCGATCTATCTCTCTCTGCCACTTAACCGCACAGGTCTTTGCTAAGCCCTTAATCAGGTCTATCATTCACCCCCACCAAACTGATATAGTGTAACTAGTGCTTTATCCTCCCAAGCTGCTCCGATATCACCTAAACCACAACCTCTCACGGATCACATGCCATTCGTTGTTAGGGCTGCACCTATTCTCCATTGCTCTCACATGCTCTCTCTCCTTTCTCTTTCTCTTTTCATTGGCTCTCTCCCCTTATTAATTCGATGGGATTTCGGTGGCATGTTCTCCAATGATTCAGATCCCTTTGTCGAGCACAATTCTGCCCGTTGGAAAGCTCTCAGTTAACCCTACAGAAGAGGTTTAGTTTCGGGTATGATCCAACCTTTTTCATATGGATGATAGTGAACTCTCTCTATAGGCTATACAGGCAATTTTTCATATCGATTACCTTAAATAGATCACCCTTAAAACTCACTTTTAGGTTATTACTCAACTTACGCAATATTCTCATAAATTGACCTGCCAGTGAAAGGGCAGGCCCCTCTATTTATTCCCCTAAAATTGCTAGCTCAGGTCAAAAAGTGAATCCACTTTTTCACGATCAACAATACATTATATAACGAGAGCTCGTGCGTGCTGAGATGGATATTAAGAAAGAAAGAATGAATCAATGGCGGGTTCATTTTCTTTTTGCCTGGTGGCAGGACTTCTCAACGGAAGGGGGAAACACAACAACCTCTTTTAACTAATGCAATTTAACCATGATCCAGCAAATCAGACGAAGGTTGGAATCCACTTTTTTACAATAAATATAGAATCAATAAATTATTTGATTCGACGGGATGTGACGCTCCCAGTCAAATAATAAATCCCTGATGGAACCTATTCCCTATTAAGCCAGAATTAAAAAATAGGGTCGGACCTTGTTTGGTGAATGGCCCTAGATAAAAGATACAGAAGTCTGATTATTACATCATATTGGGTTGGGCAAATAAGGGATGAATCCAAATAAGTTTTTTGTTTTTATACCGGGCTTGTTCCTAGCCCAGGTCGACAAAGCCCATTGATTGTTACCTAATCTAAACCCCATATGCATGCGGGGTGGTGGTTAAATCAATGTTTGAATAGTCTAGTTGGGGAGTCAACTGATTAATTACCTCATGAAAGCATAAGGAAGGTGAAGGTAACAGGTGGGAGGTGAATGGCTTCTTTCTGTCAAAAGGTTCAAGTATGATGATGGGCCCTTGGTTCTAGGTGAAAGGTTCCTTCAAAGGGTAGAGTTTAGTAATAATACAAATCACTTTCAGCTCCCGATGATAAATGATGCCTTGGATCTCATAAAAATCTTTTTATTGATCAAAAACAGCGAATGATAAGTTTCTTATAATATCTTTAAACCAAACTTACTTAGTGTCTGCGCCCAATGTATCGGCTCTTGGGACATCGAGTGCATCGATCGCCACCTGGCTAGCCTTTCATCGGTTCTTTTATAAACTACCATAAAAGAGTACCAGCATCGTCACCACCTGTCATCGAGTGCTTCGACACCACCAAGGCATTACTACTGGCTATCGGATACCCTCAGTGCCTCACTCACTTGGCCCCGTCCCGTACTTTCTGTGTTTGGCGGATGTGTCATGTGTTTATGGTTACTTGGTGGATATGCGTTTAAGATTACTCAAGTATGTGAGAAAATGAGGCACATATAATAAAAGAAAACATAGAGCAAATACAAGAATGCATCCACATTGGTTCCCAAAAGGACCCTATCGTTCCACTGAATGAATGGAATATATATTATATGTTTTATGTTTCCATGTACCCGCCAAAAGTGATTAAGTTTATACATGTTTATGTTTTTTCCTTTTTAGAAGCTTTGGAGAGCGTCAATATGTGTCCCGGCCCACGAATAGGTAATAAACAGGGCTACGAATGATATGATAGATCGATGCCCATGAATGACTGTATGAACGAATGGTTCCTCGAGCCCGGGGTTAAGTAAACACGCTGGCGTTCGATAAATGAGCAGTGAGTTTAGGCAAGAGATAGTGTGCAAAAGAGGTAGAGGTAGATAGGCTAGCGAACAGGCTGAAGACAAGGCCTACAACTGTCTGGCCTTTCATGAGGTGGGTATATATGAATGGAGGTATGGCCTCGCCCTGCCCAGAAAGACATATATGAGTTGAGTAGGGTGAGCATTACCCGCTCCCGTACTAAGGGAAGGGAATAGATCGTTCATGGGGCAGTGTGAACGTACTCTAGCTTACTTTCTTCATGGCCATAAATGAAATAGATAAGGCAATGGATGACCTAATAAGTTACTTATTGGGTAAGGAAATAAACGAGGTTAAGGTTACAGGATGATTAAAGGCTTCTGTTGTCTTTATTGTTTAGGCTTATGGCTCCTGGTTATCCCCTACTGGAAGACCAACTCTAGTATATTTACTCATTATCCTCCCTCCACCTCCTAGTCGAGACAGGTGTGCTTGGCCTGATTGGACTGGACAGTATAATCTTTACCCTTTTGAGGAAAGGTTTTTTTTAGATCGACCGGACGGACCAACCCGGTGCCAGCCACCTGATGTCTACTATTTTAGATGGAATATTATCTTCGATCCTCAACCATTGATATTTGGCCTTTCTATGGCAACCCACCAATCTTTAGAATTTTATTATATATTCCAACTCTGTGCCTTGTCACCGAACAACCTTCAGTTGAATATTCAACTGGGACTATTCTTAATAAACTTAACCTTTAAATCTTAATCATTACCATCCTGATAGACCATGTTTGCAGAATATAATATATCATTTTTATACATACGCCGCGTTTGCATTCTAAATTTACTATATAAATATCAATAGTCTTGCCCCCATATGCATGCAACCTTTCACTCTTGAATTGACCAGTTGCTCACTAAGTCATCCCATTCCTCTAAGTAATACCACCCATTAATCCCAGCGATTACTAAATCCTAGCAATCCAAGCTGGTTCATCCCCCTAGCCATTGGCGTAAAACTAAGTAAAAATAATTTTTATAAAGGTCCGTAGGTGCTTGTCCGCATCGGGCAAGGGGAAATGTCACTTTTGATTTCAGTTGGGGTATCATAAATAAAGATAAAGGGCATAACCATTCTAAGATAATGACTGCATCAATGGCATCAAGATCAGGATCGAAAGAATTAATTTATTAACCAACTGGTTCAACAATGGCATAATCTGCTATTGTACTAAAGCTACTTGGTCTCTAAAACAAAGCTTTGGATCTGGCTCTTTATCTGTATCTTTACCTGTGGGTAGTGGTGGGCGGCTCCCATATGTGATGGTCCGTTACCCAAATGTGGGTTTATAAATAATAGTCATAAGCAGCAGTTTATCAAGTCCCTTTGCATATTCCACAGAAGATTCCGGTGGGGTGCTCAAGAAGATAAAAAAGTTGAGGTGCTTTAGAGAAGATAAGGTGGGCCACCAGACCTTGAATATTAAACTCAAGATGAGGGTTGAATACGAATACTAAGGGTATAAAAATACTATCTATGCAGAAGGGAGGCTAAATTATAAAATTTCATATTTATACACCTGGTTGTTATGAGTCTCTCTGTGTATGGCGTTTCTATATCTTCGGCGTGTGTTATCTGTGTATGCTTGGGGTATCTGTTAGCAGCTCTCTCTGTGCTCTGACTGGGACTGAGTAGCTGCAATGACTAGCTCCACTGGGTCTTCATGCACTTACTAGAGCTTCTTTTTTCTAGCACTGACTAATAATAGTTCTAGCAGCAGTGACGTAAAGCTTGTAGCTTCATTTACAAGAGCTTCTAGGCAATAACTGTTTAAAGTCAAGGTCAAAGTCAGTGGCGATAACCCGTGGTGAAAACCTGTGGATAACCCACCCGTTATGCTAGACCGTGAGACGCTAGGCAGACAGCTCCACCCGATGATGGAGAATGCTTTGCGAGACAAGAGCAACGAACTGGAGACCTCGGATATTCTCGATTGATACCCGTTGATCTCTTGCTAAAACTGACAACAATGAACTATATATGGGGTTGCCTTTGATGTGCTAGACCCACCCGTGTCCTAGAACGTTAGGCTGGTCAGTGTTGCTAGGACGTGTTGCAAGACCAACGACATGAGGCTGGCCGGTTGGCTGGTTTATTATTGCGGGTGGCCTGCAAAGAGGCTAGAAGGACGGACGGAGGTACCTGTGCTGACCCAAGTTATATAGATATGTCCCAATGTTACCAACAGACGAGAACAGAGTAGTTCCCGTTCCATCCATACCCGATAAAGAGTTACAATTATCTATATACCTTGCACTTACCGCTACGGAACCATTTGGTTACTACCTCAAAGGAACCGAAAGTCCTACATTGATGAATGGTGGACGACGCTTACGTTGATTCACAATAATGATAGGATCATATGCAAAGAGTCATCAGGGAGAGAGGAGGGCTCCGCTAGCGGGACCTTTGCAGAGTTAGTTTCCAACTAAAATCCCAAGACAAGTATTGCCTTTCCAACAAGAAGTCCTCTACTTCCAAACCTTAGCAGCAACACACTTCAGCACGGCGAGACACAATGCGAACCAACTATTCCAGATGATCTTCTATCATGAGTTTTTTGATCTTCAACCTCAAAGGGATAAATCTAAATAGGAGCAGTAGCTTTTACAGATAAAGTTGGAGTAGGTAGTAGTTGATCGAGATGACTCTGATCCATTCATTGGTTGAACTAGTTGATTCATTTGTGAGTAGTACGTGATTTAATAATAAAATTGATCATCCCAATTCAGTCTCAATAAAATATCCACTTAGACACTTAGACCTCTATGTACGATGCGTTGTTGGCGTTTCGATCGTTCAATTGATCATTCGAGTCTCGAGATTAAGAGAATAAATGCTCATTTGTATTCTATATACAATGCTTCCCAATGCTTTAGTACAACAGTTACTCCGCGCTTAGGATGGATAGGTGCATGGTATAACTTCTCCACTTGTAAATTATTGGTGTAATAGGCAACTTGTGAAATGATGGGAACAGGATCCATAT
>Ga0233342_1000035_pt1 | contig 38791 bp, 16 predicted proteins | sample GEONDECOMP273_FD_180706 | JGI IMG/M metagenome (GOLD analysis project Ga0233342, IMG submission 180706) | Leaf litter microbial communities from Shasta-Trinity National Forest, California, United States - GEON-DECOMP-273 | ecosystem: Environmental > Terrestrial > Plant litter > Unclassified...
CTCGGCTCGTCCCTGGTCAATTTGCTAGTGAATTGACTAGTTCATAGCTTATTACCAGTCTAATTATTCTTACCAGTCAGTAGCAGCACGAAAGAATGTTACCAATATACCACAACCTCCTTACGACCTTCGAAAAAAAGTACTGCTGCTCGCTCTGCCTTTCAATAATAAAAATAGAAAATCTATTTAAGTCATCCTCTCCTTTGAATGCCGATCATGGAATGCCAATAAATGGAAGCTCATATCAACATGTAATATCGCCAAAAATGAAAGCTCATACCAATGAATCTTACTTTTTCTCTTACGAAGCAACTCTATGATGCAATCTAAAGGTTTTTTTATCTCGAGAGATAAGCAAGTGCTGCTCCCCTATTTTGAGGAGCTCCTCCCTCAACACCGGGCCCAATCTCTTCACCCGCAACAGAGAGAAAGACTTGTCATCTCAGTATAAGATTTAATAGCTTCTTTGGCCCCATCCATGGCCTAGCCTATTGCCAGCTTTCCCCATAAAAAGTAAATAACCTTTTCCAAAGGAAGACCTTATTTACTTTGGAAAGACTATAATAGGGATAGTTATTATGCATCGAGAACTTATGAACCCGAGAGTTCAATAAAGTAACATACGCCACTAACAGAATCCAAGCCGTTCACTTAAGTCGTTCGCTGCACCCATTCACAATCTTAAACCTTAGCCATTCACAATCTTAAACCTTTAAGTATCATCGCAGCAAGTGTCACATTGTCAGAGGGTACTTTACTGGAAGCCCTGTTTCAACTAGCCCATAATAGCATTGCCAGGACTGGAGCCATGCAAGTCCAACCTGTTTTAAATGTCTCGATGCACCGGAGCACCATAAGAAGCTTATGCCTATATGCTATAAGCCAATCTAGGAGCCAACAAGTATATATATGCGAGAGTCAAGTGAAAACGTAGAGATGGCGTTTGAAACCTGCAGTGGAGCCAAGAGTTAGCTAGAGATGGCAACATTGTATATGAAGATGATCCAAGTATATATGCAAGTTATGCTAGTCCAAGCGCATACGTAGCTATAAACTCATATGGCCGGCAAGTTCTTGAACCAATAAAAAGAATCTAAAAAAGTTCGATCCCATAGGTAACGGATTTATTGGGCTGAGGCCGCTTCTTCGTCTGTCTAATTTTGAGCAAGCGCTTTGCACCTTTCATATTTGGATATATCCCTCAATAAATTTATTCTCATGCCTTATATATAAAATTATTGCACCAAGGTTCCCCGTAAGGGGGCAGTGGTACACCCAGGGTATAATAGTTCCATCATACGCCCCGTAAGGAGATTTCTCTCTAGCTAGACGACCCAACAGAGGAGTTTCAGTTACGGTCCTAAGGGCACCTAAGGGTATAGGTTTAGTTCCTTTCCTTATATATTATATTATTCATTTAAACCATCATACGTAGCAAACCTGTACTTATATTGTATTTTCTACGCTAATCTGTCCATTATATGCTCTATATGTTCTGCTCTATACGCTTCGCAATGCTTGGCTCTGCTATATGCTATGCTTGTCAGCTGCTATGCTCATTCGGCTATGGCGGGTAGGTTTTATACGTGGTGGGGCTATCCTGTGTAGGGTGTAGGTTAGAGAACATGGGGCCGTTATATGTTCAATTTATCGATACGATATCTGGGAACGATGGGGCCTAAAGCTGGGTGTGATGAGAACAGTTTTATTTGATAACCTTCCTTGGTCAGTAGGGAACTTCGGGCATTTTATAACTAGGTAATATATAAAAATTGACTAGAGACCCGTGTTAAGACCAGAGTTTATTTGGGAACAGCAGATTGATAATATTTCCTTTCCCTCCCTTCCATCCACATGTCAGTCTGCCCCCCCTGCCCTCCTGGTTTCCCTCATTCCCTATCCCTCCCTATCTACATTCCCCACTCCAATTATCATTCCCCATTCCTTTTTTTCCTTATCTATCCTTGTATTCGTCTTTTCCATCTATCCTCTATCTGCCTTATCTTTCTGCTCTAGTGCATCTCTGTGCCCCAGCCCTTATTGGCCTATCGTTCCTCCTCCCCACTCCTGCATCCCGTTGCTGACTTCAGGTACCCTCGTTCCTTGATAAGAGCTTGCTTCGTTATATTTACTTGGGATTTAGGGGAACTTAGACGGCTGGCTGAACCGGAAGAGCTCTTAATGGTATTTTTGGAACTTGCATTACAAATGATCTTTTATACAGAGATAATTTGAGAGACTTGCGCATTAATTAAAATCACCTGGAGAACGAAAATAGACTAGAGAACTTGCTCAACCACCTCTGAGCTAGTAGATAAAGAGCCTACCTCACCATACCAACCCTCATTGTCTTTATTTTATTTAGCGGATTTTTGGCATTTTAGTTTCTTCCATCCATCCAATCAGGCAGGTGCCAGCCAGGATAACGAGGCCGCGTAGCAGGGCAGCTAGGTTAAGCACATAAAGAGTAGAACCACCTATACCTAAAACTCTATGACCCGGGCGGGCCCTGCTTATGCCAATTTGAGTTATAAAGAGTAAAAGGTAGACGACTGAGCAGCATCTTGCCAAGTTCCAGCCCCATGAATTTATCTTTCAGTATTGGATCCTGTTCGAGTGCCAGCAGTAGCGGATCCAGCAGCAAAGATAGCAGCATAAGAGGCAGGTTTCCAAATGCTCTGACGTAATTGCAGATCCAGCCAGTTCCATACCCCGTTGAAGACATGGATCTATCCGGGTAATTAACTCCCTTTTGTTAGTAGGTAACTAAATTAATTGAAGCATGTCAAATTTGTACTCGCTAATAAGTAAGGGAGGCGGCATTGAGAGGCTTAGGCAGTACAGAAAGCGTAGGGGGAGTTAGACCGGGAGCGCAAGCAATTCTAAGTTTAGGTGGATGGATCCGGGATAAATAAATTATATGGCATTTTTAGATCTGGAAACGGGGCGACGTTAGGAGCCCGCACACTATTCATATAGTGTGGATATTCTGAAACCTTATACTATTATATATCTGCTCCAACCTTATGGTTGAACTTACTTTTTCTTGAATAAATTAATAATGGTCGAATAGTTTCATACTGCTAGGGGGATGTAAAGCTACGATTGATTCCTAGTATTGCTTTCAGGTAGGCTAGCTGGTACGGCTGGATTGGTGGGATATCAACGGGGGTGGAGCTGGATGGGTCTTCGGGAGATAAAGTCGGGACAGATGAGGTATTCGTCGGAAGGATGGAAGGATAGGTCTCAATCGGAAGGTTAAAAAAGCAGGAAGAAGAGAAGGAAGGTGAGGCAGAGCAGTTAAAGCACTAGGCCATTTAGATATAAACCCTTTATATTAACATTTGAGCACGCTGGAAACTATAGTTTTGATCAACTTGAACTAATTAAGTAACGTTTTATTTAAATAAGAATGGTATTCCATAATGGTCACACCAATTGCTATGGGGAGGTTACTAAGCTAGGATTGATAGGATAATGAGCTGGGCTGGTATAATCGCCGGCTCTTGCTTGTTTGCATGGTTATCCCTCTCCTCTCTCTCTTTGCACAACCCCAGCTTCGTTCAGTGTTTATAGAATAAACTTAACCACTCTGTGTCTTATTGCCTTTTAGGGAAGACCCGGAAAAGCCTGCCTACTGGATGAAAGGAAGTTTTACAGCTCAGCTAACTCTTAGATCGTTTGAGACTGCCCGATTATCTGCAGTCAGCCAGCCAGAACCCTTATCTTGGATGAAGGATGGAATCACCTGAAATGCCTTAAATAATATATTTGGCTAAAGCAAAAGGCGACTTCTTTAACTCAGATGATAAAAAAAATATATATATATATATATATAAAATACGTTTCTCCCGAGGAAGGCCCCACCCACTAAAGACTTAACGAGTTTCACCCCGTGTGGCAAAGGTTTTTCGGATCAAACGGAACCACCCCGCCAAGCCAAGATTGGATGTGCGCGCTTGGGTCGGCACTTTGAAACATACTTGCTCACTTAACTTAGTGATTGATTGGACGGGCTTGACTTATGCACTTTTTTTAAAACTTGACTATTTACCTTGCTTGCCTACTTGCATTACTTTCTGTTTGACAGCCAGCTGCTACCCTCTTGCATTGAGTGCCTTTTTTTATTGATTCACTCACTAAAACCAGACGATCACGATCTTGGGTTGATGGGTGGCCTTGCTTGGCGTGGTGGGATCCTCGGAACTGCCCTTGGAACTACTGCTTTAACTTCAGAGATTGAATGAATGGGTGGTAGGAAGGCTGGCTTCTGTGAGTGGATGGGGTTATTGGGGAATGAATGGCTCGCTTCGCTAGTCTTGCTGGCTTGGTCTGGCTGGTCTGGCGGCTTCTCTGGCCTATATAGGCTGATATCTACTACTACTTTATGGCTTTTCCCTCTACTAGTTGAGATCCGTCTACTCCTTCTACTATATATATATATATATTATTGTATATCGGATTTATATTATTCCTTCTATTATTTGGATTTTAATTATTTCGATTCGGATAAGGGAATAGGGGTACAGCTAAAGGGAGTGATTCCTGAGTTCCGAATCTGCAGAGTATGTTTATTCAAATCTTGTCATTATATTTGCGCATGTGAGCCCTCCGCAGAAAGCTCGATATCGTTAAACTCTATGGTTGGTTGTTAGCGGAATTCGCGATTAACCTCCCATTAATTTGCTAAAAAAGCCAAATTCATTTATCGTAAGTTGGCCCAGTAATAATTGGTTTTTAGCTGGTCCAGTTTCTGGGTAGATGTGGTGTTAAGCAATTGTGCCCTTCCTTCGATCCTTCCGTTGTATACAGGTCTCTTTATTCGGTCCCTTTAATACGGTCCTATAGTAGTTGTGCTTCATGGGTGGTAGCTGGGTGGTATCGTAGCGTGAAGTATGACCGTGTGTGGCAGGATTCCTCGATTTGAGAGCCTACCTTAGTTTCCTTACTCCTTTATCACACGCTGGAGCAGAAATGAGCTAACGGGTTGTTTACAAAGGTCCACTCGGGACGGGTGGGTACAACCACTCGGGTCTAAAACGGCCTTGTAGCGTTGCACTCGTGAAGGCGTGTCAAGTTTGAAGGGAAAGGCTTACAAGAGAGAACGATCTAGGGCAGAACACCCCTACGGTTGGTTACCAACCACTCGGGCCATAAGCAGCCTTGTAGAGCACTCGTTATAGGCGTTAAGCAGCCAATCACTTGTTCTAGACGTTCGTCTCTTTGTCTCGCGCGCGTAGGGGATAATTAGTTTTGTTACGACCCAGACCTTTTCAATATAACAAATAAAATAACCTACATTTTCAGTATTTTGAAAGTGATAAAGGTTAAAATAAGTGAGGTAAGACTTCTAGGTGTGAAGCTCCAACAACTCGAAGTTAAGCTTATTCCGGCACTAGGGCTCCTCGCCCTTCAGTAGAACCATCGCAGTTCGCTTCCCAGAAACAGATATTTTCCCCTAACCCTCGTACCTCGGATGAGCGCCTCCGGTCCTCTACAAAACCATTGCAGTTCAGTGCCTCTCGGCCTTCTTCAAAGGCTCTTGGGCTTGGGCACGTATCTCACTGGGCATCCGCTGCATGTATTTGTAACAACGACTCATCTTTTTTTATAGTAAAAAGGGGCGATGAGGCCATTGTTCAGTAAGACAAACTCATCCTTTACTCCTCGGCGATGGCAAGCACCCCTTTCTTTCATACCCCAACAGTTAGGAAAAGGCGGAAAACTATATGTATTCCACGGCTCTAACACTAGCTCTATTCCCCTAGGCTACTTCTGCTAATACAATGGGAGTCATAAAAATATTGAAATGATCAAAATAAGAAAGAGAAAAAGATATATATATACTTAATTTATTAGATTCTCCCTCTTCCTTGGCAAGTTACCTAAGGCATGGGACTAAGACCCCAAGAGGGACTAATACTATAGAGCTAGTACCGTAGCAAATGGGGACTGAAGCTAGAGACTAAGGTACGATATACATATGTAGTAAATAGAGAGACGACTCTTCAGTGTGAAGTGCACCAATTCCCCTTACTTCTTATACACCCATTCCTAGTTTCTTAAAGAATTCCCCTTTCAACAAGCCAACATACCCATAGAGTTAGTAGGTTATTATCCTACCCATTTCCCTGCACGAAAGACACTTATATCAGAATGTGAACTAGTGTGAGGTGGGTGGGTTGTGCCTTGCTTATTGCGTTTGTGGATATGAACGTATATAATGCAATCTTTTACTTTGCAGTTGTACTCCTACCCTTTTCCTACCCTCGGCTTCTGAACGATCCTCCCTTCCTGCCTGACCTTATCCTATGAATGATCCTTGCCATATTCATACCTCCTTTGTAAAATATTACTCTCTTACTACTTTGGACCGCCTAATATACCTCCTTGGGACCAAGCTTACACTCTTCCTTCTTATTCCTGCATGGATGTATGTGTGTGCTTTACCAGTTGCAGTATGTAAACATGCAGGATAGGAGGACCAGTTGAATCCATAGCACCCATTAAGGCCTTATTCTCCATGGGAACTCACTATATAGCGAAATAGGGTCCTCCTTTCCTTTCTTTCCTTTAAGGGGGGCAGGCTCCCTGACAACAACCAATTTTCATCATATGGGGGATTAGCCAATAAGAGTCAATCAGAGTCATTGTCTCAAGAGGTCTGCTGTGTTGGGGTGAGACCAGAAATCAGGTTGGGCCCCAGAAGTTTGCTTGGGACTACTCCCTATGACAGGTGGGATGGATTCATTAGGGGCAGGATGTCGTTGATTGAGGCTTGACCAAACTCGCATCTCTACGTTTCACTTTTCGCATCTATAAGAACTTTTATGAATTGTGCTAGTGAGGCCGAATGAATACGACTTCTTTATATGGTTCGATTGCCTTGGGTCCGAAAGAGAGAGCGAACAAGAGGTAGCGGGGAGCGGAGCAGGTGTTTCGACTGAGCCTTGCCTGCCTTTGGAACGCTATCGCGGGGTTAGGAATAATTAGCGACACCCTTTACCCCTTGCCTTCTGAACCTGATGTTTCGAACTACAGAGATCCATTATGATTCTTTGAGATGAAGTCCTAGTGGGCCATGAATAGTGGCATGGATATGAACTTATTATGACTCTCTTTATTATCTTATATGGAATCAATAGTAGTAGGCCATTAATACAGGGACGGATATAGTGGGAATAATACATGGGAGCTCTAAATGACAACTTCCGATCATAGTTGATAGCCACTAGTTGCCGGGAGTAATAGCTGGGAGTACTCGCTTGAAGCTATACTCGTGGAAAGCTAGTCATTGCCAGTCAGTGCCATAATAGTGAGTGTCATTGCCAATATATACATCTCTATACTATAAACTCTAGATCTCTACATCAATACCTCGTAAATAAGAGAATCCCTAGATATAGAGGTAGGTGTAGTATCCTATTATTTCCCTGCGAAAGACACTTATACCGGCAAGGACTCCTGGCAGGGACTACCTACTATAGATAAATATTTATTCCTGGGAATAATAAAGTGGGGGGAATAATAAATCTAGTGATGTGAACAGGATGGATACGTGACCAGCAGTTCTCGATCCGCCCGCCGTGCTGCCCAGCCAGAAAGGACGTGTTTGTGCCAAGTTCTCCTGCCTGGTAGGGGATGGGAATAAGCCAATGGGACTAATCTATCCAATGGGGTGACCCACTCTACCTGTTTACTACTCTACCTACAGTAGTGATCAATGGGAGAATCAACAACAAGGGAAATCTAATTAAAATACATGGAATCCACCATGTTTGTTGGTGGGATAAGCCGAGCATTGACATAAGGTCATTCCAGTCCCAGTGGTTTACATAAATCTATGCCAATAGTAAGTCATATGTTCAGACCTAAAGTTGCAGGCCTAAAGAACAAGACCTAAGGTTCCAGACCTCCAGTGTCCAGGCCTATATCGTCGTCAAGACCTCCTCCGGATTGTCCAGGCCTATTCAAGTTCCAGGCCTCTCTATTGTGGTCCAGCATGATGTTTCCTGTGGCTCGGTAACCTCCAGCATGAGTCCCTGGAGTTATGGATTCAACACCACCTTAATTGAACTTACCCCTGATCGCTAACGCTTGCCTCCTGGTTAGGTAATGACCGCTATAGTTCCCCGATAATAAATATTATATTCCTGGAATAATATCCAGTGGGAATAATACATGAGCTCTAATCCACACTTCCCTTCCCCTAGGCTATACTACTTCTACTCCGCTGCTAATTACAATGGGGAAGAGATAGGGCATTATAGGTGATCCTTAGCACTAAGGCCTTACTACTCTCCATGGAACTCACTCTGAAGCTACTAGTCTAAAGTGCAAGTAGTACAGTTACTATTGAAACTAAGGCTTGTAGTAGAGCTAGTGGTACTGACTCTAATCAATACATAGATATACGATATTGCATCTCTACGTTTCACTTTTTGCATCGAGACGTCCTTGCCTACTAAGAAGAATTTTTCATCTATGGAAGAGTTCCTTAGAGTTCAAGCTGAAGGTCTAGACTTCCGGTACTAACTAGCCACGAAGAAGCCGGTTGTTTGTCTCGAGAAATTAGCGTGGTTGCTTTTTTGAAAGTTTTAGTTCTCCTTGGAGTGCAGTAGTGTTGTCTCCTGTGAAAAAGAGAAGAAGAGGCCGGTCTCCATAGCTAGCTCTCCATGGGCGGCTGTTGAAGAAAGTGCATCAGAAGCTCTCCATGGGTTTGAATAATGTGCCATTGAAAAATAAATAAATTATAACAACTACCTCTAATAGCTCTAGCGAAGAAGCTTCTTGTTGTCTCCTTTGCAAAGAAAGATTTGTCCATAGAGAGAGTGCGATAAGGTAACTAGCCTTAAGAGCATTTCTCTATTCTGTTAAAAGAAGAAGAAGAAAGAGGCCGGTCTCCATCAGAAAGAAGCTCTCCAAGTTCCAGAAAAGGTGCCCAGGCCATAGAGTGAAAGAGACTAAAATAAGTCCCCTTCCTTTTGAATGAGGAACCTGTTGAAAGACAAAGCCTCGGTTAAAGAAAAAGCCTGTTTGATTGAGGAAGGAGCCCTCCCTGTCGAAGAGCCCTGTTGAAAGAGAAGCCCCCCGGTTCAAACCAAAATGAGGAGCCCCTGTGGAATGAAGAGCCCTGGTGAGAAAGAAGAGCCCGGTTTAAAGAGCCTGGTTAAATAAGAAGAGCCCCCTTATTGCTACCGCTTGCCCTCATGACTTGTTACATGCCCGATAAAATATGTTTGAGTGAGTGAGTGGCTTATATCTGTTGTTTGTTAACAGTAAGGTGTGTGTGTGGGTACATCATAAAAAGTGTTAACCAGTAAAGGCGAATAGGTCTCCGTCGGTTTGAAAGATTTAGTTTCATGGGTCTGTATTAGAAAGGGTGGCTAGTCAAGCGTCTCAAGGTGGGGTCTTCATCAGGGCAAGAAAATGGAGATTCTTGTTCATAAACTATACCCTTGCAGATCGTTTCTCTATGCCAGCAGGTGTTTCTGAACAACTAGCCGGTACTACTACGTGTCCTTTGTCAATGCCAGGTGTTGCTCCAAGTTCCAAAAGTGTTGATGCACTTCAATGTAAGGTGCCAATGTATTCTTGGAGATTTTGGAATATCGATACGATGCTTACTTACTTAGCCTTAGCACCTGCTTTTGGTTTCACACGCCCCTTACAGAGGGAGGAAGGAGGAGCCTCCAGAAGTATCTCTCTTTCATCTTTCTTAGCCTGCCTGGGACCTCCTCTCAACAGCAAAGAAAGCCTTCACAAACCTTAAACCTTTTTATTGATGACATTCAACCTTATTAATTACCTCTTCTATGTTTTAGGTTTTAACATATGATACTCGCATAGATACGTGTAACTTTTCATTGTAAAAAGAAAGAAATACCTCGATATACGAGATCACATATTATAGACGTTGAACTTTTCCATACCCCGTTCAATCCAGAAATGAGAGAGACTCTTACCTGAAATAAATAGGCACTTCTGCCGATGCCGTCTTTCCCACTACTATATCCAGGCTCGATGCTGGTAGGAGACCCAGGTAGGTAGGTGGTGATCCACTATTCCATCAATTCCATCCATCCATGTCCAGTGGAAATGCCAGGTGGTTTCTATGTCAATTCCATCCAAAAAAGCAAATAAGAATAAATATAGTCTCCATTCCAAAAAAGCAAATATGTGTCCGTATAGTTCCAAAAGAAATGAGAAAACTTCTAATTAGTGCAACTTGTAGTTCAACTAGTAGTAGCTAAACCTGTGGTGAAGGCCTATTTTTACTTACTATGGGGTGCTGCCTTGACCTGGGACTCTGCTCCTATACAGAAACTATGCTATTTTAGATATTGTAATATGTATGAAATATGAAATTCGACTTGCTACGGGGTGCTGCCTATTTGACACCTGGGACTCTGGAGGCTCCTCTAGAAGCTCCCAGAATAAGAGATGAAAACAGAGCGAACAACCAATGCTATGCCAGGTCTAAACTCGCATCGAGACGTCCTTGCCTAAGAATTTGTAATCTATGCCAAGTTGTTTTCTTAACCAAAAAGCGTAGACTCATTAGGGTCCGGCAGTAGGGCTTTACCTTATTTTACCTTAGTGAGTGCGAGTGCTATTGTCAAACAGAGGTGCACCAACCAAACAACTTCTCCATGCTTGAAAAGGTTCAACAAATGAAGTTGAGTTGGATGATGTGTCCCGCTCTAGTGAAGAACAGGTTGTGTCCGTGTAGTTCCAAAAGAAAAATGAGATTGATAATAAATCTTCCAAATATATTCCATTAACTAACTCTTTCAACTAGTTCTAATGAGCGAGCTGTAGTGCAATCCCCATTGAGCCAACTACTCGCTGCTTCTGCTTGCTGCTTGTTGCTCTCCCTTGTTTGCTTTCTGGCGTGGTTCTCCCTCCTCTCTGGCTGGGTTCTTCTTGTCTCGCGTTGTTGTGTTCGTGGAGTGGGCGCATCGAGACGACGTCCTTGCCATCCGATGTGATAAATCCATGCTCTAATAAATCTCTACATCCGCAGCCTCCGAGTAAAAAAGCCCTAGCTAAAGTCCCGTTAGTGTAAATAAAAAGATAAGCTTCTTTCTTTCAACAGGATTGAGTCCAACGCGAAATGAAATCAATCAACCCAAGTTAGTTGCAATTAGTGAGGCACTGTCTTCACCGCCGCCTTCTGGTTGTGTTGATGCCAGCTTCTGGAGGTGGGTCAACCAATTAAACTACCTTCGATTTCATTTCATTCTAATCCAATCAATTTCATAACCAATATTTCATTTCATAACCAATATTCATTTTGTTAGAATCTCATATAAGATGGGTTAAAACGCTAGAAACAAAGGTCATCAATCAAAGTAGAGTCTCTTGTTAGTGTAAGTTTCCAATTAATTAGTGATAAAGGTTCCTTGTGTGAAAGCCCCAAGTAGTGTTGTTGTCTCCTCCTTCCTGTGAAAAAGATAAGAGGAAGATAAATAGGTTCTCCTAAGCTCTCCGGGTAAGGCCGGGTAAGGTAAGTTCCGCCTAGGTCATATGATAAAAACCAAACTCTTGCACCTCTTTCCCCTGGGACTCTGCTCCTAGAAACTATGCTGCTCTCTATGAAGGCGGCCTATGTAAACTATGCTGCTGCTATAGAGTAAAGCCCATGCACACATTAGCCTTACATATTGGCTATGTTATTGCTCTGACATCCGGGGGCACCCGGAGGTATAGCGCTCTAAAGTAAATAAACAAAGGTCATCAAAAGAGGTCGGGGAGACTCGAGGACTTTCCCGGTCAAGAAAGGGACTGCCTCACGACAACTCGGACCAATCAAAAATTAACACTTGGCACTACAAAGAAACATGTATGTCAGATACGCACTACGGTGATCCCAAGGAAAATATTGGGAAAGGACATTCCACATCACTACATGAGCTCAGTCTGAGCCGACTGACTAAGGGTAAGGGATCTATTCTATTCTCTGCAACCGTGCAGCAGATTTGACAACCTAACGATACATCCAATACCAATTAGTTAGTGAATACGGCTCCAGCACAGATTGGATGCGTTGCTAAATCTCTGGATCTCCAAAACCAAAACAGGATCAGTTACCAAGCAAGGGGAGACCTCTGATTAGAAGGGGGATATACCTTCAGGAAGGTAAAGGGATATAGATGTTTAATTATGGCTTGGACAAGCAAGTAGGGGAAGCAAGCGAGAAGGAAGGCAGCTGGAGTTCCTTTTTTTATTTATATCAGCAAGTAGGCAAGCATTAAAGCCAAGCGTTAGTGTAGATTCATAGATACAGAGCTAGGAGAAACATCATTGCAGACGCGATCGATCGCTCTTGTTGATTCAAGCTAGATAGAGAATAAAGCTGGGAAGAGTTAGATCCATAGGGAAGCTTCTCATTATTATCTGGCCTGGCTAGAATATACTTTTTCCCTTTCCCGGGAAGCTGACTTAGATCGATATCGCCGAAAACAGGGGATATTTTATTCAACAAATGGAATAAAAGAGTAAGTAAGAGTAAGGAAAGAGCAAGTCATGAGGCAATGGATAGTAAGGCGCTTCACTCATTGGGTTAACATGCCTTAAAAGATAGAAAAGCTTCAGTAAGTCAGTAAAGGCGTAACGTATTGAAAGCCAGTAAGTAAGCAGATTCTCCGAGAGCAGCCATATAGGGAAATGCCTTCGGTTATCCAGTAGCTTTGACGCTGGAAAAGGATGTATCAGCCAAGGTGCGTTTAGCTCTTATCCGCATTGGGGAAGGGACGTGTTGTGACTTACACTTTATGTTCATGAAATACTTCTTCGTGTCAAGTCATAAGGCAAGCATAATTACATATATAATTTATTATCTCTATAAGATTTGTTTGTATACAATATTCATTGATCCAGCAACACCAGCTATTGATGAAGCGATTGAGTAAGCCCAGCCAGATGAGATTCTTCATGCCACCAGACTGAACGTGATTGATTCAGCCAGCGATTGATCCATCCATTCATTGAGCAATTGATTCAGCCAGTCAGAATGCAATCGATTGAGCCAAAGCTATTGATAGTCATCATTTCTATGAACCAGGGTAGTTAACTCTATAGCTATCGGGGTAGAACCCAGATAGATCTAATGGGGAGATATGAATTGGATCATATGGGGAGTAAGCTGGGTAATTAAGGGTACGTGCTATTGTCAGATGTTAAGTTGTAACTTGCTCCCCCGGGATATTAATCAGTTGTAACACCTATCTTTGCAGATGGGTCTAATTTGGAACGCCTCATTCCAGCAGTTTATCTTTATTTTAGGAGGAGCTAATTTAGTGTTTCCAAAAGAGCCACGAACACACAGAGGCTACATGAGCCTTTCAACAGAAGCCTAGAACTAAGCCTCAGGAAGGGGCTGGATAGATACATTATGCTGGGAGGGACTAGAGCCGGAAAGAGGGGCTCTGCGCAGTTAACAATTAGGTGCTACCCAGTTACATAATAATATGTGCTGCACAGAGGTGCTATGATGAGGTGCAGTGAACGAAGAAGTGCTACAAACAAATATGTGCCAGACTCAGACTATGCGATATGCAATACCATCCTTCACCCGTCGATCTAACGAACGAGATTGATTATTTTTTCTAACCAGAAGACGGTACAGCCATTTTTTACATATGAGCATATCCCCTCCATCATTCCAAGTTTCCAACAGGCGAAAGATAAGGACCCCATCGTTCCTACATACCCGAAAGATATAAGTTCCCTACCCGTCCAGCTTCAATACATAAGAATTCCAGACTTATGAATAGGATTAAAAAAAATCAAAGTGTTAATGCGTAGGCTCTTAGAAGGGGGCACTTTGAAGGAAAATATCATTCCTTGCCCTCGGAAGGACAAGCGCTACGCACCTGAAATTGTCTTTTTCTAAGAGGAGAAGGGGTGGCAGGGGGGCCCTTCCCGCTTTTTTGTTCAGGCAGCGAACTTTACTAAATATTCTCTTTCATCTTTCTGAAACTTACTCCTGTATCAATACGTTTCGCCTCATATTTTTCCGTTTTTATTACTGTGTTTATATAAAACTACTTAGAGAAAGTATCCTTGCTGCTTGCATAATTACATATATATATATGAACAGCCCCCAAAGGAAATAAGTGAGTAAGTTAAGTAAAAAGTGCTCGCATAATTACATATATAAAGAAGTGAACCACGGATACAACTAAAGTCAACGGGAAAAACGCGAAGTTAATCAGTTAGTTTCAACACGCCGCTCCAATATTATTCCTACGGCGAATAGGTCACCGGCGTTAGTAAAACTACTGAGCTACATTGCGTTCATATTATCTCTTATTATTGCTATATTTAATTAGAGATAGATTAAATAATCTATATACAAATATTGCTTTATTCAATCATAGATCTCTGTATTCACTGTGGTTCAATGATGAGGCTGGTTTTCAATTGGTGTTTATTATTTTAATGATCCCAGGAATCAAGTTGGTGAAACTGCTTATAGAGCTGCTTCTGATTCAGCTGATTGAAATGATCCTGGAAATGTTGGTTAAATTGATGCTTCTTAAAAGTAAAGAATGCAGTAACGGTGCGAGAACTTAAACTAAGCAGTCCAATTCCAAAAGCAAGCTCGACCAATTTCCCATGCGGACTTCAAGTACCCCACCCATATGAGTAATTTCTTTTTCGTTATGGGAAATTAATAAATAAAAGGTAGCGTCTCCGGATGATAGAGAGTACGAGGGCACTATCCAGATGGTAAATTCAGGAAGCAAAGATAGCCTATCCAGATAGTAAATTGGGTATAATGAGGTATGGAAAAGCGGGAAATTCAGGAGTGGGAGGGTTACTGGTTCGTGCAGGAATTATTTTTATCCATGCTCCAATCTCTCAATTCCCCAATCTATATCCAGCCAGGGTATTACAAGTTACAATGGCAAAGTGAAACGTATAATCCCATACATAAAGACATAAATGGTATTTTATCTTGTTTAACAACTTGACTTAAACTGGATAAAAGAAGGTTTACCTAAAATAAAGATGCAAACATTCGTAAGCACTTTAGCAGGCCTCCCCAGTTACGAAGTAGTTGCAACACATCGGTAAGAGGCGCCCACTGGTTATTATCACTGTTACTTTTCCGTTACCTCAGCCATGCGATGCAAACTCATTACCTTGCACAGGAGTAAGAGGACAGAGGGATCAGTGGTTTCCGGATACCATTAAAATTCTCTTGGTCGAACAAATTACATATATATAGGGGCTGTAATAGTCTGAAACTCCTCCTCCTATAGCCACAAATAGTTCTTTTTCTTTCTATGGTTATGCCAAAAAGAACGACCGGGACAAGGCGAATAAAGCCTCACTACTATCCAACCAACTATAGATATTTATTTGTTGTTGGAGTTTGTCAAGCCCCTGTTCCCTATAGGTAAGGATTTTGTCGTTCTGCATACATAGATCTCTTATCTTGGGGTTCCTTCCTTGGGATAACACGGTCTCTGAATACCCAGACACCTTCCTTCACGTAATAACCTAAGGTGGTGCGAAGCGCTTGTCCACATTGGGCAAGGAAAAGACAGACATAAATCATAAAATGAAAATAAGATTTGAAAATTGAACTCTTAATAAGGGAATTTTACTTAACTACGAAATGGGGCACGGAGTTATTTTATATCCAGTATTTTCGGGCCAGATGTTATATCTATTACCTACTGGCTTTGGTGGGAAATAATTGCAGTGAGCATGCTCATTCCATGCCTCAGCCTACTGGTGGATTCATGGAAGTGCCACAGGAAAGGAACCAACAGTACGAACGAATTGGATCGTCGGAACCGCCTGAATCTTGGGGTTATTTTCAAATGGAGACTGGCAATGATTGGAACCAGCATCATTCCCGACATCATTACCAGACCAGCAATTATTTCCATACCGGGCAGTTCCACACGACCAGCATTCCCAGCATCATTATTCCTCTCGCCCATCAGTCAAATCGGCATCATTCCCATCAGCATTGGAACACGTTCATTTGGCTCTCGGGATAATGGGGTAGGTGATCCTTCCCTCAATGTCCCTTCGGTTCTTAATAAACCCTATGGCTGTAGAAGTTCAATGACTCCTCTCTCTCTCCCTCATCATTTCGGCCTCCGGAGGACATCACGATTCGGTGCCAAAGCCCTCCCCTGTTTATTGACTAAGCTTAACCGTCGTCTCTGACCGTACCTCCTCCTCACTGGACCGTTATCATCCGATTCCCTCTGACCGGTAGCATAATCTCTGACTAGACAACCATACCAAACCTATACCGTCTCACAAGCTAATCCCAGCCTGCCCTTCTGCCCGTTCCAATCCCTAACAGGATAAGACTGTTGTTCCCAAGCCGATATGATAAATCCGATATGACCGTACAAGACCAGACTGTGGGCTATTCAATATTCCTACAAAAGGTCGTTTAGTCATTTTAATTAATAAAAAGGCCCCTTTAAGTAGGTAAGGTAAAAGAAGAAGAGCTCATCACCCCTTGGACTTTATCCAACCAGGGGTGAAGGCAAATTATATAGTATTCCCAGCTTGTGTTTCTGTAATGCCAAATATATAATATGTTAGTTTTTTGTATGATGAGCATAAGTGAATCAGTATCTGTTTCCGCCTTAAATAGAAAGGTTAAGTGTAGGTCAATCTAAGTCGAGTAACCCCCAGCCACCAACAAGGGGCGACCATATACTGAAGGTATTGACCGTCTCGGGCTAAAGTATGTGTCCTCCTTCCATCTCTTCTATCTTATGCCGTAGTGGTGTAACCGTTAGTCCGAAGGCTAAAAGGTTAGTATAAGGAGAACGAAGGCGAGCGACCCCTGGCATTTTCCTTCCGCCATGGGGGGGCGTAGCCTGTAGTATGACCATCTAGTGCTATTCAAAGTCTCCTTCTTCGGTGGTTTTAGTTGTATTTATGGAGGTTCAATTTTCTTTTGTGAAGTTTCTATCTATATTGAATGGGTAGTGCTGCCTGCCATGGTAACATAATAGGGATAAGAACAGAACGGTTTCAGGATAATTTGTATTTAAAAGAAAGCGAACTGAAAGCGTAAAAATTCTATATTAACTTAAAGTTTAATGGTCGCGAGGGTCACAGATGGGGTAAGTTTAAAGGGTGGGAACAAGGTTATTTACTAGGGTTATGTCGGAGTGAAAGGTCAAAGGTTGAGGAGTTTTGGTCCCAAGAGGGTCCAAACCAAGGCTTAGGTAGCAGAGGCTCTAAGGCTGAGTTTCGGTATGTTTCCAAGTCCGTAGGTCTGATGCACAGGGTTTATTATTCTTTTTAAAGGGCTAGTACAAAGGCTGTAAATTATGAGGTTGAAAAAGGAGGTAGTAAGTAGAGTTGATGTATGATAAAATTGTTATTTAAAGTGTTGCTGTAACCGTGTCAGTGTTAAGCCGTGACCTATTCAATGGTAACGAATAATGCCACGTAGTATTGTAAATTAGTAAAATTGTTTACCTAGCCGTTAACCCGCCCCGTTGATTGCGTCAATCATAAACAAGTTTAGCAGTTGTCAAGGTCCTTCGGAAAGGTAAGATTAGATATCGGTTCTAATACAATGCACTCTTACCAATAAATAGTGTTTTGCATTTGCTTCCTCCTATGTCATTTAACCTCTTTTCTATCATGGGTGGGTGTTAACTTTAACCCCAAAATTAGGGTGTAGGCTCATCCTGTATTTTGGGTACCCATTTTATTAACTATAAAGAGCCACTTCCACTGAGCCCCACAATTGATGGCATCCTTCTCTCATAAATAGGTAAACGTAAAGAAAAGTTGATGTAGTTCCAAAATAATATGCTAATATAACATTTATTTCTGCCTTCTGAACCTCTCCTCCGTAGTTAACTAGATGCTATGAGGAGTATTTAACTAGTATAAAAGAGTGAAGCTGGATTTCTTAGTACTTAAACCTACCCTGTTGTTTTATTAGCTGAACTAAGCATAGTTTACCAACTTATTGAGCAAACCACCCCGTCTTTTATCGTTGGAACTGCTTGCATTTAGTCAATACAGCCTAACAATATTGGAAAGGAAGGAAAGCTAGGCTTGCTTGGGCTAACATTGATCGCTATTAACTTCTATTCTAAGGACTTGGAAGGACTGGATCCACCAACCCTATGACTTGGATAATTATATTAATCCTAGAATATGGATGGAGTTATGCCCAACCTCTTATGAAACCAGGAATAAAAGGGTAGGCATTTACCCCCTACCCTTTGTTATTTAATGAATGGATGATGCCATTATAACCCTGACATGCATGCTAGAATTAAGCAATTTGGCTTAAGACAACCGCGCGTTCTCAACCCGGATAATAAGTTGATCCCCCACAACACTTGGTTTCTTATAGACAACACTGCATCTCATAACGTTTTTTGAATCCACCGGAAGAACCACCCGACCTCGGTGCCTTAATACGAAGGGAGCCCAGAATCAGACACGTTAGTCAACAGACGAAAAAGCATGCGAATATTCTATTACCCTTTTTTGATAAGTTTTAGAGCCTTAGATTGGGACCCCCCGATAAGTTAAAGTGAGGAGGCAAAAGCGTGCTCAAATGGACTTTGAAGAGCATAGGTTTTTACTTCACCCACCGCTCTAGCCTATAACTGGTGCCTCCCTGACCTTATTGGATGGAAAAACCTTAAATGCAGGTACGGAGTCCAGTTAAAGTAAGCCCCAATTCCGAGTTATTTTTCCCATATGAAAAGAAAAGGTTTTTAACATATAAAACACTGCCCCTATCTCTCCTTGGTGTAAAGTAAGCAAGGTCGATCTAAGCCTTTGGGGTCTTTAGGTAGGTCTCACTGTGTCCTTGAGTTTAAACTGCTAACCACTTACTGTTGGGAACTGATTTGATAACTTCGGACTTTCGATGAATGTCCCAAGAACTTAGTGTGATGGCTCGAAGTAGTCCCAGGTGTTCAAAGTAAATAGAATCAATTTATCTAAGCCATCAATGGAAGCTTAGTTTTGGCATCTGTTTTAAACGTCGTGAAATGTCATTCTTAAAAAACAGGAAAACCATTCCCTCGTACCTCGGGAACCTCCGGTCGTCACTTTAAAGTGGACTTTAGGTTGCAAAAGTTTATAGCCTGCCGGCAAACCGAGAATTCAATTCTCCGCATCCGCCGCCTAACCTTATCTTCTGACTACCTCTATGCTCTATGCCTGTCCAACCTTTTAATCCAATCAAATGTGTGAAAGCACACCCACTTTGTATATCAACATTATCGGATGTGCAGAACTAGGAAATAAAGAAACCAAATGGGGATACCCTTAAAAGAGGCTCGGGACCCCCCTCCACTACACACCTCACCTAATCCCCCTCATGCAGCCATAGTCCTTCATAGTAATTAGGGCCTAGTCAGGACCAATACTTCACTGTATTATTTCCTTGGCTGGCTTTATGCACTTAGTCTCCTAAGTTATTGCTCTGGCAGGGCTAATTACCAAAATTATACGAGTCAATATGTTAAAGTAAAGCTGGGTTAGCATGTAAAAGCACAAGACAGATTTTCCATTTTAGTCCAACTACTTACTTTTATCGCTAGCTGGTGGGCTGAGACGCCTATCCTCTATCTTTCCTATAATACTTGCCTTTCTTATTCCTTCCTGCTTCGCCTTCCTGCTTCGCCTTCCTGACTTCTGACGAGAAGACCGTGACATAACGTTTCGCTCGACAAGAGCACCTAACCTTAGACCTGATCGAGACCTTGCTGTTGACTGAGATCTTCGATCTTGATCCCTGCTCTCATTGACATTGCGACCGAACCCCTTTTAACTGAGGTCTCTCTCTCTTGCTGCTTGCCTGATTTAGACCTCGATTGATACCCGTATCGATCTTGCTACCCGTATATCTATCTAGCCCGGATCTATATTACTACCCTGATCTCTCTCCCTGAGATCTTTGTGATATCCCATCTCGATTGCTACCATCCAAATCTCTCTTACCCAGATCTCGATTCTTGCCCGTCTATATTTACCTCCTTAAAGATGATATTGATATCTGCCTGGGATATTCTATCTTGATACCCGGATCTCAATCTTATTGCCACCAGATGACGAGAAGAACCACATCACAAGATACCTATTTTGCCTTTTGCTCCAGGTTCCAATACAGCGAGCAGAAAGAGCAGCTACCGGGAGCCCAGCCGGAAGCGGGAAACAAATGTGCATGCATCGAACCCGAAATGAAAGTTAGTAGGTAAAAGGAACTAACTAATCTTAGCTAGCACTAACAACGAAAAATGAAAGTCCTTGGAGGTGTCTTTTCTTCCATTATGGGACCTTAGCACCTTTATCTTCCGACCTGTGTCTTATTATCAACCGCCTTTAACTCTGTGAATTTACTTCTTATTCTTAGTTTTCATAAAAGAAATAAAAGTATTCCTAGAATGAATTCTAAATAAAATAGACATAGTATAAACTACTTGTAAAAGAAGTTGAAGACATCGGTCCAAACACATCTTACTGAATAAGATAAATAATCTCTCTTTATTTGTGCTCACTGCTTGGGAAAAAAGTGTTAACATGTTTTCTTAGTGCAATATAGCAATCAATGAATATAGCAAGCCCAAAATGCAAAATAAGAGGTCACGCTATATATGAACAACGTATGTAACGTTATGTGATATCAGCACCTATCAAGTATGTTCAATAGTATTTGAAATGTTGTTTAGGTGGTGTAGTAGGTATAATAGAGTGGGTCTCTATAAGCTATTTCAAAGTAAATAAACTCTACAACTATGATGACAAAATTATTCCTATTTAAGTTGGGATTGAGCAAGCCAGGAGCTGTGAAAGCCAACTCATTTCCATTTCTTAATGCCGGGACTCGATCCCAGGTGTGTAAATCACTCGATGCCAGTCAGAGCTGGGATTTTCTACTTGAATAGGATAACAGTCATAGAAAATACCTCATTCGCCATTCTTTATTAATAATGTCGCTCTTCTTGGGGGGACAAGGATGAAAATATCGGAACAAAGGCATTTTATTCTTTATGAACATGGCCTTTTCTGGAAGGTTACCTATGATGGGATTGGATGAGCTCGGTTTGGCTGCTCGGGCTACTTGGCTCTTATACTGAGCTTTAATACCGGTTACTTAAAAAAGCTTCATTCAACATTCTCGTCCAATAAAAGATCTTATTTTATGGCCCTCTCCTATATTGAGAAACCACCCCACAATAACAAAGTAGCTGGGAAATGAACTTAAAATAGCTGTTTCCCCTATATTTTATAGAGCAGCTCGTCTCCTCGCTCCTCGCCCTTTTTTGGGCGGGTGAGATACGCTCCTCACCTGTATAAGCCAACAATAAAGAGTTAAATACAAGTAGCAGTTATGGCATAAATGAAAATCTTTTGAACAAACAATGTAGAAAAGTCTACAGTTTTGAAGAGAGCGGAACAACCCAAAATGCCGGGAGCTGATCCAAAATCACCTACTCGATTTACAGGCATAGCTTTTCACTAAAATGAATTTTTTATAATTATCTTTTAATTTATTACTTTAATTGATGAAGAACTTTCCACCGTTTGCTTGCTTTATCATTTCCCCCTCCATGCATGTTTCCAACAGACGAGTGATATTTAGTTCCAGTATTGTGCTGTCTTCGAGCCAACAACGATTGAAACGGAGAACCAATCTTTTTTTACTCCTTCAAGTACTATCGGAAAAAATATAGCATAAATTACCACTACTTAGTGGGTGCTTTATGCTATTATTCCATACTTCCTTAGCTGCCCGGAACTCCACTATAATAGATAACTGGTACACTCCATCAGGGCCCGTTGTTTCATTCTTCAAACCGGGTATAATACCAGCATTTGATAGGAAATGAAACCTTCCTTAAATCTGACTAGTCCAAGTAAACTATATAGTAAATGGCATTGAATGAATATTATGGTATTTTCTAACGACAAGGGGCCACCCTATCTACTCGAGTGTTCTACCTTGATAAGTAAGCTCACTCTCGACTGAAATAGATAGAATAATTCATACTTTTGCATGCCTGTGAGAACTATAACTACTAACCACTTGGCTATACACCGAACGCGGCACCTATGGCACTGGTACCGCCAGTATCAGTAATTTGTGGCGTTGACCCAGCAGCATAAGTAGTAGCAGGAGTAGCTAAGGCATAGACAACAGCATATCCAGTAAAGGGCAAAACCCCTATAGAAACACCAGTAAGTAACAGAGCTAGTTGTTCCAGATCCCTAGTGGGGACACGGTTTATCAGCGGGCGGAACAACACATTTGCAGGGACGCTTGCGCTGGACAAAATCCGAGCAAAAGACGCTTGCAAAGAGCATCGCCCCAGTATTTTGTAAAACCTAGTTTTTGGCTTGGGTTGGGGTGGATCGAACCAATAGCCTCTTGCTACCTTGCTTTATTATATGTAAATAATGCTCCATACCTAGGTTCGCTATTTAAGAAATCCCTAGCCCGCCTTGTTATCATAGCCTTAAGCCTTTTTTCCCTTTTCTAATTTCCTTAAAAAAATGGAGCATTGTTAGATGAAGGAGTCCCTTTAGCCCTGGAGCCGGGAAAATATGTAATTACTGAACTACATTGTGATAAGAGGGAGGGATAGGAGGATAAAAGAGATCGGAAAAAAAGAATACGAGCGGAGGGCTAAAGGATAAGTCTCTTATGGGCTCGCGACTCGTACCTCGCCCCTTATTTGTTGCTGGACCATAACTTGTAAGGAGGCCCTATATTTAGTAATATGGGAATATTGGGATGGCTGGCATCGCTGAGAGAAATGGGAGCATGGCTGGTCAACCTAAGGTGCGTTTCTTTTCTGCTCGCGCGGATACAAAAAAACTGATAAAGAAAAGGTACAGATCCGTTAATACAACATGACTCCCAGTTAAGGAGTTCTATCCAGTTGTACACGGTAATTGCAAGTAATAAAAGTGCTGGCATAATTACATAAATAATAATGCCATTCATCCGGATTGATCATTGAAAAAGGAAAAGCATAATTACATATATAATCTGGACAGTACAGATCGATCGGTTCACTAAGCGTTTATCGTTCTCGGATCGGTTCACAACGGTAAGTGAGCAGTGCATCGTTACGCTACCCAATATTGTAAGGGTTCACAGCTGGACCAAGCAATCTCTATGGTACGCCACGCACACAGCTGATCGAGCATAATTACATATATAAATAATTCATAGAATGTCATTCTATATCTGGGTCGCAAGACTGAAACTCAAAAGAATTGACGGTGGGAAGGCGGGTGCGTACTGCACTCACAAGAGACTGCCAGTGATATGCTGGAGGAAGGTGGGGATTATGTTTGGATTGGTGGGAAACTAGTGACTGTCTGCCTCCCCAGGTCTCTGGATGTGCAAGTGAAATTAGGAAAACCAAGAAGGTAGAGTTGTGATGTGGTAGGTGTGAATTCGCCAGATCATAATTCGAAATCAAAGGAATTCCCCGGGACTGCCTCCTAAGTGGTGAATTAGAACTTCGCCTCAGCATAGTCATTTGTCAGTTGCATCTATGTTGGCCCGGCAAGCCTCCGATCTTCTTCCTGAAATGACGAGAGAGAAGGAGGTATCTTGGTGGACGAGGTGGGAACGTAGGCGGCAAGGACCGTTTCAAAGAACCAGGGAGCGTGACTGGTTATCCACTCGAGAATGTCTCTAAATGAGACAGATAGTTCGAAAGGTGGGTTCCTAACGCGCAAGGAAAAGAGGAAACTCACCCATCGATTGAGGGCCCTAGCATTGCCTCGAATAGCGTTCGGCCTCGTTCGGACACCAGAAATCTGGCAAAGCGACGGCAAGCAAGCGGGACAGGAGCAATCTAACAACGGTAACCCTAAACACAAAACCCCACCCCTATCCCCATTCCCATTACTATTATTACCATTACACTAGTTTGTGGAATTTCCATCTCCATTTACTCATCATTATGAATATGAATTGAAAAGTAACAGAAAGCAGCAGGAAACAGGTGATATTTCAAGCAGCAGTAAACGGGGAAGGAAGAAACATAGAAACACAGGGAACACCAGCGTGAAATAAGAATCCAGAGTCTAAGTCCGATTCCGATTCAGCAAATCCCGATCATGAGTCATATTCAAGAAACTAAGATTCAGATAGGAAGAAGCTAGAGAAGGATAAGGAATAAGGATAATGGGTCGGTTCCGATCGTCGGACGATCTACACCGGCTACGGAGAGGTCCTAAGAGTCCCTGCTCCTCCGCAACATAAGAAGCTTGCCCGGAAAAAGGCAACTGCAACAGGCCCGGCCTTACGGTCGCTATCCCCATCCTTTTATAAGAGGTGGACGTAAGTCGCATAAGGACTGAACCACCCTGGCGGGCTTAATTTAAGACGGGACCATCTTATTCCAATGAATTCGTATGTTCCGTCTTATGCCGTATGTACCGAGATTCCTCGGGAGACATGGTAAAAACCCGCCCCAAAAATGAGATAGATAGAGGAATCGCTGGGCCTTCTGGGCTTAATTAATCGGTTCAATCCCGGTTATCTCCTGGGCTCTTAAAGTCCATTTCGTCACAAGGTAGCCGCAGGTTCCCCTACGGCTGGATCGAATCCCATTAGCAGTAGTTTGTTCGTGAGCTAGCGCGTGAATGGAGGTGAGCGATACCATCACAACATATCCGAGAGAAAAGAGTTACCCCAACTTACCGCTACGGAACAATAGTTCCTACCTGGGCTGGAAGGAAGGAATGACGATGCGTTACATACGTTAATTCACAATTTGAGCATCATACGCCATTCAGACATAGCCCCCATAAACACCAATCACAGTCGATCCATAGCTGCTGATCATAGCAGCCAATCATAGCAGCCATAATATTCATAGCCAGTCATTGCAAGAAGCTCTAGTCATTGCTAGTCAGAGCCATACAGACAGTCATAGCCATAGACATAGTTGCATATAGAGCATATAGAGCATATACAGAATACCGTAGAAATACAGTGTCTAAAGTACAGGAACGCGTTAGCATTAGAAGTTCCACCGTAGTCCCTTCGTACTTAGTAAAGCAACCTCTTTGCTTACGCTCAGCTGCAACTAAGTTCCCTTATTAGAATGAATAACTTGAATAAGAAAATATTCCCTAGTGTACTTGTCTTGAAGTTCTAGACTTGTGTGGAATGATTTTATATCCACTTTCAGTTGCGTATGATCCTCAAATTTAGAATCAACGTATATAACACTTCCCCTAGGTATTCTAGTTGGTGGAAGGTAAGAAAGCAAGGTCGATCTAACTAAGCATTAAATGCTAAAATAGCAAAGTCAAAGGGAAAGTCAATTAGCAAGGAGGGGCTCAAGAAGCAATCGAAACAATCAATCCTTCCTAATTGGTGACCACCTAAAATAAAACACTTGTATGTCCTGGGCGGTATCCTCTTTCGTTCTTCCTTCCGCGTCCAGGTTCTAGGTTTACGTGTGGGTAAGCAGTAGAATGGGTATGGGTAAAGTGGACTGAATGCTGGGTGTATTGGGGAATCTGGGGAACGCTTTTTTATGGTAATCTGGGTCATGTTATCAGCTTGCATTGTTGCTGAAGAAGCCATAAGGTTCACTTGAATAAGGCCTCTTGAGGTGGTAACTTGTTTATATATGAGATTCAGGGCAATAAAACTTGGTGTATGCGCCGAACCTGGTAGGTCGTCAATATCTAAATTCCTTGGATCAGCAATGGTTCCCTCCGCTCTCTGACTGGCACTACCTGACCTCCCGATAGACTAAATAAAGCCCCTAAGTATGATCTATAAATCAATTACAAAATGCCAATCCGGGAAGATCTTTCCTCTCCACGCACCCAACCGTAAGACCTCTTTCCAATGGGGCCTCCTCTCAGAATCCAATCAGTATCGATCGATAAATAAATAACTCACTATAAAGCATCGGCTACCCCCCCCCCATACTGGTGGAACTAGTGGAGACTAGCACTATGTGTCTTTTCTGTTGCATTATCCTAAACAGGTGAATCATGTGATTAAGCTCGTGTATCGGTTCAAAAAGATCCAAGAAGGCGTGGACTCCTGGCATGGGCTATTTTTTCTCCATATGTAGTAAACATTGTAAAAGTTTCTAGTTCAGTAGATAGAAAATCCACTTAAGTGTTCCGATGAGCGAGGATTATTATTCCTTTCCTCGGCCCCCAAAAGAATTTATTAGGGCGAGAACTTAACGTTCCTCTGCACCCAACCAACATAGCACAGTTAGTCTATAAAAAAAGTTAACCCGTACACACACACCCAGAGTGACACTGTGTCACCGAAGACAGACTTACACAAACCATATCGCCAAGGTAAGTTATACACGAACCATACCACCATGAAGAATATAAAATGAGTTTTTATATAATATATGTTGATTCACAATTTTAGGATCATACGCAAAGGAAAGGAAGGGGAGGAAAGAGAGGAGTATTGTCCCATGTTCACTATTGCTAGTCAAAGATAGACAGAAGGCCGATAGCTGATCATTGTAAACCGGTAATTGCTTGGCTTGGCTTGGCAGGTCCGATGCTTGATGTTTCCACGATTAGCTACTATACGCTTTATGTGTTACATGATGCTGCTTTGATGCTTAAGGTAAAATGGATTAAGTTACACGATGATGTGGTTCAATTAGGTAGGGACGTGTTCCGTTTGCCCTTTGCTTGCTTGCGTTGCTCTCTCTCCCTTGATTACGAGGGGGGGGCAGCCTTGGACTCGGCTACATCTTCTTTTATCCTCCCTCCCCTGGTGGGCCTTTAGCCTGCCCTTTCTCGTTGCTCTGTTACCTCCCCTATAGTTTTCCTTTCTGAATTTCGCTTTTTGGGTGATAATGCATATTACGGTACGATTGAGTAAAGTAGCTATTCAATTATTACGTATATAAAAAACTTGCTATTTTCAGGAGGAGAACCAATCTGCATTTAGTTCTTTTTGCAACGAGAATAAATATCTCTTCATTAAACATCCAGGGTAAAATCCTTATCGGATCAATTCAGAGGGTTATACAAGGTTCGGACCAGAACGAGTGGTAAATTAACTCATCTAGAAAAAAGGATTGGTCGGGTAACAAAGTGGTCCAAAAAAAGCCATGCATCTAGATAGAAACGAGGGAGGAGAGGATTCTTAATCCCCAAGTGAGTACAAGGCGAATGGTGATATAGGATGAATTAAATGAGTCCAAGACCGACGGTGATATAATCAATGTTTCTCTCTACCATGAATGAATAAGGACGAGAAAGAAAGGTAGGTACAGATCCGTGCGTTTGTGTTGTATTAGAAAGCTGCATAGCCTTCTCATTTAGTGGAACGAAATCTTTGTTCTTCATCTGGTGATATAGGATGAATTAAATGAGTCCAAGGCCGACGATGATATAATCAATGTTTCTCTCTACCCTATATATTGGATAAAAAGATATATCTCATTATAGAGGTATCTAAATCACTTTTTTTAGTGCCTTAGATACCTCATTCGAGCAAGAGTGTAATTGTTACCTGAGTGCTTAAGGTTAAGGCTAAATAATATCTCGTTTACATATCTCTCTGTCTCTGCTTTCTTGACTGACCCTCCGATAAAAAAGGGGGGGGAAGTGCCCGAGGAAGCTCTGGGGGAAGACTGCTGGCAAGCTAACTCCTCTTTGAAGGCTTTCAAGCTCCTATCTCTAGTGCCTTACTTAGATATCTGGGTAATTAAGGTAAGGGTAAGATTTCGTGACCTGAGGATGAAGATACCTAGCGTGACCTGGTAAGATTTCGTGCGTTACCTGAAATACTGTGGTTATCCGCTTACTGCCGGTACCCCTTATTTAAGAGTGTGGGCCGGGCCCGAGGCGGTAATTACGCGTGAAGAGACGAGGTAAGATTTACGGGCTTGAAAGGTGCACCTGACCAGTCCTCGCGAATCGGCAGTTACGACCGCCGCTTCTAATAACATAACTGCATCCCGTAGTAGCGGTCGTCAGTGACTCCCGGGGGAGATTGATTGCTCGGTTAGGCGGGAGGGTGCTGGGCGCTACCCCGGCTTAGAAAAGTTAAGGCTAAATTCACCAAGCTTTATCGAAGCAAGTGTTCTTCTGATACTACAAACTTTTCGGCGCTTATCATTGTTTTCCTTTTATCAAAAAGGTGTCGGAGCTAATATCGCCATTACCCCCATTTTTTTGCCCTACTCCTTTTGATAGCGATAGGCCAGGTTCATAGAGAGTAATTTATCGCCCCGTAGGCTCGGAAGGAAGCAAGGTTTTATAGTCTAAATGATAATTTCTAAGCCACCTTTGCACTCTCAAATTTACCGTCCCGATCTTATTAATATAAAGGAGTTGCAACCGATGCTACTGACTCTTTACTCCGCGCCGGCAGTACACTGTATCTTTCCCTACTGCTTATGACTCCGCCTTTGATGGTTACACCCGGACATTAATGCAATCCGGATATGCATTTGACTCTTAAATTGGATCTGCTTGAACCGCATCTTTAGGGTAATAATAAGTTGCTCTACTGTGAAACCTGGATAAGTTTATAGTGGTGAATCCATGGGTTATGATTCTATGATTCTATGAATGGAACTAGATATGGAAGAGACGGGGGGATAGGCTGGAACTTAAATGGATGAAGCGGAAGCAAGGGTTTAAGACCCAATTTACACTTCACCAATTAAAGTTTCAGTTGTTCCGGTTCCACCATCATTGGCAAATAACATACGCACCATAAATAGCAGTGGACCTCAGTTACTCCGGCCCAAATCCAGATCTAGCTTACTTAGTAGCAGATAATCCAGTCCCATATTTAGTTGCATGGTATTCTCTCAAAGCAGATAGGGTCGCCCAAGATGATGAATTGAATCTAGTTTACCCCTACCAAAGGAGATTGATCGCCCAAACTAGAGTTGCGAATCCTCTTATATATTCAATAGCAACAAGGCCAAAAGCTAGGACAGAAGGGACATGTTGCACTTTACCTACCATTGGCTGGAACGGATTATTCAACCGAATCAATAAAATAAACCGGCACAGGATATGATGCTTACTTGAATGCTTTTGCTATGGGTTCTACTTAATAATCGTTCAAGACTGCTGCCCGCCCCTGTTTATGGCTTTTATGCTGCTACTTTCACCCGCCCGGTTAAAATCTAGCTGTTATTCTCCATATGGATATGGAGCGAGCTATGGCCTTAGGACTCTAATTGGTGGCTCTGTCACTTCCCATGATGACCCAAGCGTTGTTGGCTTATGATTACTAAAGAACTATCTACCGCTTGTTAGCCGCGCTACCTGAAGCTATAAATAAAGTGGTGTGTGCCTTCGCTTCAATAATAAGGCTGTAAAACCTTATTATTGACCTAAAGACGCGGAAAACAAATCAACTTATTATTAAACTGGTAGTGTTTTCACTCCCGGTACACTTGGCCAACTGAATATTCTACCTATGGTTCAACGTAGGCTACAAGCTCTCGATCTAAATATGGCAGGGAGGGTGCTTAGGTAAAAGCTCCTGAAGCAATTGCAGGTAACTTGGGTTTTTTCAAATGGTCCATGGTACTTCTAATGGTTCGGGAACAACTAATGGCAGGTCAACAACAACTGCTGGTAGTGCTTATAGCTTAATCTAATAAATCTGTTGAAACCGCTGCTCCTTCCTATGCTGTTAGTGATGATGATAGTTCAAAAACGTAATCAACTGATGTCCGGGTGGAGCTACTTAAGTTTCCACCCCCTACTCACTCTCTCCGCGTGTGGTTGGTTCAACCTGCTTCAATGAGCATTCTGATCCCTCGGCTGTGGTTAGATTATATAATTCCTAGCCATTTTCCCCAGTACAGCTGGTTCCCTCACGTTCATTCACGGAGTGTGCTGTAATAACACGTGCCAAAAATAGAGGTATAACCTAGGTAAGGTCCCCCATAGTTATAATTGATCCGTATTCGTGCTAGTTATCTCCGGTAGTCACTATAGTAGGTGGATAGTAGTTGAATTTAAAGGGGCCACTGGGGATCCGTCCACTGTGTCTTTAGTAGCTTCATAAGGTCCCATACATGATTCATTAGTATCCCCAGTGTTTCCGCTCACTCTATACGGCCGTTCTACCGGTATTCTTTCTATAGGATCCCTATATTATTTGAAAGGAGCCTTGCCTTTGACTATGATAGTGGTTCTGGGTCAACTACTTAGTCAACTGCCTTTCTCTCTGCTGACTTAGATGCCTTTACTCTTGCTACCTATGCCGCTGCTTCCGGTGCTTATGCTTTTGCTAGTGAATATGCTTAACTGGATGGATCTATTGATTCAAGGTCGATTGGTGCTGCTTTCATCTGGAAAGATCTCAAATTGGCTTTCGAACAGGAAGGGACGTGGAGTGGGGTGATGGCTTTATAGACTCGGTTAACCTGCGCGGGATATGTCTCATTTGAAACTCGAACTCGGTTAGCTTGGTAAACAAAGTAAACAACCTGCTCCGCATCTACTGTAGCTATTGATGCTTTTGTTCGGTAGCTTTGGAACTGCTTCCTTCCTCTCTCGCTCAAGGCTGCCAGGTGGTGCTTAGTTAATGAGGTCCCACTAATCTATTTGTTGACTAACTTTGTAGATAGATGCTAGCCCCGAACGAGTGAGCTTTGGTAGAATAGACTGACAACATGTTACGTTGATCGATGCGGAGTGGATAGGTTAACCAACGCATATGTACTTTAGTACTGTTGGCATAGACTCGTGATTGATGGCGCTTGATTCGGGCATTGATTATCGATACGAATTGGGTCAGTCAACAAGCGGTGGATGCGCGAGGGACAGCCAGCCTCTGCGGGCCCTTTCTTTACTGTGCTTTATTTGGACATAGATGGTGCGCGAGTGCTTGCTTTGCTCCTACTTCTAGGTTAACCGCCTACCCTGCTTAGTCTGCAAGCTCAAATGCCTTTATACATACGAGGGGCTATAAAGGGATGAATGTTATGGGAAATGGATTTGGTTATGCTATACTCCTGCCTGTGCCTCCCCTATTCTAGTTGAATCCTGATTGTGCATTTGCTGCCCTGATCTAAGGTAAGGCCTCACCCGTTTGATGAACTGCGTTGGTCCAACCCTATATCTATATGGTTCCCCCTTTCCTGATGAGGGATGGACAATGTTGGGCTCTGGACCTCCAACTAGGTCCACTGGTTCTTAAACTGCCTCCACCTATGCTATACAGGATATCTATAGTTCACTAGTGGGGGCCACGTATAAGAAATGATTTCACCTATCATCAGTAGGCTGGATACATCCCTAGTGGTTCGTACAGTAGACACACCAAAACTGGTCAGGGCAAGCAACAAACAGCAAACTCACAGCCTCCGTTTCGCTTCACAACAATGCAAGTGGTGTTATTGAAGATTTCTATATCTAGTTACAAAGTTCCTATAGAATAAAAGGTAATACCCTATTGTTTATTAAGGAGAGAAAGCTTTATTACTATATAGAACATAAAAGCAATTATCCTACAATTATATAGATAAATCTAAACTTAATAAGATATAAAGCCTACCTTACTAATCCCTAAAAGTGAGAAGCTTAAAGACGATCTATAGGGAGGCATTATTAGGGCTTCCCCTGCTATGGGTGCGCTAATATATTATAAGGGAAGAACCTTCTAATATAATTAATATAAAGTGACTCTTTACTACACCAAATTCCTTCCTTGCATAGGAGGTACTCCGCTCGATTGTAGAGTAGAGCCTGGTTTTCTTCGTAAAATCTCATAAATACTCAATTATAGAAGCCGGATGGGAAATGGGGCATGGTGTTGATCTCCTAGCAATTTTGCACTTTGCCCACAAAGAGTGGAGGGCTTGGCTTGATGGATACACACGTTCAAGGGACTGTGCCAGTAGCCAAATGAATCATTAGGGCTATGAGTGGAAATGCACTCTAGGATATAGTTGTTTTGCGGTGCATCCAAAATGCTACACGGGTCAATGGCATCCCTGACTCCTATGGTATATGTGACATAATTAGTGCGAAAAAAACTTAATACCCATGTTCATGCATTCGTTCTTCAGAAGATATCCCAAAATTGGCAATGGGTACCAAAACAATTGCATTGGAATTATGTGCATAATCACCGAGGATGTTATTTGGTGACAAAATAAAATTGGACTTTTTTGATGGAAAAAGGGCAACTTCGGAGAATTCCTTCATAGGAAAATGGTTAGCAAAGAAAGACTTCTTTAAGTGGGGTGACTCGTGTGACAAGGACACAAGGAAGTGGTTATCCTATATAGTTCCAGGTAAACTGCAAGTCGTTTATTTACCCACTTGTACTGCAATATGTCAGATGATTTAGGCCTCGGTTGTTGAGTATAGTGAGCTCTTTGTCTCCTCTTCATTGGAAACGGATTGTGTTTAGGGACAAATGGATTATCCGACAGGTAGGCAGCCATCTCTTTATTATAAACAGATTTTTGAGTAATCTTTATTGAGGTAAATACCTAGTTAAACTGGGTATAAGTTTATATATTTATACAAAATACGGTGTCAAGATTTCAGCCAAGAATGCCATATTTAGAAAAGATATAAAGATTCTTAAAGTTAGAGCCAACGCAGATATACTAGCTCTCATTGCTTATATAAAAAGGCATATCTGGTGTGAATGCTCTTTGGCTCCTAGATGTGGACAACCTTAATGTACATTTATATTGAATCATAAGGTAATATATGCTAGGTTAATCTTGCCTGGGTCAAGGGTAAGTAGGTTAACCTTAATTTGGTTTACCATAGGTAGTTTACGGGCCATGGTATTGGGTCGACCGTGGTATTCGCCCATGGAATTTGATACGATGAAGCCTATTTAGAGGCTTGGGGAACTCCATTATAAAATGCCTCATGCGGCCTGTTCTTTGGCTGGTTTTCCCAAGGTAAATAGATATATATATTGGAGTGCTGGTTTTCCCAATCAAAGGTTTACAGGGTAACACATGGTGTTTATTTTTTGCATGATTTATGTGTTTTTTTACTCTTTTTATTTATTCAAATTCTACATTTGGTATTAGATAGAGCCCGTAGGCCTGGACTCTCTCACGAGAGTGGCCTGGGTGTTTTCTGGTCAGTGGCTAGGGTTTCTAAAATGGTGGATTAACTTCGGAGCTGGAAAAGGATCCATCTGTTCGTAAATGGGTATATATATTGCTTATATACTTGGATCTGCTGAGATCAAGTGCAAATATAGAGAATCTATCGGATCTGAATGTGATCTGTTGTTGAGAGCGCTGGTGAATAATGCTTTCAAGGCTCGGCATGAGGTTGTGCAGCTCAATATCCTTCCTAGGAACGAGCTCAGATTGTGTTGTGAAGACAACTGTGAAGACAACTTTGTTTTTATATGCTCTTCTGTTCTGACAGATATCTAGTATATACTAAACCATGGAGATCTATAGTGCGATCATACTGTAGAGTTGTGTAGTCGCTTGGTATCGGTTGGTTTAACCTTGGAGGGATATCACTAGCATTTTGACCTGTTGAGAGTTAACCCGCGAACCTTTTAAGTGTGACCACGGTGTTATATGTGTGCTACTATGTACATGGTTATGGGAAGAGACATCGCCTAATAGGAAGCCACGCGGAGGTGTCTACAGGAGGGATTGAGTGCATACTGGATGTTTCTTGGAAGTTGCAGCGAAGCCACAACTTAGAGATCAACAAGAGGCAGCATGGAGGTTAACAGATTTGTAGAAGTCTCTCAACACTGTTCTATACACTTCGAGAGCTTTCCAACGGCCAGCGCAAAGATCACCTAAATCAGAGTTCGTATGCAGAAGTTATACCTCCCGCAAGTTTACCTATCCTGTGGACCACCATGGTACCGAGTGGATGCTACGTCAGCTTTCATTACTCACACATGTGGAGCTAGTCACGTGTGGACTTTAAATAAGATTAGAAGGTCGCTCCAAAACCCTAGCTTTAATCGGGAATTGAAGCATGCAAAAAAACTAAACCTAACCCCAGATGGCTATAAGGACATTGTGAAATACTGGCCACTAGGAAAAGAAGGGGTTGGTTCCATTCTTATTTTCTTATTGTCTTATTCCATAGTTGAGCAAGAGCAAGGGAGTAGATAATAGAGCATAAGATAGGAAGTAGAAGATCCCGTAGTAGCCATACAGAAAACAGTATCATTGGTAACTCCATAGCGAGTACCCCTTTATTTATATTTGCATTACATACTTGAGAAGAAAAGAGCAAGGCATAGTCCTCACCTTCTGGTTGGGTTTTTTCATAGTGGGTTTTCCGGGGTATATCTTTTTTAGAATAACTAGGTTAGTATGCTTGGGGTGCAAAGGGAGGATATACTAGAAAGTCTTTTTTGACCCTTAGTTTTTAATTCTTTTTCCTGTTCAACCTGTTGATTACCTGTTCATGACCTGCCTATTTATGTTCAGATCGATCGGTTGCTGAGCCCTCCGGGGGCCAAACCCACTGCCGACGCTTATTCTTTTTATTTGCCTGTCAACGGGTTACGGAACCTATTTCTGAGCCTATCAATCTATTATACGCCTACAGCAAGGAAGGTAAAGTCAGGAATGTAACGGTTTCGGTCTGGTCATAGGCCTGGCCTACCCTTTATACGCCTACGGCAAAGGCATGTCAGGTCAGGTTATACGCCTATGGCAAGTAAGGTCCGGTAAGGAATGTAACATTTTCGGGTGCACCATTGCGTGGCTGGTTAGGCGAGCTGCGCTGGCTATCTTAACGCTTAACGCTAGGTAGATTCCCCCATCCATGTAGGTTCTTAACGCCCTAGCTAGTAGGTTCTATCCTTCCTGGAGCTGCGGAACTAATAACTCTACTACTATATTAGAAAGGAGAATTACCAACTATTGCACCAATCCACAAGTTGATGAGATCGGTCGATAGGTTCGCCCCATCCATCCTTACCTCCATCCATCGTCCATCAAGCGCGGTAAGGAAAGGAGTGGGCAGAGCCATTCAAAGGAATACCGCATCCTGACTCTATCTCCAATCGACCCTATAGATAAAACTTTTTTAAAAGCGATATATAGGGGGATTTCTATAAACGTGATAAGTATACTTACTCAGTACAGAATATTAGAGACATAAAGAAGTAGGACAATGCAGTTCCACCATCACTTACCGCTTTCGCCTACCCAAGCACAGGAGTTACTCGCCTCACCATCCAATCGGTAAGCTATTACTCTCTTACGTATCTGTAGCTCTCGTATCTGTAATGGCTAGACAAACTTGAAACGAATTGGGAAGCTTATATCAATCGGGAAGCTTAAAATTACTCTCCACGAACGAAGATGGCGCGGGGAGGGCTGTTCATGACCATGAGGTCTTGTCATGACCTTGAAAAGAAGGAAACAAGAAAGAGCCTTTAGGAAGACCGGCGGCCAAGCTCAAGTCTGCACCTTGACCATGAGGTCCCCACTTGAACCTCCAAAGAATAATAAAATAAATAGACTTGAGGAAAACCAACCCATTCTCAGTCAATTAGTCTCAGTCCCAGGTGCTTGTGAAAACCCATTCCATGGAGGAAGTGTCAGGAAGTGCGGCTTCCGCTGCTGCCATTTACTAAGTTCCAAGACCAGATGCGGATTCTCCATGTGAAAATCCTAGAGTTTGCAGCTTCCATTCCGAATCTTCAAAGTAGCAATCTGTAACCCTTGTCTGTCAGTAGTACCCGTCAGGCATAGTTAGTTAATGGGAACCACTACTGAAGTGGCGGATTAATCCGCCCCCTTTACCTGGGTTAGACCAAACAGGGTTAGACCAATCCGTTGCCTTCCTTATGATTAATAGGAAGACTATTAAATATAGCAGGAAGGAACAGCTGGGTGGGAACAGCTAGGTTAATGTTAATTAATGTGCGGATGCTAGGCACGCCTGTCTAGGCACGGTAAAAGTTATATAAATATATATCCATCAGTTCAGTTGTTGCTTTAATTCCTTATCATTCATTTACATTCAAGTATACTTATATACTTCACGGGTATACTTAGTTTATAAGCCAGTCATCCATTCATTTCAGCTAGTCATTCCACCGGATCTCTTCTCTGTTGCCTTCCTGCACTATATACATCTATCTATACATAATGAACTGCTCTTCGTTCCCAGTATCTTTAGGCATTTGTACCAATCTTTAGGCATAGGTGTGGCTTGGCTTAGAGTTCGTTCGAAGCCTAACCTCTAAAGGCCGAAGGCCAAGGAGAGCTAGGGTATTATATATAGGAAAGCCCTATCTATTGGCTCAGTCTATCTATAGATGGAAGGAAAGCGAAGCAGTACATCCATCGTTCATTCATCCATTGATAGGGAATATTTAGAGGGTCTTGCTTTCCTTCTTATATTGGTAAGACCGAGGAGAGCTAGTTCCCTCCATCTTTCCCTCCATACATATAGCCTCTACTTGGGTGCTCTTCAGAGTAACCAAGCACTGCTATAGGGATCATTAAAATATCGAAAGCAACCAAGAACATCCGGTCTACAATTTTATTTCTAATTTGATTGAGTGATTGATTGATTGATGGATGAACAGGCTTGCCAACGTGGGAGGCTACAATGAGGAGGCTTGCCGACGATGTTGATGTTGTGGGAGGCTTACCAAAGCCTACCCTTTATATGCTTCCCCTAACTTTCAAATAAAAGCCTACCCTATCTCTGGCCTAACTTCTCTCTGGCCTACCCGCTTGAAAGTCTACTATAGATATGGTGGGGCAGTAACACTGAAAGAGAAGTTCGTTCTAGCTGGTTAGTGACGCCTAGCTTTCCGATGGAGTTGGGAAGTGATAAACGCATCCCCTAAGCTTAGCAACGAGAAGAGCATAGTATAGAGATTTATGATCTTACTTGAGACCCACAAATGAACGGATCTGTACCTTTTCTTTATTCCTTTTCTGTCCAAATTTCGGGGTTTAAGTAAATTCTTCCCATTTTGGGGCAACTTATCTAGGGAAAAGCCAAAGCTGTAGAAAACACGGGGTTTGAGGGTGCGTAAGCACGCTCGACTAATAAGGAGAGGAAATTCTTCCCATTTCAGAAACCCCTTCCTTTTGGATACTAACTCTCATCTTGGATCAAAACTTGCTTTTGTCTTTAGGCAACTCGATCTATTCTTGCGCTTTTATGACTCATCTGATTTGTGCTCGGCGATGATCAGCTGGCACTTACATTTCGAGAAGAAGGTGGATTGGATTTGGTGGTTGGGCAACATTGTGTTTGGCAGTTGTTCCTAACTTGCCTAACCTGTGCTGTACACCCATATAGCTAATCTTGTACAACCTCACCTGTATCTCAACCAAAGTGTTGGTACGGGTATGAAATGAGCCCTTCTAAAGAAAGATAATCATTCAGGGTCATAAGTGCTTGTAGAAGGTCCGGAAATGGCCTCATCAAACGAATTAGTCTAGTTAGATATCTGTTAGTCAGATGGATGTAAGCCGGAAAAGCAAAAACTTATATAGCAAGCAAGCGAGAGAAGCAAGCTCTCCAGCTCGCTAACCAGCCAGTTGTCATTAGTTGGTCAAAGAGCCTTCCTTAAAATAGAAAAAGCTAGTAAGCATGGTTCCAGCAATATGTGCAAAAGTGAAAAATGCCATTTGTCATAAAGTGAAACGCCGCATTAACCGGTTGGATTTTCTTACTTACGTGCTTCTTGCTCGCTATACGAACACGGGCGGCTGCTTGCTGTTTTCTGGGTGGGATAATAAACCTCGGCTGGCTAGATGGATTATGGTTTGCTTCTTGAGTTTGCTGGCCTTCCTTCCCTGAACTGAAGTGGGTGGTAAATTGAGTAACATTTCTGGGCGTCTAAAGATGAGAGAAAGGTTTGAACCTGTCCTATAAAGAGTGGAAAATTAAGTAATGAAACTGGGCGCATGGAAGGAAGTAGCCAGTAAGAAATGTAAGATTTCATGACCCCGATCTTGAGGTGGGTGCGGAAGCACGCTCTCATTATAAGGCCGCCATCGAATTTGAGAAAGCGAACTGGGCCTCAAGCCGCTGGAGCGTCCATCTACCATCATACCTCATGGACATCATGTTTAACTACCTAAAGTAGCGCAAATTCCTTGGATCTCTTTTGAGAGGATCATCTGCCTTCTATGTCCTCCTTCCTTCTCACGCGTTACCGCTATGTCCGTAGGGTTATTCCAATACCAAAATCCATTATTGGTAGTAAGCGTTTCAAACAGGTCTAAAGAGAACGGTCTGTGCGCCGTTTTTTCTCTCTACCATGACGAATCGATTGATTCATCGACAACTAAAAGAATTATAATACACGCTTTGTTTCCCGCTGAACTCTCGTCACCACTATGCTCTCTCCCTCACCACATATTCATTTTATTTATTATGTTCCTATATTTCTTACCACCAAAGAAAGGCGTAATTACATATATAAAGAAGTGAACCACGGATACAACTAAAGTCAACGGGAAAAACACGAAGTTAATCAGTTAGTTTCAACACGCCGCTCCAATATTATTCCTACGGCGAATAGGTCACCGGCGTTAGTAAAACTACTGAACTACATTGCGTTCAGCCTTTGCCCGATGCGGACAAGCGACTACGTACCTCGAATTACACCGAATCTTGCATAATTACATATATAAATAATGACTGGAAGATCGCGTTGGATTATGAAGTACCTGTCTAAGAGAAACCGCTGCCCCAAATACTTCTACGCGAAGTGGGTATCCGGCGGGAGTAACTAATAGGCTTCGCACCTTCGACGAGCCCCCTTACAATCTAGCATAATTACGCCGTGTTATTACATAATAATTACTACTGT
>Ga0233342_1000036_pt1 | contig 38540 bp, 32 predicted proteins | sample GEONDECOMP273_FD_180706 | JGI IMG/M metagenome (GOLD analysis project Ga0233342, IMG submission 180706) | Leaf litter microbial communities from Shasta-Trinity National Forest, California, United States - GEON-DECOMP-273 | ecosystem: Environmental > Terrestrial > Plant litter > Unclassified...
ATTCACGTCGCACATGGCTGCTTGCAATTCCCACATACATATATGGATATAAAATGTGTATATCCGCTCTACTTCTTATCCTATGATAATAGGCTGTATTCAATTATGGAATGAGGCCATAGCAAAGACTGCCTGCGCCTTTTATCTATAATAGGCTATAACAGGAAGGCATGGAGTGATTCAAAACAGAATAGAGCTGGCTGGCTTCACTAAAGAGCCGACTCATATCAAAAAGCTGCTCGAGTGGGACGCCTCAAATGACAATCTGTAAGCGCGAGCAGCCAAGCTGAGTAAAGAGGCCACATTTTTGTGAGACCGGAAGGTGCAAGTTGGCACAGACAAAATAAAACTTACTTAAAACGCATGCCAGTAGGACACGATTAGATTAATAATATAAGGCCAACAAGTGACGATGAATAAGGAAGGGAGGGCATTTTACAACTTCGTACTTCACTTTTGCTTAAACGAAGCTTGCTAGCTTGCTTTTGGATGGTATGGCTGGGATTGCGGGAATTAATGGGGAATGGCTGGCTGAACTAGGATTGCTGCTGAGATTGCTTTTGTGCTGGTCCTTTTTAGTTTAAGTTATTTCCACCGCGGCCGCTACCGATTTTAATAATAGGTCCGTCCTCCCAGAAGCCATGGAGCAAGGGAAGACCTTAACTTAAGCCCTGGAGCAAGTTCCTCCTGCAAGTGTTAGTTAGTTAGTTAGTTAGTTACCGGGGATGCTTTGATTCCTGAATGAATAAATTGAGGGGAGAGGCATAGCCCAACGGGCGAGGAACCTGAGATTCCTGCTTGCCCCGTTTGAGTCCTGCTTATTTATTCTTACCTCCAACCTTCAACCTTTACTGCCTTCCTTCCTACTTCTCTACGACGAAAACCTCTTTACGACTTCTTCGGCTCTACCTTGTTAACTTTATTTAAACTTCCTTCGACCTTTAATGCCTTCTATATTTAATACCGCTTTCCTTCCGAACAAACAATGAACCAATTAGGACCCATCTTTCGACCCAACACCGCAGGGGAGACGTTGATGGATTCAGGATTCGAGATATGCCCAGCCCGGGAGAGATGTATAAAGTTAGCCCAATTAGGGTATAAGGCTTTCACTCTATTACCTGAAAGTAGGGCACCTGTTCTTTGCTTATGAAACTTTATTTCAATTTTTTTTTATTATTGCTCTCATTTAAATTGACATTTTTAATCATTCATTCGGACCTTTTAGGCTTTTCCGTGCCTAAATGGAAGTTCGAAGGCACACAAACAGAATTCTCCTGCTTTGATGAAAAAAGGAAAGACCAGGAGGAGGATATCCTTTTGAACCTTCGCTTATTTATAAAAGCAGCTGTTTAAGGAGGAGCGCTGTTGTAAAAGAAATAGGAGCGCCGTAGAAAGAGGAGCACTGGTTACAGAGGAAGGAGGAGCCTTAAAGAAGAGCCCTAAAGATGAGCCCCTTATTGCTATCGCTTGCCCCCATGAACTTACAAGTATTCCAGGAGGGATATTTGTTACAATATTTATTAATGGATTCTCTCTACTTATTTGTATTATGGGGGAGGCCGCTTCGCAAGCTACTGATTAGATTGATTCAATTGCATGGACAAATGGCTGGTCCACCAAACGGAAACAGAGCCTCAGAGATAGGTTGTGCCAAGTTAAATAGCTTTGATTCAAATAGCCTTTGGTTCAAATAGCTTGGTTGTTCAGATAGACGACTTGTTGTTCCATATAAACTCCCCCGGTAGTGTTAGAGCCGACTCCCCTGGTTCCAGATTGATGGAGGGAAATGCAATAAGGCAGCTGGTGCGAGATGAGGAGGGGCGCTATAAGGAAGGCTGCGAGGCTCAATAGTGAAGGCAAGATAGAGAAGCGAGGTTCGATACGCGAGCGAGGTTCAATAAGCGAGGTTCCGTAGGGCAGGTTACATAAGCGGGGGTCGATACGACAGGTTACATAAGCAGGTGCTATCAGCGAGGGTCGATACGGCTTTCGATATGGCGCGATAAGCAAGGGTCAATAAGGGGGGGGTGCTATAAGCCAGCGTCATTAGGGCTGGGTCGAGAAGCAAGTCAATAAGCGAGCGAGGCGAGGGTCGTTAAGCGAAGGGTCGTCGATGAAGCAGGGTCGATCTTCAGGTTTAGACCTGGAGTTAGTCTGTCGAGTCACAATATAGCTTCACTATATGCCATATACACACACAATTGAGCTTTATATACGGAGATATACATTCTCTTTCAAAATATCGTTATATAGTACAGGCACGCTGTGCGAAATAATGGGATATTCTCATAACGCTATGGTCGAGCAAGCAATAACCCTGAGACGTTGCCTCATTTCTTCTATTGATCCCGAACTCTATTGGGATTAGAAAGAAGTACTTTATGTTTATTAGTCTCGTATTCTGCTTATATTCAGTGAATCAAGGAGCGTTAAGTAAGCGTTTCGCCCCCAAAAGGGCGAGGAGCAAAAAAAGCAAAAATGCAAGATATTATATACGTAATAAAACCGAATGATTTCCTTTCTCAAATACATGGGAAGGGTAGGATCTTGCGCCCTCCCAATCCTTTATCTATCCGCATAAACGCTCCTAAGTGACCAGTTGAGGGGAAGAAATATAGGGATAACTCTTTAGAGATAGTAAATTGAAGAGTATAAAGGTGGCGTATGCCTTGGGATGATAGAGAGTATTAACGTGGCCTTGTAAAACTGGTAAATTTGCTTAATAAGGTGGTGGCATATCCGCCGGATGATAGAGAGTATTAACATGGCTTTGTAAAACTGGTAATTTCAGTAATAGAAGGTGGCCTTTGTAGGGTATGAAGGACAAGATCTATCAGACCTATCAATATGGTAAATGAAATAAAGAAAAGGTGGCATATCCAGTAGATCCAACAACAGATCCAGAAACTTATTGTTGTACTGACTTTTTTCTAGTAGTTTTTTGTCTTTACAGCTTAATACAATTCTTCACTCCACGGACCTAAGTGCATTGGAAAAAGAGGCTCTCTTCAGGCTTGTTTCCAATGAGATCTTACTCTCTGAAGCTCACACAGATTAGTGATCAGAATATATAATTGAGTTAAAACTTTGAGACCAATAAGACAGTAGCGTTCTTCCTTAATAAGGCAAGCGGTAGCGATCCTTCCTTACTGATGAGGATAAGCGTTAGCGATCCGATCCGTCACCAAATCGAGGGGGCAAGCAAGCGATAGCGATCAACATCCGTAATTAAAACAGGGCTATCTAAACCAGGGCTACTACTTGAACCAGGCTCTTTAAACAGGGCTTTCTAAACAGGGCTTTTTCACCAACAGGGCTCATCTTTCGACAGGGGTCCTCCTTCAACAGCGCTTTTCTTTCTCTCTTCGGTGTCGGCTAGCGGCTCACTATTCTCCCCTGGTCAAAGCTATGCGTGCGAGAATTGGCACCTCCCTCCCTCTCTCCATCCACCATGCTGGGGATTAGTACTTGGATATCATCCATTGAGTACCTCCTAGAATAAATGAGCTTTATTTAAACTGAGTTCATCTTGAAACGAGACTATTTAGCTTTAGCTAAGCTTAGCTCTATTATTACTGGGTTTATATTAGCTTCCTTATACAGGTTTCATTCAATAGAAGTTAGTAAGTGCAGGTTTCACCTATAGAACCAATATCAGTTAGTAATTTCATTTCTTTCCACGGGAAATTAGTACCTCTTCGCTAGAGCTCTTATTGAACTACTAGGAATGAGAGCACCTAGATAGAGTCCAGTCATTTGAGCACGCTAAGCACAGAGAGTAGAGCTAGTCGTTATACAGCCCTCTTTTAATATCCTTTAGATCGGATGGTCTATATCATTGTGGAGTTTTTAGGGGTCCTTTGGGGCCACGGGGCCTTGGAACTTCACTAAATTACCAGTATTAAAAGGGATTGAACGGCTTGGAACATTGTGAGGTTGTTGGTGGCTAATGATAAAATATTTGGGTAAGGTTGCTGAGGACTTTCTGATGTGCCTGATGATTAGAAGTTTTTATCTCTTTATGATAAGGGGCATGGGGATGATGAGGGTAATGCTATGCCCAAATCAATGAGTTACAATGATGAGCAATGGAATTATCCATCTACTATTCATTATTTAGTTACAAATGAAAAAGAAATGAAGACTCTATATGGCCCTGGATATGAACTGGTTATTACATCGGGAAATGAGTTGGATATATTGGCAAGAATGAGGATGGCCCTTGGAATCCTAAAAATCTTAAACAACTTCCCAAAGGTTTGGGGCCGGGTGATTATAGGGAGTCAACTTATGCTTCAATATAAGAATATTTTTAATCTATCTTTCACAAATCAGAACTTAATAAAGGAGAGAAGACTACCACTGATGTTTCTTACATTGGATAAGGCAACGAGCAAAAGGTGACAGATACCAATGAGAAGACTGTTGGTGATGGGCAACACAATACTCCTCCTCGTATAGATTCATCCTCTAGTTTAGGTTTACAACAAGGATTATCTACAACAGATTGTGATAGTTGGCCTCCTTATGATGGGGGGGGGAAAAAATGATTATAAAGAAAAAGATGATCATGGTAAGAAAAGGAAAATTGAGGAAAGTGAGGATTAGACTAATCCTAATAAAGTAAAGAAGGATGATGAAGCTATATATGATGAATCAAAAGAACCTATCACTTCTTATGTTAATACTCCTAGTGAGGTTTCCACTTAATTGTCCGCCCTTCTTGATCTGGTTGCACCTGTTGGTAATTATTCATAGGGTGAGTTAGCTTCTTTTCTTATTCTATGATATAAAATAAAATACCATTTTATGATCCAATTTACTCTTGCACTATAGTCAAAAGTATTTCCCTCTCTTCTATTCTACGACACTCTTCCTTATTTATTTCTACTGCTTCTAGTGCTACTACTGAAGCTATTTATTATCTTTCCTCTTATACTGATGGCATTATGGTACCCATGACTGTATCTCAATTGTAATTTCCCGATTATAGTTCTACCCGAGGCACCTATATTTTTGGCATTCTCTTGTGATTGGCATTTCTTTCTTTTATAAGCACTTGCGCATCTCTTGTTTAGCACACTTGTGCTTGGGTCTTTTTCTATCTCTAGCATACTAGGGTTATATCTTTATAGTACACTTGTGACTGGGTTATTGCATAATTGGGGTTTTTCTTTGGTTCCATTCGATTCTCCTGCATTCACCTCTGAATCATAACCTGGTATTAGAGTGGGTGTGTCGCGGACCAGTGCTTCTTCCAGCGCTTCTGGACAGTATCCAATCATTATGTTTTTCTATTTGGCTTACAGCTCTTCTAAAAAGTATTCTTCTATCATGTGTTTTTATCTTCAGCTCAGATGCGAGGAAAGACACACATACAAAGGTTGATAGCCCGCAGTAGAAAGTATAAGGAATCTATTAGGCTAGGTAGCTCTGAACCACCTATGGCTCGCCAATTATCAGAATCTATAGGTGGCTCCTCATTAGTGGAATGGAGCCCTTCACCCGAGTAGCCAACTATATCTTAACCAGCCGGATAAGTATTTCTTCCTTCCCCGATGTCTTTCCTTCGGAAAATAATGACAAGTGGATCGAGAGATATCGAGAAATATCGAGAAGAGGGATAAGCTTATTCTTGAGGAAGAGGCTAGGCAGGCTCGCTTGCTACGCTCTGGTCCTTTCTTTCCCATGGTATTTCTTTCCACAGAAGGTAAGGAGAAGGACATGCGCACCTCTTTCCCACTCTATCCCTATCTGTCTCTCTGAGAGTAATGGATGAGAAAAGGAAAGATGGTTGGTAGAAGGAAAGCGAAGCTGTACTTCCATATCCCTAGCTGACTGTATGAGTTACTATTGCTTATATAAAACTTATATTCTCTAAATTCGGGTACTAATGGATGGAAATATAGGCACGGGTCAGTCCCATCCCGCTCCTCCTTACTTATAGGTTCTGGGCCCTTCCTTTTATATGATTATCCTTTTTATTTAGAAAAAAAAATATTGAATTTTCTTAATTACTAGCTATAAATGTGACCGAAGGAGCACCTCCTTAACGAAGTTACGAGAGCCTAAACTAAATACCTTGGGTAATACCTTTCAGTCATTTATTTAACTAGGAGTTACCCACCTAGCACCTTTCATCCATTCTTGTTCGACCGAAGGGAGCTAAGGAACCAGTTACTAAGTTGCGTGGGGTGAAGATAAAGTCAATTGAGGAGCTTAAAATAAAAGGTTCTGTCATCAGCGAAAAAAGGACTAAGTAAAATGGGTTTTAACGCTCACCCCTCCTAGGGTGAGTATACACCATTTTCATGCGTTTAATTGTGCCACGAAAACCCTCCGATAGCAGCCCCAGCATTAATTACCCATAGAGAATGCCTTGTATTTTCCGATCGATCTATACTTCTATTCTCCGAGAGCAGCTTATTAGGAGAATGCCCATTATTTTCCGAGAGCTTTTGCTTATGGTAAAAACACTGCGCCTAGAATACTCTTTATTGCACTAATGGGATTTGACGAAAGCAGGCAGGAGTCTTGCTTGCTTTGGTTGGTGCTGGGACTGACTGCTTACTTGAGGTTTTCGCTACCACTTTTTAACTAGGTCCTTCCAGAAGCTGCTTTGTTAGGTTGGCTATAAGCCCCTGCCCGGGAGCCTTGTGATCATAGCCTTAATCCTTCGAAATTATATTATCCTAAACTCAATTCTCCAAATATCGGACCAACTTTAGAGCAAATTAGGAAGAGAATGGCTCCGAAACTTATCCAACGGACCAACTTTCGGAGCAATTTAGGATGGAAGAACCAACCTCTGATCTTCTCTGATTAGAATAGCCTTAAGAGTCAGTCGCTTGGAGTGATATCTGGTCCTCCTAGAAACAGCAAGAGCCTTGGAGCCGGTAAAATAAGTAAGGACTCACGGCGGAAAGAACCAAGCCTAGTTTGAAGAAACCCTCAAGCTCAGGAGCTTTGTGATAAGAGGAGGTCCCGAAGGAGAGGGGATATGTCTTACCCTAGTTTATCTGGGGCTGCTAGTGTTTGAGTCCTGCTTTGTTGATGTTGATCTGCTTCAAGATGAAAGAAGAATGGCTGGCTGGCGCAGTCCTATCAAAATGGGTGGTGTCAGGGTCCTGGGAATCCCGCAATAAATATGGGGTTAAATCAAGTTGGCTGCTCAGGATATATTATCTTACGTTTTCCGTATTTGCTGACTAATTGTTTCAGAAACGTCGGTCAATGATGCTTTGCTGCTGGGTCGGTTGGTATGCTGCTATACAAACAGTAAGGGATTAGCTATCTATGGCTTTGTAGGAGGGATTGCAGATTGGTGGATTAGGATTGGAAGAGATGGAACAGCCACTATAGTGATGGATGACAGACAGATAGGGTTGTTCAGTATGGTCCCAACTAGAGAAGATAAGAGCGATAGTAGTGCTTGCTGCAACCAAACTATCCAGTATCAGTGCCGTACGATATCTGGTGAATGGCTGGCAGGCAGTAGAGAGAGAAGAAGGTGACACCCCACCCGTTTAGCACTGGCTTTTTATAGAGAAGGAAGGACCATTTGAGCCAATATAACCGATAGATTAGAAGGAACCTATTGAATCACCTTACCCAATAGATGAGAAGGACCCCAGAGCGAATGGCTTATAAAAGAGAAGTAAGAAGGAAGAAGGAATAAAAAGAAAGGCGTAATTACATATATAATAGCAGCATTGCCTGCTATCCACACGTGCCATTTAGGAATAGCCAAAGTAGAACGCCGGCACGAAGATATGAAATTCTATGGGGTTATGGGATCCGGCCGGGTTCAAATGTTTGAGGGGAATAACATAGAAAGGAGAATACATGAAAGGTCAACCCTGAGCTCTGCGAAGGTCAGGTAAGGTCCTGGTCAACCCTTCTAAATAGTTCGGGAAGATCTAAAGTGATCCCTTCCCTTACCTTATAACGTTTGATTCCTCCATGCTCCGAATGCAGTGTAGGTTGGTTTCGTGAGGCCGTGGGGGTTTTAATCCCCCATATGACTTTTGGAGGGATAAAATAAGCCTGTGGAGTGCATTAAATATGCAAAAGTCTTCGTATGAGAGAGTGTTTCTCCTGAGGGTACTCCAGCTTATATTTATTCTTTATCAAACCTAGCCGAGAGTGTCCGGTCTTGGTACACACAAGGAAGTCTTTACCTTCCTAACAACCTTAAATAGCTCCTCTGAGCGCGAAGCTGCCCGACGATCCGATAGTGCCTGTCGTTAAACATGTCGATAAGCGATTAGGCAGCATTTAACCCGACCTAACTGTTCTCAGCCAAGTTCCATACTCACATTCATTCATACACACACATTGTTCCACCACATTCATTAGCTGCCCGACGATACAACCCAGTCGTTCTACATGCCGAAAAGCGAGCGGGCAGCACTTTACTCGATCTAACTCATAATGTTGACTCACTCTTGCGCTCATGAGAGCGGCTGCAGTTGCTCGACGATGCGGTAGCAGCCAGGTAGTTTTATTGCAGGCCGATAAGCGATCGAGACTCGAGGTGAAAATTCCCTGCCAGAGAAGCACCTTTCCCCTTCCCCATGGGTATCTTCAAAAAGGAGTTAGGCCACTTGTGAGGGTTACTAACTATGAATTATCCCATACCTCCTACCTTAGGTAGAGCAGGTTTTTTGCATAAGCATAGATAAGCATAGATGGTTACAACGCCGGTTCCTGGGATCGAGACCTTATACCAGAACTACTGACTAAGGAGGACTCTTTTTAGAGTACTATTGTTGAGGCGGAAAGGTGGTAAATGGGTAGGCCATTCGGATCTACCCGCCCACCTTAAAGATTTGTTAGGGAGGTCTTGATGCTAAGGCTGAACATGCCTGCTGAGCCGTCTAATGCGGGGAGCATCTACTCTGGACCATTGCAAGACGAGACCCGAGGCCTCTGTTCGGGCTGTAAGCACAGATAAACAGGACGAGATCTTTCGTTCTTCTCCCTCCAATCTTTCCAAAAGTGGAGCTGCTCTACTATTCGGGTACGGTCGACGCGGGCTCACTTTGGTTGACAGGAAAGAATCTTCTTCAAGTAAAGTGGTCTGGGGGGCGGTTCACCTAAATCAATTAGATCGAATTAAACAATTTAAGTGTATTCGTTTCTACCGGGAGGAATTGCATTTGACACAGAGGATTTATATATCTATTTTACATTTATGGTCTTATTTGTAAACTTTCGGAAATGCCCAGGTTCATTATAATAAAGAATCTCCATTTATAGCTAGGATTCATATCTACCAGCAATGAGACACACTGGTTACTATTGTTGGATGACCGGGCTTGACCTATATGGATTACAAAAACTGACGACGACCTTTCGGCGGAATTATTGGCAGTAATGATGGTCGACCACTAGTTAGTGGAAATGGATCTGCTATTTGGCTCTATTGCGGAGACCAATCAATCTCGGCTATCCCAACAAACAGACATGGATCCTATTCGTTTCGTGGTGTACTTAGCTCTATTCAATGGGAAAATGGGAGAACCATTTTCACTTATTGGTTCTATACCAGTGTATCTTATATCATTTATGACTGGCAGCTGCTGAAAGAGGTTTTGAATTAGGTTTACATGGAATGTCTGACTCACGGCCTACGCCTCATATAGCGCCTCATAGAGTGGTGGTAACCCCCCCCATATGCAGTAGTGGAACTTCTCCTATCGAGTGGTAGCTAGATTTAGAGCTATAGATTCAGATAGTTCACATAGTTTAGTTCAGATAGTATAGTTCATATGGGCAAGTTTTCAACGTCTCGATGGCACGGTGCTAGGGGTAGGCTACCCAACCAAATCACCTAGGCGAACTGCAGGAAATTTACATGTTTATAGAAAATAAAAAGACACTTTACGATCCCTGATGATGTGAACTAACGTCCTAAAACCCATCAAAATGAGGAGGTTGTGACAAAGGTGCGGAGCCGCTTGCCCTCTCCCTCATGTCGGGAAGCAATAAATTACTTACTTCTTTGGCTTTGGCTTACTTCCTTTGCACCCGTTTCATTCTGCATATGAATGAATACCTGCTATCAGGTTGCACCCAATAGGGTTATCCTTAATTATATAGGCTAAGCCAAACTCCTACCCCCTACTACGGCACTGTTTTGAAGTCTTGGATTAGGCCATCCGTGAATAGGTCAAATGGATCTCGTTCTGCCTGCCCTGCACTGACGAGACGAAGAGAGTAATCAGAGAGAGTGAAAGCTAGGCGCAAAAATAAGGTTGTATAGCCGAGATATTTGGATCATAGATTGAACTGTAAGACTTCATAGGATTTATTAAGGAAGAGGCGAGGGGATATTGAATAAGAAGAAGTGATGAAATGAACCACGGGACGCCGTGCACGCACGTAATTCCCCCATACGAGGTGGGCGCTTCGCGGGATGGGATGCTGTGACTAGATTGACAATGCCTCGCTTATTTATGCTACCCATAACATTGGCTTTTTCTTTAATTGGCTTTTTCTTTAATTGGCTTTTCTTTAGATATTTGAGTGAGGTTAGGAGTCTGCTGCCAAACTGCCATTAGTGAATGGAATCCTTTTGCCTTAGCCTTTCAAATCAGGTCGGGGGCCGCAATACAAAGCCAAGCCAAGCCAAGTCCAACAGAATAAGCCAGTCCCACAGAGAGAGGACCACCTTTGCCCTGCCAAGTCCCATAGAAACAAGCAAGCCTTCAACCTTGGAACCTTTAGCCTCAGCTAACCCAGGGAAGCAAAAATTGCACGAACAAGCCAGAGCAAGGTCCCTATTAGCTCAACGCTTTAGTTCTTTTCTTAGCACAACTATTTAGCTTGAGCTAAGCCGTAGTTCAAAAGCTGCAGTTCACAGTTGTTCAACTTTGAGTCCCGATAGTAACTCTAACCTATTTATAGATAAAAAGAACCACTTATCAGATATGGCATCTTGGTCTTTATGGGATCGCCCTATAGAATGCATTTAACCCTTTTATTTAAACTTGGCATGTAGTACCGGCGGCATTTGTTGGATCACCTCCTGGCTCTGGCATAAACTAGAACCTTATTGAATTGAATGTCTCTCATTTCACAAATTGAACCTGAACAACTCGGTTTTGTTGTTTCGTATTCGGAACGGAACCTGGCAGAAGTGAAACACGTAAGATTGTGTTTGTTGTTGCACCTGGTAAAATGCATGGAGAAGTTGTAAGGTGGGTGCACCTAACGAAGATTAATTTAGATATCTGTCTGTTATCGGGCCCTTCTTTCTTTTTATCCCACCCTCCAATTTCACTCACTTACAAGAGTGAATCTATTATATATGAGATTCTGCAAAGCGGTACATATTTCCTCTGGTGGATAGGAAATCTATTATCTCGGGTCTGAACTGAACGGGTTTGTATTGACTGTCTATCATGTGATATGGACCACCGCTCCCATCAGAGGACTAATCAGTATTGATCAATCATTCACTATAAAGCATCATTCATTTCTGTTGGACCTCCTCCCGCCCCCTCAAATATGTGTTGGCTGTTGTGTCCGTTGGATTAGCCAAGCCCAGCGAATCTAGGGTATCCAAGCCAAGTAGCCAAAAGTTGACCAAGCCCATCTCGTAAAGCCTAGTATCCAAAGAGCCGAGCCCAAGTCGACGAGCAGCCCAGCCAATCCCAGCGCACGCATGAGCCCATACCATCCCACCAGTATGGCCCCGCCCATGAGCCCGTCCCATAAGCCCAACCGTGCAGTCGAGTCCAGTTAATAAAATTCCCAAGGTTCCATATAGTTCGAGGTATAGGGTATAGGGTTAGGAGATCAACGATTCCTTAGCGAGATGTAGGAACGTGTGTTCTGTATGCGTAAGTTATGTAGAGGTTCGAGGTGTAGGGATTGGAGGCTATGTTCAGGTATGTGGTATGGGGCTTTTTATATTGGCACTGCCCTTCTGGCTATGATCAACCGGCTAATCGCGGCTATCAGCGACGAAAACCCAGCTATAAGCTATGACCTTCTTCCTGTCTATGATGGCTCTGTTAGGTAGAGAGGCCAAGGAGAAGGGTGGGTCTAGTTCGAGGGTATAGTTCATCGCTATGGTTTCGTATAGTTTGAGGGCATATATCTAGTTCTATGTATGACTGTCTCCAGCCGAGTAGCCCCGCCCAGCTATTACAGGTATCGCCACCTGGTATCGCCTCCTGGGATCGACTAGCGGCATCTACACCTGTATTGAATACCGGCCATCAAGTACCACCATCATAGAGTACAAGCCATAGAGTACAAGCATAATTAAGTAACGGCCATTGAGTACCAGCATCAACACCAGGGGATCTACTCTTGTATCAAGTACCGACATCCTTTCATCGAGTGCATCAAGACCTGGATCGACTTTCGGCTATTGTCTATCGGCTATGATCAATAGGCAGGCTATAGCTTCAAGCAATGAGACTGTAAATTATGATCATCACTGACTAGCATCACTGACAAGAGTTCATGCACTGACCGGAGCTTCTAGGCAATGAGTATCCAGCCCATCCCGGTAGCTCCAATTAGCCAAGCCAAGCAGCTGAGTATCCAAGCCAAGCTTATGACCGGCTTACAATGATAGGCTATCGAAAAATTACCTTAAGGCAATTACCTTCTAGCTATGATAAGCAAGTACTACTGACAAGGACTCCCCCATCTATGGCAATGAGAACTGGCTATGACTGAGCTTCTGGCTCTGACTGGACTAGGACCGGCTGGCAATGACCTTAAGGCGAGTACTTCTTATTGCTAAGACCTTACGGCTAATAGTACTTAACTTAAAGGACTAAGGCAAGTAGTACCTTACCCTATGGACCTTACTAAGGCTATTACTTCTTAAGGCTTTCACTCTTAAGGCTTTATGGAGCTTACTCTTATGGCCGGAGACCTTACTAAGCTAGTCCATACGGCTAGTACTAAGGCTAAGACCTTACTGCTATGGAACAACATAGATCGGGCGGGAGACTCCTCGCCGTAATTTTATTGGAAGCAAGGCTCTTTCTTTCAACCAGGGCTTATGGTTTCCTCCTAATTGAACCAGGTCTATATGAACCGGGCTCCTAATTTACAGGGGTTTGCTTTCCCGGGGCTCTTTCAACAGGGCTACTCCTCATAATTAAACTCTTCAAATCAGGTCTATTTCTAGAGAGCGGTCAATTTGAACCATAGCTGATTGAACCGGGCTTCTCTTCTTCTTTCTCTGTTACCGGTGCTCATTGCTGCTTAATAGGCGCCTTCATTGCAAGGTCAAGGGGCGCAAATGAAATAATGAAGAAATAAAGAATGTTGGGGTGGGGAGGGGCTAGTGGGGAAAGAAAATCCGGCCAGGCACCCTCTTATGCAAACTTGGACACTTAGACCTTAAACTTATACCCTCACATAGACTTATTTGGGAAGCACACTCTAAAAAGAAAATATCAAATTTGACATAAACAAAACTATTATAGCATTCCACTTGCATTTACTTCAAGGGCCCATTAAGCATCAACATTATAATGGCATTGCTATAGTCAATCAGTTTCCTAAGATGACTATTTCATATTTATACAGTTTTCAAAATTTCCCTGAGGGAATCACAAAGGCTTCTCATCAATGTGAAGGATATCCTTCACATAGAGGTATGGGCCTCCAAAGATAACCCCATACACGTCGAATGGGACTACATCTACCTCCACCTCATCTATGAAGTTGTTGTTGATAGCAAACTTGAATCTGCACTGCTTGACCACTCTCAGCTACACTTATTGTCTGACCCAACCCAAGGGATATGGCTGCGGATGATTATAAGTCTCCAGTCCAAGCTTATAAAAAAATTGTGCAGAGATCAAATTTGATTGTAAACTGGGATCAAACAAGCAATCCACCTTAGCTTGTCTCATGTGGATTTTGACGTGAAATAACTCAGTCATCTCCTTATCCTCTACTGAACCTTCTTCTCTTTTTCGTTGTCCGAAGATGCTAATGTAAATAAGAAGTTAATAAGTAAGATCCCGATAGAACACATAGAAAGCTAAAGGCAAGAGTTGTATTAATAAATAACATATATAAAGGGTATATATCAACCAACCGGTGAGACTCGTAGAGAAGAGTCCCATCCATATCAAAATAAAGGTGAAGGGGGGGGCTAAAGAATATAAAACACAAGGTCCGGAGGTCTTGTCCGCATCGGGCAAGGTTTATTTCTTTCCCAAGAAGAAACTAATCCTCTAAGGCAAAGAGCGAAGCCAGAAGAAGAAACTCAAGATGAGGTATGGAATAATCAAATCCTAAAGGTAAAAAGGTAGGAGCTCTTTCCCGACAAAGGAGGGGAAGGAATTAAACAGAACAAAGCCCCTTTAGCCTTAGACTCTCACCTTCCATCACCAGCCGCCCAAGAACTAATGCTTGGAGTTTCAAGCCCGAGGCAACTTAGCCTAGTTCAAGTATGTTCCGGAAAGTAATTACAGGGTTTCAAACCTATATGCGATAACACCTTTACTTGAGGCTACTTCCTTATCCTTATCTATGCGAGTATAGGAACTCAAGGTTTAGACCGTATAATTGTATAGTGAGCATCCAGCCAGGAACTAACCTAATCTGGTACAGCTATGATGTGTAGCCGGCACCAATCAATATGGTACAGGTTCAGTTGTTGATCCCGGGAACCAACTACTCGTACAGGGATTGGCCTCCTACTCGTACTCGTAGAGGGGGCTCTTATCCAGCCAGAAAGTATATCTATGGTAGAGGGATGAAAGAGCCCTATACTTGGAAGATTCTTCTGTATCCGGCACCTATACTTGCAAGAGACAGGTGAATACGTCTGTTTGGGTAACGCAGTTTCAATAGGCTACATTATCTATGCGAGGATGTATCTAACCCCTCGACCATCAGAAGGAATACAAGTGAAAGTGAACAAAGTAATCATATTTCTTCTTTTCTTTGGATGGACACCACAATAAAGAAGCTTCTTAGCTAGAGTTCAGGGGACAGACACAACATCCAACTCAATTTTCAATTGTGTGTGTTGCATCTTGCATGGAGGAATGGACAAAAACGTAGATATGCAACACGTATATATCGCTAGTATCATATATATCGCTAGTATCATATATATCGCTAGTATCATCATAATAATTAGAAGTTTTCATTTAAGAATAAGCTACCATCTTTTCATAGGAGGCACTCTAACATCAATGAAATGGATAAAACGTTTCCTATAACTCTTTTGGACTCTACAATGATAAATATTACCTTATAATTATTGAAATCACAAGATATAGCGAGCAAAATGGCATTATAGATACGGTGATACACCCCCTTAGGTATACCCAATAAATCGCTTAAAGGCTAACAAGTTTGCTACTACTTATTTGAAAAGGAGGGGAAGAGCTACGCACCTTTAGGTCAACCCCAACTAGCAAGTAAGGAAGGAAAGTTGGACCTTTGGGTAAGAGTGGTACGAGGAGTAACCAGAGTCAAATTCTGTCTTGCAATGCAATAAGTACTTATTCTTCTTGACCTTAGGAATTGGTACGCCACCTTTGCTTACTTCATTTTCCACCTCGATAGGTTATGTTTGCACTTTCCTAATTTATCACTTTCATTTCACAAGGAAGGGTGAGGCAGGGCAGATAGCGTTTCTAGCCTAGAGCCTTTCATCATTGGCTACGTGCCAATATAAACCGATTCGTAGGTTATTGAAACGCACTCTATTGACACAAAGTCTTCCTAGCCTTTCTCTGTTACGATTTCCTGAATGTAGAGTGTTAATGACGCTCCTCTATTTGGCGATACATAAAAAGAACTAGGGTGTTCATGCCCGTACAAAAAGAAAGATAAGGGCAGGTACAGATATGGCTCATAAGGGCTTGTGGGTTCGGCGCGCCAACATGTTTGGCCTCCGGAGGAGCAATATATAAAGTGAAGATGATAAGGGTGTATTCAGCTACAGAACTGGTATGCTACAGAGTAATACAATCTCGCTTACAATCTCGACTAGACAGAACTAGGGTATTCATGCCCGTACATAACTTAGCTTAATCCATTGACCCAGAAGCATACACAGTAGAGCTAGCAACATCACTAGCAAAGGCTAGGGCAAAGGTACCTAGAATAGTAGTAGACCCTACGGTTGATGCTGTTTACTCAGTCACATATGTAGATCTCGATCTAGAAAACCTTAGTGATCGGGATCGTGATCCAAAGTAAGAGTTTAGTTATTTATATTAATATTCCGATGCTCGGGATAGATACCTAGATGCTTATGTTTATCATATAAGAGATGATTAAGTTTGTAAGCGAGACCCAGTGCCATAGCTAGGGGCTATAGGTACCTAAACCAACAGCAGTCACAGTAGTATACCCAGTATCAGCAGTAGCAGGGGCAAAGATAGCTCTTCTTAGTTCAATCTCATCAATATCCTTTAGCCACTAGAAGGATATTTGTCTGCATGACCATCGCACTTTGCAGAAATAATTATGCAATTTTATCTCCATACATACTATTGCACTTTAAGGTAGGGAAGCCAACTAACCGAGATAGCTATTAGAAAGAAGGTTTGGTTTGAAAACCTTAATAAAAGGTCCGGAGGTCTTGGTTCTTCTCTTTTCTTGGGGACCTGGCTTAACCGAACCGTGGCTAGAGCATTACCCGTTTGGTCACGCTTATGGCTTTCATATCAGTCAAAGGGAAGGCAAGGTATCCAGGCCAAGGGTTAAAGCAGCCATATCGCCACTATATCTTCGGCATTCTCCAAAACAAAGTCTTAATGAGTTGCTGGAGCTCATGTCTTAAATCTAAGGCATAAGGCCAGTTCTAGTATGGATGTAAGGGAAACAAAGACGAGCTCACCCCTAGGTTTCCTCCCACCAGGAGTGAAGCGTAGTCTGTAGTATTCCCTTCTCGTGCTATCCGAAACCTAAATATTGAAGTGTGTGTGTTCTGGTTGACCGGTGGAAGGGTGGACTGGAAGGTAGGGTGTATTAGTTGAAACAAGAGTTGCTAAGGCCATACACACTGGTGTAAAGTCGAAGTTAAAAGGGAGGTATTTGCACAACTCAACCGGGTAGATTGCTCATCAGGTCAAGGGTTATCGGGCTGCACTGTACCTCGCATAGAACCGTGTCATGTAAGTATCACCAAGGCCCTAAACCCTAACCTCACCGTATCAGCCCATCCCTTCCTATCCCATCGCATATCTCCTCCGTTCTGTTATTGGCCCGCTATTCTTTCGTTATTACTAGGTTAATCATAATCAGTCTGCGAGCGTAGGGTTGGGTTGTGTCTGGAAGAATCTCAAGCGCTACAACCGTCGTCAATGGTATTGTAGTTCGATCATGGCGGCAAGTAACATACAATACGGGGTTGGGGTGTGATCTAGTTGGAAGGGGAACATAAAGCGTATTGGTGCAATGGTCCTGTTCCTAAAAAAGTTCATGGCAACCTCCATATCCTGATGTACTCTTCTCGAATCTAGCCTGTTCGTAGTGACAAGAAAACTTCAGCACTCCTCTTGAGCTCGTGTATTATATATGAGCTTATTTTCTTAGTGTGAGTTAGCTTAGTGGTGTCTTATTTATCTAGTTCGCTTAGTGCAACAGTCTCGTTCGGCGTATCTAATGGGGGCCTTATCCTCTCCCTTTGGTCGAGCAACTCCGGTTGGGTGGGAATAGATAAATAAAAGTAATAAGGTCACTTTTCTTATATATGAGATTATCCGTTTTAGAATCAATAAAGAAATTGTTGCTTTTGCGGATATCAGCGTGAAGCCACTTAATTGGTTCGATCAGTGGGTCGAGGAGGGAGAATTGAGTGGGTCTAGCAGCGCTATTTTTTCAGTTCTAAACTGATCAATGAACACGAAGGTGAATCAGCGTATATAAAAAACTGTAGTAAATCATAATGTGTGTGATGACGTTTGCCAGTATAGGTTAGGATATTTTAGTTCTAGTCGTCCGGACTTGGTGAGGTTCAAGATTACAGGCTAAGGCCCTGGGTTACAGGCTTTTGACTGAAGGCTGAAGGCTTATGGTGACTAGTAAATGGGTCATGTCTCCTGGTGAATGGCTTTTGGCTAGAGGTGAAAGTCTTCTGGCTGATGACTTCTGTCTTCTTTCTGTTGGGCTTGGCTGAAGGCTTATGGCAGTAACATGTCTTAATCAATATGCTCTATGGCATTCTCTATGGCAATGACTAGAGCTTATCTATGTATGTACGGCTATGACTAGCTGTGTAAGGCAGGCAATGTAATTTGCTTATGTGCATATAGTATGGCTCAGTATGGTGTATGACCCTAAAGGGGTGAATCATATATAACGAGCAGTAATAATTCGCTCTTGTCGTGAAGGTCTCGCTTATTACCAGGTGTTGATGATTATGCACTCGATTACAGGTTTCGATCTACTTGATGACAGTCATAGCTTGATGGGATACCCCGCTAATGCTAATTGGGAATAATCCATGGGAGGGAAAGCAATGGGAGAATAATCCAGTGGTAAAAGGAAAGAGTAACTACTTACAGGGAGTGTCATCAGTTAGCCAGTGTATCATTATTCACATCCACATCCACATTTTCATAGGGGTCCTTGTCATACAGCTGCCAGATTGTCACCAGTTAATCGCTGCAGCTCATGGCTTGAACACTGAACGGGACGGAACGAAGGTACGGGACCGATAAGCGCAGAGCACATAGTGGGTTGAGATTGTGGGAAAAGCAGAGCGCAGAGGACCGTACGGAACTGAACAGTATGGAACACTGGTCCTAATTATCCGGTTGATGAATAATAAGCGAGAACGCCTTGACACGGTTAAACCTGATGAATAGTTCCCATGGCTATTTACCTGCTTCAAATAAACCAAAGCATCGAACCTTTAGCTTGCTTGGATAGATTGACACTTACTTGTCCCTCGCTATCGCTTGCCCCTTGATGAAATAGAAAGCCTTACCCTGGATATATCCTTCCACATACCGCAAAAAAAGAGCTTACTGAAACTGCTGCATCTTACCGATCACTGTCTGAGCTGATACTAACGGATCAATGTTCTTATAAGCTCATACTGACGGATCACTTTAATAATATAGACCCTTCCCCCATGAGCTTTTAGCGCGATCTCGCTTGGTCTGGATGGCCGGCTTGTCCTATCACTTTGTATTGTCTTAGCTCTTTAGATTGAACCATTTTAAGGGACGTAATTATGCTTCAAATTAGAAGGGAATCCCACAAGGTAGCTCCATGTCGCCCGTACTAATGAACATATTTTTCACAATTGAAAGAGAAAAGAGTTTGTCAAAACACTTCCCATTTGTTCAATATACACGTTATGCGGACGACTTCCTCATAGCTATGAGACCGGGGCATTAAGGAACTGCTGATCGCGTTGTTTCTGATACAACGGGGTTTATTAACGAGATTGACTTGGAGGTAAAAGCCAGTCGGGAAGCAAACGTGAGCAAAGCAAACGTCTATAAGATAATAAAGATTAATAAGAGATAATAAAGATTAATAAGATAATAAGGACCCGGAGGTCCGGAGGGCTTGTCCTTTTGAGGGCAAGGGGATAGCCCAGTTTGAGCCGAGGGTGACCAGAAAAAATTGATTGGTCGAGCGGGAGCGAAGACCAGAGGGAGAGGGTTTCCTCTATTGCCAGGCTACGGACTGTTCAAAGGCTAGTATTAACCTACTCAATAGACTAAGTAGGACTGTTCATAGGTTGGTTGAACGAAGTGGGTAACTAAAGAACTACCCTAAGGGTGGCAGTAGAATAAAACCTGTCTGTACTCTAACGCCTGTAAGTCTCCTCCGAACTCTAACGCCCACCATCCGTCGATTTATCTAGGATTCAATAACTAGGGGAGGGATCTCAACGGGTTCCGCCGAGGAATTCCCACCTGATCAAATAAGGTAAGCCAGCCAAATGTCATGTGCCCAGCCAGAGCTTTAGTGATCCATCCAAATGTATGTACCCAGCCAGAGCTTTAGTGACCTTCCAGCTCCATAAATGGAGTCCGGGTTTCTCCAGTCTTCTGTAGATATAGATAAAATAGATAAGGGTCTCCCAGATCCAATTTTGACACTCATTAGCATTGATAAGCTTGTTCAAATTCATGCCAAGCCAAGGCTGGCTAAAGCGCTTATATCATTTCGTACTTTACTTAAAGAACGAATAGAATAGGGATAAATCCGCTTGACTGATAAAAAAAAGCTGTGCCCCTATGGATGGGGCTGGCGCTTTATCTGTTAATTCACTGTTGGTTGGGTTGGCGGAAGCCAATGTAATGGGAACTTTGGAATATGCACTTGTGTCGGAGGAGTATACTTCTTCGTATTTGTTCGTCGGTCGGAGCTGGCTCGACCGTAACAGCCCTGAGCATATAAACCCCCCTAGAAAGCGGGGAACAAGCAACTTTTTCTTTCTAACTAATAAATGTCCATCCGTTGATTTATGCTAGCTCTATATATGTTAAAGTTGCTTTATTCAATACTTTGTCAAACTGGAATAAGCAGATATATTCTTTGATCAGGATATCTTTTTGATATTTGAGTAGGGTTCAGTGAAAGCTTAAAATCGACTGGTTAGCATATTTAGAATATTGTTTTCTGAAAATTGAATTTATTTACTTAAGTAAAGTAAATTAGCTCTCCCACCTACCCACCTAAAGCTACTTTACCATAAAACAAAACCTTTTAGCTGGGCTTACTTATTTTATTTGAGCAAACAACTCGAATTAAATCATTGGTGGAAAACCTTCGAGCTGCCTTTGCCATATTGGGGTAACACTGGGCTGGGACTCCAATATTGTTGTACTCTTTAACTCCGAATTGGTCCCAATTGGTCCCTCTCCCTTTGGTCGAGCAACTCCGTCCCTTTGTTCACCTTTTAGTTGGGCTTATTTGGGTTAACGAAGACTAGATATATTGGCTATACATTTTGGCACATTGTTACCCACTATGGGTTGCTTGGTTTGGTCAAAGAAGTAGGCATCGAGGTTGAAGTTGGCATCAAGGACAAAACAAATTAGGCGTTCAGTTGGGAATCTTAAGGTTATCAATTTAGGCAGAAAGAAAAGGTGCAAGAAGTGAAGGATGTAGGCGTCCAGCTTCAAATCAAACAGGTGGTATTTCGCCAAGCAACCAGGGAAGTCAATTGCCAAGTCGGTGCTAACTCGCCAAGTCGGGTGCAATCGAAGTACAACGAACGGCTACTTCTCTAATTAGCTACTTCATCAAATTAAGCGGCAGTTACTCCAAACTAACTCCAACACAACTAACACCTCAATAAGGATGGATGGGATAGCGCATACCTAATAGTCCCAGTTTCTTTTAGCTTGTTATTTATATGTTATAGTGGCTTCTTTTTAGAGTTACCCTACTCCTAAATAAAAAGGTACACCCAAGGTGCGGAGCTCTTTCCCAACAAAGGAGGGGAAGGATTCTAGTTGATCTTCAGGTAAAGCCCTCCTATATGCAAAACTATGGGTCTACGCTACCTCTTTTGTCGGTCCGCTCGCCCTCGTACAGCCTTCCCAGAGGTTTGAACTGCATATCCCTCATCCTTGGTGCCAAGATAACAATTAGTATTGGGGGGGCTCATGCGCTCAACATCATAGTGCTCAACACTCGTACCCCCGCTCGACTCCCTTTAAGCAGGATGTGAATAGCAGTTACCCGTTCAGGCCATTAAGATAGGTGAAGAAACAACCCCAATTTGTCTCAGCTGAGAGAGTGCTCGTTAACCCCTATGCTTTCTGTTACCACCTAGGGTTTAATTAAATTAGCATATATTAAGTGTTTAAGTTCATCCGTCTCAGATGTTGTTGTTCAAAATGAAGGAAGGAAGAGACCTCCCATATTGTTTTACCGGCCTAGAAAGAACTTCGTGGAATAGCCATATACTGTATATGAATTAATAAAGAGTCCCTGCCCGAATCAAACTGTTAGATGCTTCCATCCTTGTACGTAACATCTCGTAACGACATGTACAGCCCGACCATGACATCTGTCACATTCCATCCGTAATATAACATATGTATCAAATGGTTAGCCGTATCATAATTCCATCTGTATAAATTGTCACCCGTATTTATGGGTCCACCAAATAAAATATACCGTCCAGCCATATCAACAGTCCAGCCCAACCAGGACATCAGTATAAAATGTCCAGCCGTATAAACATGACATCCGTATCATTATATACGTATCATTTCATTCGTAACATATCATTCCATTCGTAACATATCATCTGCAACATGCCATCTGTACCTCCCTATATATAATATAAAGAATTCGTACCATTATATAAAGGCACACCATATAGGGACACCATCCAGCCACACCATCGAGCTAGTCCACACCATCCCATTCCCAACATTGCAGCCTATAATATTAGCTTATAATAATGATGATAACATTATAGTTAGTTATACGCCATAGTGCCTTTATCTTAGACTTCTTATAACTTGATACATCATGATTTATTATGTATACAGGGTCAGCCAGTTATCCTTTTGATGCCCACCAGCCTGCTACAAAGCTTCGTTATCCCTAGAGTAGAGGTTGAAACGTTCTAAAATGCCCTCACCATATGAGTAGTTAGCGGTTTAACCCCTTCCCCTCGTGCCTCGGGAAAGTCCCTCTCCCGTATGGTCGAGCAGCTCCGCCCCTCTCCTTTTAGTCGAGCCCTCCTATTAACTAGCAGATGAAGGGCGGACCTCCGGGTCCTTTATTATTGTTTACCTATAAAATGCCAGGTGCTTATTCATTAGATGCCGGTACTCCATGCAGTCAATCCAAAAAACCGATCCCAAGAGGAGATATAACAGTCGACCCCTGGGAAGTGCAATCGGAAGACCCTCATTACGGGAGATTATTAGCCCCGCTAGCCGAGAGATAAGATAGCCACCCGTTCCAATACCCTGGAGCCTCTCATTTAACACCCCTCACTGCAGCATGCCCACATGGTTATACACAGGGAGGTTTAGGTAACAGTTATACACAGGGAGGTTTAGGTTACAATTTACCTACGACGGGGTACCCTTTGCCCATTAGAGAGGTAAGATTTGGTTACTCAATCCAAGTATTGATCCCCACCCAGCATTGTGGAGGTAGGTTACAATTCTCGCCTTATACCTGGCGGGGGTGAATTGATCGCTATCGCTAGCCGATACATGGGATAGAATTGATTGCTGCCTATAATCCAATGCCTCTGATTCGCCTATAATACAATGCTGCCTATAATACGATGGGGATTATACAATGGGACGGACTACTCTACTCGACTTGGATACTTGGCTGGGTTACTTCGCTTGGCTCCCGGGCTCGGTTGCTCGCTTGGGATGCTCGGTTGGGATGGGATATACTTGAATTGGATACCCGTTATAGAAAAAATAGACTCGGTCGCTGCTTTCGTTAAATAATATTGCTTCTTTCGAGGGGTCAGAGACATAATACAGGTCACTTCAATATATTTTCTTCCTAATGAACATGGCCCAGGACGGTTACCTATAGCTTGGAGGGATAAATTCTTTGATTGCTGATCGATCTAATGCTATACGTCTTTTTTCAATGCCAAGAAAGAGGTATAGGTTCCAAACAGTTGATCCAACAGTCATCAGTACCTGGGTGGGCAAGAGGTGTCAATTGATGGTTCCCAAGACATTGATCTCCGCTTGACAATACCCAACAGCACATACCCCCAACCGGTAACTTTATGCCGAGATGACATCAGATTGCCTTGGCTTGAGCCTTGGTCTAGAATGATAGGTAGCCGCCATTCATTTACACATACTAGCTAGTTGGCTGGGTCCTTAAAATTGAGTGCAAGATGGTAGCGATCGTTTCTATCGTTTATAAGGTGATGGCAAGCAACGGCGCCAATCCAATAGTAAGGCACCAGGCTCACAAGAGAAGGGGACAGAACGGAGACATCAGGCTGACCCAGTGGACCGGGGACAGAGCGAGGGAAGGACACAGCACAAGAACCAGCCTTGTTGTATCATAACAGAGTGGCTTTGCCGGGCCAGAGATCCAATTCCTAGAGAAGGGGTTAATTGGCACACCTACCTGACCAATCTATGCAAAGCTAGGTGGCACGGCACGGGACCTACTTATTCTATCCATCGACTTTCATCAGAGTTGGCAAGTTCCCTTTCGAGCGCCTTATCCGGGGTTTAAGTGGATTGACTAATACAAGCAGGCTAGACTGTGAGTCTATTTAAACTGGCAAATCCCGACTGACTGACCTGGGAGGCTGGCTGACTTCCTTCCTTGCTGACTGCTGACCTCCTTACTGGCTTACTGGCTGTCCTGGTCGGTGGTTTTCGGCTGGTTGGTTGTAAGCAGCAGTTTGGAGGGGTGTATTAGTTTGTATGAGTATTTATGCGGCAGTATGTCTGAGGGAGTTTGGCTGCATCAAATGGTAGCAGAGGTTACAGAGGCAGGCGCCAAGAAAGGAGAGGGCGCAGAGGCAAAGGTCAAGATATAGACCAATGAAATTGACTACTAAAGGATATGCCTTTCAATCGATTGTTTTGATGCAGCAGTTCGATAGCCAGTATCCTGTCCATTTTTATAGCCTAAAAATAGCCTCCGAATCCAAGGAACTCTAATTAATAGCGGCTATAAAGTATTGTCCGGTTATTAATATACGTAGTTGGGAAAGCAAGGTTCGCACTATAATTAAGAAGTCTTGCCCTACTACTATTATTAATTGGGCAAGGTCCGACCGAGGTCTTGCCCGCTAAAGTGGGCTCGGGCAAGTATTATTAGAAGGAAAAAACAAATTGACCTTGCCCGATGCGGACAAGCGACTTCGTACCTTGAATTGGGAATTCATGTGCACTCGCTTGTTCAGCCTATTGGTCACTTGGTTAAGGTAGTATAAAAAAAGCATCTATATAGTCTTCCGTCTTTAGGTAATAATAAGGTTGTTGCTCGTTGAGGGATTGACCCCGCCCGGTTGCTTCACGTGACCGAACCTTATAAGGGATAAGGGGCATTCTTTCGTGTTGGACGGCACTCATTTTCCGTTTAGCAGTCTCAGTGATCGGGCCTTTTCTCGTATATTCTATATAGCAGATCGAGCTCATTTCCCACTCCCGGACCAAGACCCGGTTCCATAAACAGATCGAGTCACATATGAATAAGACCCGCTTGATCCAGTCAAAGAATGCATTCCAATTCCAGTTGAAGTTGATCCCGCAGAGGTAAAGGCAAAGTCTGCTGTAGACATTGCAATTGACCTCGTTTACCTATAACCAGTGAATGTGCCAATCGAAGATCCATCAATTGAAAATCCAAAAGCATATCCAGGTCCAGTGGAAGCAGCATCCTGCCCATCCTCCCTCTTATTCTTTTTACTTTCTTAATCCTCTTCCTTATCTCCCCTACTTCTTTTCTTCTGCCTTATTCTTCTTTTACTCTTCCTCTGCTCTCTTATTTTAGTCCTCTGCCTTAATTGCTTCTTTATCATCTGTTTCATCTTTCCCACTATTTATCCGCATAGGGTCTGGCTTACCTTCCTGGAGAGATTTTTATGGCTGGGAAAGACTTGGTTTGGCAGGATCAGGGACAGGTGTCCCTTTTATCAATTCCTACCTTCACACTGGCCCGTTTTTACAGCCTGCCCGACAACTCCCTCTCACCATAGCAGGAATCAGGGTTATTCCCGCTCATACTCCGCCCCATAAAAGCAACATTAAAGCCCCGGAACATAAACTCCTATAAACCCAGTCATCTGAGACCTGTGAGCCCGGAGATAGAAAAGGGCCTCTCTATATTTTAGGGGATTCAATTAGATGAAATAGGAATGATCTAAGTTGTTTCTTTCCTAAATAAGTAAGTGGACAAGCAATAAATTCCGTCCTTTTACGACTCGTTTGGAAAGAAATATAGGGTATGGTTTAAAGAAGAAACTAAAAACTACTCTTTCGTCTTGGCCTTAGAAGGCCTTACTGTAAGTATTCCCCTAACGATTCGCGCAATAAAGATATGATAAGGAGAGAACACAATAAGAGAAATCTATAATCTCTAATTTAAGTAATTACAATAAAGGAACTATAGATATATAGATAGAATAAAGTGTATTTCTATTGTTTACATTACTGGAATACCATTAGTGTTATGATTGCGTATTATAAATAATTCATTTTCTTTTATATAATGACACTAGCTAATCCCAATAAATAGTGTTTACTATGGGTCTATTACCATAAGATCTATATAAGTTATGGAATATGACCATGTTTTAACCAGGTCTATTGGATCCATGTGTTTTACTATTATATATATAATATTATAGCTTAGCTATAAGCAGTTACAGCTTGTTACATGGTTAATTAGGGTAATCACTAAGCATCTAAGCTGAATACGTATGGGCTTTATACTAGTGAGAAGCTAAGCAGTGATCATTACTGGATTAGCTATATGTGAATAACGATAATGTGCTTAGAACAACAGGCTTTAATTCCATATGTATTCATATTTCAGAAATACTAGTAAGCAATGAACCTGTACTAGTGTCATATCTATCATATAGGTACCATAACTATTCCGAATCAATGGGAATACATGCATGTTACTTATATACTAGTCATGTAAGCTTATTGACCATAACATAGTATACATACTCTAAGCTGCCTGTTTTCGCCAGTTACTTGTCTTGATTTGCCGGTGATCGTGGAACAAGGAAAAGCATATGACATGTTAACTAAAATGGCATTGGATATTTATAATGAATACACTATACTAGTAATGAATCAAATAAGGTAAGCTTTTGTGTTCAATATGGAGTTACTAACCCATGATCTTTTATGCATAACATGAATCCAATCACTGCTTAGTCAATATATATCTATTACATTACACTAATGTCTAGTCATAACATCATGCCTGTACATACCCATCAGCTTATATGGCAATAGTTCATCTTATATTAGTATACAAAGAGCTAAACCAATACTGGTGTTTGTTTCATACGTATGTAATACAAATGGCATTACCTTTACTCATATGGGGGATACATATAGATAAGAGATAAGGTATGGGATTACTTCTATTTAGTATATACATGGTGAATAATATAGGAACCAAACTAATGGGAATAGCTAGAACTCAGATCAATGGGAATCACACTATTCATGGGATTGTATAACTCTAACCTATTAGCTTTTTGATGGTTAAGAAGTTACAATAAGCAGATACATTGTAACACTTCACTACTTACCACTCTATCCAGATCATATCTTACATAGTGTATCTATATGATCAATATGACTAGTATATAAGTAACATGCATGGAATACTGGTATCTTATGAAGAATAGCCATATATAGGTGATAGTTCATAGTAGAGCTGACCATATAAGATCATATTACATTCTACCATTCCAGGTTAGCATTCAACACGCTATCTCTTATTCTCATTGCCATATACATGTCCACGGTTAACGAGCTATCTGTAACTGCAACCGGTTCAATATGGTAGTATTATATAGAGAAAGTAATTACCCTTCCCCTCGTACCTCAGGAAAGTCCCTCTCCCGTATGGTCGAGCAGCTCCGCCCCTCTCCTTTTAGTCGAGCCCTCCGGACCGTCCTTCCCCTCCTTTGTCGGGAAAGAGCTACAATAGAAAGTAAATGTGTAAATGCAAAAAGATATACATCTCAATACTACTACACAATAGAAATATTGAAATATCTCTAGATCTCGAAATAGATACATCAATATACGTATGTGATATCGTATCTACGACCCGTTCGGTGACTTTTTTTCCAAGGTACAAAGTAATGGTTTCACTTTGCATCGGTTCAATTTGCCCTTGTTTCATCTTTTGCAGATGGATGAAGCTATATGGGTAGTACCATCATGGGGCGATAACGATCTAGCATTGTTTGGATGATATAAGCTGCTCTCCTTCCTGAAGGGGCAAGCGATCAACCCTGAATGCCCGACCAGCCGAGTAAGAAGGTCCAAAAGGAAGGGGTAAAAAGGAAGGCAATCATATTTTTAAGTCTGTTTACCGAAGGAGTAGTATAAATAATTATATATTAGTCCCCATCAGTTTACATCCCCCATGCCCAATCTTCTTCCGGCTCGGAGAATGAGAACAACAACGGAACATGGGCTGGGCGGCGGTCTTTATTCAGACTATAATATGAATAGGGGAGGCTCCAATATTCCCTCCCTATCCATGGTTCCCCTCTGTACCCGATCCGGTCTATCAATGAATAGCAATAGCGTGGATTACTCGAGTTGTTCATAGATGGGATGGTTGGGTTTCATCGGCTCCGGTTCCCCTCCCTCTCCTACTAATGGAAAGGTCGAGGCCGTTTATTCAACCAACCAACTCTGGAACTTAAGATCTCCTTCAAAAAATTGTTAATACAGCGTCTTTTATAATAGACTTGGTTCAGAAGGATTCCCTCGGCTTTCAAGAGAGAGCAGCCAACTCTGTAAACCAACTAATAGTGAAACGGTTGAGGGTCGAGGCTATTATACACGTATTTAAAACAGGTCTCTTGAGATAGGGAAAGCGCTCAACCTTAAAGCAATTTTTTTCTTTCATTGGCCAGAATAAAAAAACCCTTAAAAATCAATGTATTTCAATTCTTAAATTGGGGAGGTTTTCGAAGCGAATAGAGGCTGACGAAACAAATCTATTATATAAGTGAAAACCACTCCTCCATATGAGATGAGGTTCGAGAGTCTTCGTTTAATAAAGGAATAGAGGTGTGAGGCGAGAGATAGATAGCTAGCCGAACCAATTTACTACCGGGGTTCTTTTTGGGGAAATAGGCTCGCTCGCGCAACACGATCGTATGAGGTAGAAAGAATAAAATGAGTGGGTAGCTAGTTATATATTCCTTTCTTAGTTACTAAAATAGCTAATGGTTATTAGCGCTTGCAGCTACTTTCGGATTTGTTTAAACTTTTTTAATCCCAACCACAATTAGTTGGTAGTGTAAGGACTCTTAGTACCCGTCGACCAGCATATATGCTCCATTTTCGGGAGCATATATCTTCCACATCTATGGAGAGATAGAAAGAATTCACTAACAAGGAAGCTATAAACTCTTGAAAGTATAGAACACCTGGGGATATACTACGGTATAAAGAACTGGATCAACGACTGCTTCAACGTGTGCTACCTATGATGCAGATTCACGGGTAACTAGTTAAACCGGTGCTTCCCCTGCCTGTGCCCTTGCTTCTTCTACGACTGCTGCTAGTGTTGTACCAACTTAAGCTACTACGGGTGCTACTGGATATGAATATGCTACTGAAGCTATAGGGTCTGGGAATGCTATTGCTACTGGATATGGGTCTAGATCTGGAAGGTATGGATCTCGCTCACGAACTGGTCCAACCCCACCAACTGGCACTACCGCTACATATGGATATGCCGCTACTGACTCTACATAATCTGCCCTATTATTATATCCAAAATGTGGGATAAATAAAAGGAGCGGGCCCTCATCTTATTGAAAGGGGTGAGCTTTGCCCTGTCCCTCTCTAGCCATTGCGATACCATGAGTCTCCGTTTATAGATAGACGAACTGCACGGAGTCATTCTAGAATGGGATAAGTTCTTCCTATATATTATATAAATAGATCTATATATTTATATAGATATAACATACCTATTGGGATGGGGGCGAAGAATTCACCAGATATACTTATGTGTTTACGCACATCCAATTCAAATTTGTGGCACTCCCTCTCCCAGGGTTCCTTCAACCACTCGGCCGAAAATGCAAGTGGAATGGGAGAAGTGCCCGCCCCTTTATCACCGATTCAGACAGCGCAATCACTCAACCTTTCTTTTCATCAGTCAGACTCAACCTAGTGATAGGTCCTTTGAGGATTGACCGATAGATCGATGCGACTGTTCGTTAAAGCCGACTCTCTCTCTACTTGTTGTTTCAGCCGACTATACTCGTTCTTGTTGTTGCCGAACCAAGGAAGAAAGAATTAGCTGAGCAAACCCTAGCTGAACTAACTCTGGCTGAACCAACCCTATTAGTTTGTTAGTGCCCGCTGGTGCAGAGAAAATGCGATAAGCGAGTGCTCCCTGCCCTGGTGGGGCTAATAAGTGTTCGACTAATAAATATTTCCTGGACTGATCAAGCAAAAGCCACCCCCCCCCCCACAGAGGCCGAAACGAGAAATCCCCTATTGTTTCCGACAGGGGAGTTATTCTATTAATTGACTTACATAAGTCAATTTTGAATAAATGAAACAAAATTCTGGTTGTGCCGTGGTATAGTTTTATCATAAACCCACACTATGGACGGTTATCTATTGCATTTTCTTACAAATGACCGGAAGAATATTCCACTAAGTAATTTACGTGCGGCCATCGATCTAATCTTTATTGATAAGTAAGCAATAAGCTCATTTATATGTTGTTCAATGAGCCCTCCCTTTAGTATATAGTTCAATAGGTATCATTTTCAGCAGCTTTTCGTTATGTCTGGGACAAGCAAAACGAGTAATTACTTTACTTAAGAAGTAAGTAAGGAAGTAAAGCAACCGGAGTTAGAATTGTTGTTACCAGATTGGATGGGAGGAAGGAAGGAAAGACAATGCGTTACATACTTTGAACCATTTTATAATCATATGCAACAGACAGTGGTTATAGGCAAACTGTTCACCAAAAGCATAGAAGAGAGGGGCTTGCTTTTTATCACTTGCTAAAGAGTAGATAGAGATGTTTCGAGTGGGGGATAGGCACAATGGGTGCACGGATTTGCCTCATACGGCGGGGTGGACGCTTCGCAGGATGGAGGCAGTGAAATAATTTTATTCATTGCTTTATATGTTGCTACAGAGTATGCTTTTTATTTATTGATTGGATCTCCACGAGGTGGAGGGAGCTGGAAGAGGAATAAATATAAATAACCAGTACTACGCTAGGAGGTCGAGCCTACTTCTGCCTCACCAGGTCTCACAGAAGCCAGATGCCTTTTTACCAGGAGCCATAAGCCGTTCACCATACATAAGCCTTTCAGCCAAAGCCAAAACCTTAAGCCAAGCCTATCACACTATAAACTAACCTATAACAGCGAATACACCAATAATAATCACACCAAGCAGGACGAAAACTTAAAGCAGTTTACGCCCTCGTTTATCTTGATGCTGCTGATACACCTTTGACTTTCTTACTTGAATCTAAGTTCGGCCTGGATATAGGAATGAATCTTCTGATGATGCTGCTGGACGGAAGGTTCGGCCAGGAGAGATTAGTTAGTTTTTTTAAACCAACATACATGATAGAAGTACTTACCGCGGATAAGCCCTTACCAATTGATTAAAAATAGAAGTAACCAGTACGCCTAAGGCACCCGCCAAGGACAAAAATTACGCCCAGTCCACCTGCCAAGTACACGTCCGCCAAGTTTGCCCATTGTGAATGGGAAAAGCCTAAGCCCCCAGTAGTAGTGCCGGAGAAACAAGCCTCTTAAAAAAGTATCTAGCGCGTATTTCTCTAGATTTAACTTATAATGATTCTTCCGCGCCCACGATACTGCCCCCCTTGGCTTTGGAGGGGACATAGCCCTATTTCCACCTCATTGATTACGCTCCCGCGAAATTAATTGTTACCCTAGCAATGACCCTACTTTTCATCTTGGTTTTTATGCTGAGCCCTATTAAGGACCTTGAAGCCGTGTGGACACCAGAATGCTATTACTTACGCTTACAATTACACTGTTATATTTACTCTATACATTAGCCGGGACCAAGCCAGGAATACACCTAGATTAATTCTTTGATTGAGCCTGAAATCTCTATATCATGATTCTCTATAAGGCAGTTATCCTCCTCCTCTTATCACCATATATCTAGCGCCTGCCATAACCACATTTAATTTCACTTAGCTTCTACCCATACATGCTTTCTGGGACATTTGCTTTCTGTACATCTTCTGTTTCAATCTCCAGCCCGCAGAGTCAATACGACGGACCCAATCCATTCACTTTAATTATTAGGACCTAACCAGGAAGGACATACAAGTGAGCCCCGCAGGAGGATGAACTGTTTAATTGCTGCTACTGGTTGAGCCCATGATACCGACATTAGGATTGAGTGATTGAGAGAAATCGCTTGCCTTGTTTCCTCGGTCCGGTTTAGAATATTCCCTGAAGTTAATTAAGTTAATCGTTTCGATCACGGTTACTTACTTGGCTTTTAAATTGTTGTTCCAGTTGATTATTCCTCAGTGCCAGATGGAGCCTGAGCCACAAGACTACGAAAAGAACGAAACAACCCTGGAAAGGAAGCCAGTATCACGCATTCTCTTTCACGCTTTCAGGTCCGCTTCCCCATTCAGTGAGACATACCATTACGTTATGTACGGCGTTATTTACTCTATCTTTCTTTTCATCCACCACCACAAGAAATTGGCCTCCTTTGGTGCGCTCCTAAGTATTTATTGGGTGTGGTGGGATTAAGGGTTAGGCGCAATTAATGAATCCACTTGGGTTTCCACTAGTAGGAAGTGGTTTCCCTCTAGGTTTATTTATTTAAGTGACACATGTGTAAGATTAAAAACATAAATTGCCATAATCTAGCTTAGTTGTTCGCCCCCCCTACCCAAAAAGTTACTTAGGACTTAGGAGTTGGCTAAAAAAAGAGAGAGTTAGTGACCCCGGTGGATGAATGCCTTGGACCCCGTCCAAACAGCTTTTCTGTTCCAAATACACGTTGTGGATAGTTTTTGGGATCGACCGGGCCATTTGACCTAGTTGGTGCCTGAGGTAATCTTGTAATGAAGCCTCTTCTTATGCCGCATGGAAGGTGAACAACCTTCACCATTGAATTGCCAAAATAAAAATAGTGAAATACCGGGGTAGACAATTATGCTTCTGAACCTGTAAAACCCAATCCCTTCTTTAGACAAAACGCTTCGAAGCTTTCTTGAATCGACCAGAGGGTCCCCAACATACAAAACTTGCTTTTTTAGGGGGTGACAAAGTTTACTTATTTCATTTTACCTTATGTTGATTCAAATGCTGGTCCTTCCGCTTATTCAAATGATCCTGGAACTGAGGATGCTGGGAATATTGCTCCTTCTGATTATGGAAATAATAATGATTATTATTCTACTGGTGTTGATTAAAATGATCCTCGAAATGATCCTTGTCCTGCTGGTACTAATGAAGCTGCTGGTGAGACTGGAAATATTATGTTGGTTAAACTTATGGGGATGCTGCTAGTTAAACTGCTTATGGAAATCTCAAGTATTTAGATAAAATTCCACATTCACCAAACACGGGAAGCTTCGGGACGGCAAGAAGCTACGGTCAGTTGAGATACCTCTTCCAGTGCTATAAGGTGCAGCAAGGCAGTAGTGCATTAAGCTCTTATCAATGCATGAATAAACTATGGTGGTCGGTGCAGCTACTCAGTGCTTGTCAATGCCGCTTGTCGGTGCCGCTACTCGATGCGGTCGATGCCAGGTGTTTATACAACTAACTGTTGATTCAATTGGTGATGGAAATGCTCCTTCCTGGTTCGACTGGTTCGATTGCTTTAGGAGATCTACTTACGGTTCCACTGGTGATGCTGGTAGTCCTAGTGTCTCTGGTTCAACTGATACTGAGAATGCTTTTTGGCCTCTCCTTGTAGTACTTTTTTTATGCTTGGAATTCTGCATGTTCTGCTGCTTGTGCTGCCAGTAATGAGGACAGTTCAACTGATGCTATTGATGATGGGAATTATTCCATGTCTGATGAATGACCGTGCTCAACTGCTTATTAAAATGATGCTCGTTCAATTTGTGCTCCTGGAAATGAGCTTGGAAATGGACTGCAGAGAATGCTTAGACTGCTGGGTGGTCATAGTGGTGCTGTCGGAATGCTCTTGGGAATGATCCCATTCTGTTTTTGCTGCTACAGGGAAAGAATCTCTTTCACTGCTGGTTGTGCCGCTGCTGGAAATGCTCTGGGAACTGAGGAGGCTGGGAATCCCGTTTCAACTTATGCTTTCAATGATGAAGGCAATTAGTGACCGTGCTCAACTGATGCTGATCGTAATGCTTCTTCAACTTATGATGGAACTATGGGTACTGCTGGTTGTACTGAAAATCCTTCTCCAGATAAACAGGAGTAGTTCCGCATATCTTCCGGTAAGCCCCGGATTATTCTATGCCTTATCACATAAACACTAGACCTCAATTGTATTGGCTAATTAGGGGTAAAGGTGCTCCCGCTTGTACGGAAATAGGGCAAGGAATCATCATAGCTATATTTCTTCATAATAAATGGGGAATAATAACCCATAAAGAGGGGTGCCGGGACAGTGTAGGAGTCTTAAAGGATCAACTAGGGAAAAAAAGGATACGTGCTTACACCGGACCACACTCACTACAGAATTGGAGCTCACTACGGTATTGTTGTACCGGTACACTACTTTGGGACTAGAATCTTCTTGGCTAAAGAGAGAGTTGGGAATTAAGCAAGGCGGCACCTTGATTTCGGCTTTTATATACAATATCTAAGGAAGCATTCATTCACTTGATTTTGGACTACACGTATGGCGGGCTTTCATATATGATGTATACTGGTAAGACTAGTATAATCTATTCTAATGCAATTAATAAAGGGGAACAGGGCTGTAACGCAAACCTAGGAACTCTTCAGTAACTCATATAGAGCCCCAAAATCCAGTATAGAGAATCTTTCTCATGGCCCGAAGGGAATCATGGCGTATTAGGAGCTATTCTGGAATACCACGTATGGCGGGCTTTACTATACAATGTTGAAATATCCACTTATTCTTGCTTTTTATTCTGTCTCATCAGTATGGCAGGCTTTCATACATGATGTCGAAATATCCACACCTCATTAAGACAATAATCTATAAGGGTAAGCTGGGATAAGGGAATCTCTAGCCATTGATTCCTAGCGGGAATTATACCTAATTGTTACCGGCTAAATAATGAAACTAAAATCATATACAGTGTAGGTAGATGACCCAGCATAAATCCTGGTTGAAGGAGCTTCCCAGGAGCATAAGAACCAGCAGGACAAGGATCAGTAGCAGCAGAACGACCAGCAAAATAATTAGAAGCAGCACCGGTTTAACTCGGATAATATCCATAAGCAGAAGGAACAACATAACCAGGAACAGCCCCCCAATAGCAGTTCCATCAGCAAAAGTATTCCCAGCAAGCAGAGTAACACCAGCACGAGGAGGCCTAGCTGAAGCATTCCTAGCAGGAGCAGTTGAAGGAGCAGCAATTGAACCAACATCAATTGAATAAGGAGTAGCCCCATCAGCATCCCCATCAACACCTGTATAATAAGCTTTATTCCCTGGGTCATTACCAGAAGCGGTTGAAGGATCAGCGGCCCAAGCAGAACCAGTCAAATCAGCAAAAGCATCGCAATGACCAGGCTAATTTACATAATAAGTTGAACAGACATAATTTCCAGTCCCAGCAACCAAGAGCATTCCCAGAAGCGGTTGAAGTAGCAGCAGCCCCGCACTAATGCAATTAAAACGTCTCCATGCAAGCTCATATATCATTTACTTGCTCTTGAAAGGATGTATTAATGTTATATATCATCATAGAGTAACACAGGACATTATTCCTGGTCTGGCGGGTGCAGAAGGTGATGATGCATCAACTGCAAGAAAGGACGTCTCCATGGCGATATTATTATATAGTAAGATTTTTAGTAGTGACTTTCTATACCGCTCATAGTTGGAAACTCTACGGACTTCAGCTAAGGCAGAGGAAGAAGGCAAGACTAACTTAGTCCTGTATAGCGGAGGCATAAAGCTAAGAATAGAAAGCTAATATAAGCTCATTGACATCGACTAAGGGGAAGCCATGGACTATTATGGGCTAAAGCTAGTAGTACTGAGAGCTAGTTCGGCTTGGAAGGCTAAAGCAAGGGGCATACAGCAATACAGTAGTTACAAAGGTGAGTACGGTTTTCACTATGCTCTTTTTAAACTGTGTTTTAAATTAAGGCCAGTTATCAGTTGTGAAACCAGCAAGCTGTTTATTGTGAGCTAGTAACCTATGTGTTCTCGGCCAGCGGGATCTGACACACGCAGTCTGGTGTATGTGGTATAAATTAATGCTCCCACGTCTATATCTCTATTTGTATAACTACATTCTCCTCATGAGGAAGCTGCATGACTAAATAAGAATCTCATTACCAATGAATCGAACTTATAAAAATGAGGTTTTGACAAAGGTAAAATGCCGAATGACAAGGTTTTGAAATGGTCCCACAACCCAACCAAAGAAATATGGTGGGAACTCTTTGTTCTCCTTCCTCTCGGCAAATTGGAGTGGGCAAAGGAGGATCCACCACCTCAAATGGACAAGTGAATGGAATTTATTTTTATGATTTATGTAAACCTAGGGGGATAGGCCCATTATTATCTATCCAGACCTAACCTCATAGTGGCCTATATGGCCCACTTACTAACCCTGGACTCTCCATGCTGGATGTAACACCTGGACTTACACCATGAACTCATGCTGACGGACTCATGTTGGCTGGACGTAACCAAACTGAACCTCACTTACGAACTTACTGGCGATGTGGGAACCTAAGTTTTTGAAAGATGTCCAACCCAAACCCTTATGGAAACGGGGGAGTGTGGCCCTATGGAACTGGACTTTTAACATATAATGTTAGATCCATATAGTAATAGATAGTAGTAAAGGTCTGGCTGACTATAAAATCACTCACGAACTTGGGCATGTTATGGGAACCAAAGCTAGGGCGCTTATTGATAAATGATTTTACTGTGGCGTAGGATAACTTCTTTCTATCTTACCCTTACTATAAGCTAAGGAGGAGAATGGTGCTACATGGTGCCTCAGGATAACCTCCTAACAGGTTGTTCCCCTGGTACGGTTCCCACCCAAACAACACGGACCTCTGGGGAAGGATCACATTGATTTGGTACCACTAGGACTATTGTTCCGGGACCGAGCTTGTCTGGCCGCTCAACATTATTAAATGGGGAAATCAAAATTGATATCAAATTGAAATTTTCTAGATATTCCACATTCATTCCCTTGCTCTGATGGTAGCATAGAAAATAAGTGTGCATTGCACCGCTATAAATAAGGTAATGTATATGGATGAAGCTATTAAAAAGTATAGGTGGGACAAGGTATGGGTGGTCAAAGCCAACCTCCTACACCTATATATATAATATTTATATTCGTTGAATACTCATATGTAATGGATGCAACCACTCACTGGTAGGTGATGGATTCATATGTGATGTATGAAGCAGACTACCCTGGCCCTGTACCTGGCCCTGCCTGGGACAATAGCATTGGTAGTTGTTGGTTGGTAGTTCCTGAGCATTGGTAGGTCCTTTTAGCAAACTGTGTGAAGAGTTGGCTTTTATGGGAAAGCAAATCCTTCGACAATGCTGCAGTCATATTAAAACGTATAGAATAGCTTTTATGTGCACGACTCTTGACACCAACTTATTAATAACTCGATCTCCCTTACTATTATTAATCACGCTCTCTTTAGATGATCTCAAGCCCCTCTCCCCCTTAAGATAGAGAGTGCCTGCCTCCCTATTTCTATTATTTAAAAGCCCTCTCCCTGCTCATAATTAGGGGTCTTAATTGAATCTAGCTCCGGGGGTTCTATCAGGCGGGTTTATGGGGGGGCGGCATAAGAAAGAGGCTTAGGCAGGCAGGTTAGGTAGAAAACCTCTTTATTAAAAGGTGAGCGTGCTTATATTATGCCCCACCGTCAAGCTTCAATAAAAGAGGTTATTCCAGTCGATTAAAAAAACAACCGCGGGGCGACGTTAGGAGCCCACTCACTATTCATATGGTGAGGCATTTTATTAATAAAATATTTGTACAATTGAGTTGGCCGGCCCCCTTTTTGTCTATCTGGGTGACATAACTACTTTTTTTTAATAGGGAGGAAGCCAAAAGACCCAACGAGCTTTTTGCGTCATGCACTTATAAGAAGTTTTTACCTAACGCTGGCCTCTAAGTTACCTGCCGAAATCCCTCGTCGTCGGAGCTTCCTGTCCTGCCTAAGCTTATATTTAACCTGCCTGCTTAACCAATTCACCTTACAACTGACTTCACCTATGCCCCAAACTTACTCGTTGTATGGGTGCTTCCCATAGAGTTTCTGGACGAGCTTCCAGACAGCATTAAAGACATACTGACCTGCCATCACACTTGCTTACAGATGGATCTGGGTAAAACTACCCCATTTTTACCGCCAAGGAGGGAGCCTTGCCGATACGATGACTCATCCATTAGAATACATAAAACTCACTGCATTCTTATAAGGATAGACCTACCCGCCTTGAGTTTACTGCCTTCTATATAACTTACTGAATGAATGCTTAGGAGGTACTACTCCTCTATTATAAGGACCAGCACTAAAAATTCGTTCCTTACCTTTCTTACTGCCTTCACCCAACAACAATATATGAGTGCTGCCCATTGCTGAAGCCAGGAATGCCTTGTGGATACGGACGGCACTATCTTCTCTTGTAGGGGGGGCCGGGCTGAAACCCCCACCCAGATAC
>Ga0233342_1000037_pt1 | contig 37938 bp, 19 predicted proteins | sample GEONDECOMP273_FD_180706 | JGI IMG/M metagenome (GOLD analysis project Ga0233342, IMG submission 180706) | Leaf litter microbial communities from Shasta-Trinity National Forest, California, United States - GEON-DECOMP-273 | ecosystem: Environmental > Terrestrial > Plant litter > Unclassified...
ATTATGCTAGATTCGGTATGAAAGAAAACTGGAAGAAAACTATGGGCGTCTTCCCTTCATTCTTTATATATGTAATAACACGGCGTAATTATGCTAGATTCAGTATGGGCTCAATTATGCTAGATTCAGTATGGGGGTGCGAAGCCTATTAGTTACTCCCGCCGGAGACCCACTTCGCGTAGAAGTCTTTGGGGCAGCGGTTTCTCTTAGACAGGTACTTCATAATCCTTAGCGATCTTCCAGTCATTCTTTATATATGTAATTATGCAAGCACTTTTCTTACTTGCAATTACCATTCACTACTTTCTCATTCATTCACTAAGTTATCGCTCGTCCTTCTTCTTTCGGGGGCCGGGGATATCTTTCTACTCTCTCCTAAATACTTACCCTCCCAAACTTGCCAAACGGGACGGGGATCTATCTTCTACATGATGCATAAGGCTCCCCTTTGGTCGGTCTGAATGAGAGTATGGCGTACGAGTGAGTTCGGATTGGGAGATAATGGATTCCGAAGAACTGCTTCCCCGATACTGAAACCAGAGGAGAGGAGTATGAATTTATATATATATAGCTTATAAAGTGAAATATTCCATACATATATTTATTCTAATGGTAGAATTATCCAGGTATAGGGCAAGGTTTATCAGTTAAATATTCAACACACGAAGGCCAGGTTCTTGCTGTACAATTGACCAGCGTATAGAATGCCGGGTTATTTACGGTAAATTGACCGACTAATAGACCAGGGTCATGCCTATCAATTTTCCAGGATAAGCCAAGCTTCGTGAGGTCAAATTACCAGCGTATATAAGGCCACGTTCGTGCCGGATCAATTCCTAGACCCTATATCACACCTCATAATGCCAGGCTTTAAGGGTATTTTACCAGCTATAAGGCAAAGTTGATAGAGTATATTTTAGGTTTTATTGGCAATATATAGGCCAGGGTTCAATAGGCCTTTTTACCGGCGTACAAAATGAAGGTGCACTCTTTACAATAGGTTACCTCTAAACTAATAAGTACTTATTCGTGTAATATAATAGTTCAAAAACGTAAGCTTTGTTGAACTAATAAATGACAGGTAATAAGCTTAACCGTGTAATGTAAGAGTTCAAAATACTAACCATTTTTTAAGGAGAACAATCAGCTCCAATTAATATATTTTCAATGACGGCGGGTTTTACAGAAGTATCAATTGGCATGGTTCTGGAAATATTAGCCATATTTCCTTTCGCATACACATCCTGTGATGGGATAGGATTCTGGCACCAATTGAAACATCTAGTCTAGAGGGAATCCCAAACTCCAATCCCTACCTTGCCTGACTGAGGAATAAAATAAGAGCGATGATGCATGTCTTCCCATGGACGTTCAGAACTAGCCATTGCTTCCAAAATAACCTCGTTTGAAGGCAAGGCTATATCCAAAAAGTCAGTCGAACTAGTAGGATTGAAGACCCATATAGGTTAAGTAAACTGATCATACTCTTCTGGTAACAGAAGTGCCTGATTGGTATTAGTCGAAGCCATTTGAATAGCTTGATAAGCGACTTAAACTGTAGTCCAAGGCATGCCTGAGCCTATATACCCAGTCCCTGACACTAAGGCAAAAGGATATGGTACGATCCATGGATCCTTTCCAGCACAAGGAAGGTTGAAGGAAGCTAAGTGCGATGACCCAGTATTCTCTCCAATAGATGAATATTTTATAGGGACCGTAGATTCAGTAATGACTAATAAGATCACATATACACGATAGGAGGCAACATAATGAAGTGGTGCAGGCAAGTTAAATGTACCCATAAGAGATGAGTCTTTTAACAAGCCAACAACAACACCCTCAAATGACCCATTGGAACCACTCATGAATGAGATGTTCATCCCTTGTTTTTAATTAGGGTCAGAGACACCATAGGTCAGCTAGTAACTAGTTACTATCTTCCCCTGATGAGGAAATAGGGCTCACCTGACCATTCAATTTTAGCGGCGAATGCGACATAACAAAATCTTATCTCCGTGTGATTCTCCGTGTGTAACTCCGTGTCAGACGGAGAATCATGCATAGAGAGAGAGGGTGTGTGATTCTCCGATGATGATTGAAGGAATTTTCACAAAGTAATTGAGAGCCCTTTTCGTGAATTCTCCTCGATAGCAAACTAACCAGCTTTAAGGGCTTACCTGGAGCTTGTCTGGGATTTCTATAGGCGGCTTTAAGGGCTTACCTGGGGCCATATTTCGGGTAGGTATAAATTCCTAAAATTAGATATCTGGAAGCCCGGCCCTACAAGAGAAGGTATAGTGCAGTAGCCACAATTCATGAAAGTAGTATAGGGAAGGCAGAGGTATTCAGGTGGTAGAAGGTGGGTAGCATACATTAGCTTAAAAGGTATATTCCTATAATGTAAGTAAGTGGGTTCTTTCAAATTCCTTAATCGTATGGGCCTCGGCCGTACCAAATTGAAAGAAGCTAGCTTGTTAGCTGGCTGTTGGTGGGCTATTCAGAAGGGGTGGTCTGTTTCGTGAGGTGACAAGTTCGAGGAGGGAGAGACAGGTATCAAGATATTATCTCTCGGCAGGTAGGTCTTCGCAGTAAGTCTTGTAGGTCGGGTTAGTCAATCAAAACGTTCTGCCAAGCTAGCTCTTTGTAGGTCGGGTAGCAAGATCGAGATCCGCCGTGAGGTCGAAGCATTCAGTCGGCAAGTTCGAGAGGCGGCATGCAGCAAGGTCTAGAGAAGGCAGGTATCAAGATCGAAGATATCGGGGAGATACAATATTTCTTCAGGCAGGGCAGGTCTCTATCTATTTGTTTTCAACCCCGCCAAGTATAGAGAAACTTCATGAAATTGCATTCTTACTAAATTATAAAATCCCTTTTATTTCCCCGATTTGGGATATGTCATCCAATTATATATGAGATTATTCCATCATTATAGACATTTAAGGCAGTCTCTATGGCCTTACTATACAGCTCTAGCAGAGACGGAAGCTAATAGTAAATACTACTATATGGTGATAGTACTAATTGAACTCTACAGCTACTATACAGACTAGAGCTAGAGCTATTACCTAAGACAGTTCATACGGCTAAGACTATTATAGCAGTCATATTTCTAAGAACTACAGTAATTATAACTAAAGAAACTACAGAGTTTAACTACAGCAATAGCAACTATAGTTAGAAAGAGAATAAGGCACTAAGAAGAATAGTTATATACTAATAGCATATAGTGGAACTAAAATGGAATAATATTCAGATGAGCACCGGTATAAAATTGGAAAAGGAACGTGTATCAAGGTAAGCACTATAACGCAAAGAAGCTCGAAGCCAAGTAGGGCGAGACCAGGTTGGAACATACATACTTGTTCTTATCGGCCACCATTATAAAGGTAGGTAAGAAAGATCATTCAACTACTTTCATTCAAGGTAAGCAGTAATAAGTGGCGTAAGAATGGTAAGGACCAATCGCACCTACCCTCTTTTGTAAGAAGCGTAAGATAAGGATCAACTGTACCTTTCTTTCATAAGCTAAGGTAAGGAACAAGTTTACCTGCCTACGAAGGACCTTATAAGTTGCACCGGCCTATGAAGGGCCTTATTGTTAGGTCACCTTATGCCTTATTCAGATTAGGGCTATTGCCGCATACATATTAACTTATTGGCAGCGTTACAACACGTGAGAAAGCTTGAAAGCCAAGGAGGGTGAGGTCAGGAAGGAAGGCGAGACCAGAGATTTGGCGTGAGACAGACAGACTTTCTTATTGATTGACCTTCCTATGAACCAAGAAGCGTAATTACATATATAAAGAATGACCCGAAGCCATAGAAAAATAAGGAACAACCGCCTCTAGTGCGCTCAATGAAAAGTCTGTGCAACTTAACAAATTGTTCAGTTTAAAGACCCTCAATCAATCAATCAATCTAGCTAGCTCAGGTAAGGTTATCACTTACAAGTAGAGCTATGCTCAGGTTTTGAGGGGAAGAAATCTAGGACCAGATTCTTAAAGATATAACATTATTTTTAGCTCTCTTTTATAAACCATTTTATCGCTAATATTTACAACACTAGATATAATAAAAAAGATATTTACTGCTAGTTATAAGAAAGGCAGATCCACGCTTCTACGCTTCCTTACCTTATATTCAGCATGGAAACTTCTACAGCGGTCTACTTCTTTAGCAGACCTCAGGCAGGCGGGTTTAAGATAATAATTTAACAGATATTATAAAGAGAAAACCCAGCTCCCGGACATACCTTTCCTTATGTCAAGTGGAAATGAAACGAAATAAAATGGCCCAGCGGATGGTTTGCTCCCGGAAATGTAACATGATGAGGATATAAATCAGTTGAGACTCCAAATGAGTAGTTTCAAGTTAAAGTAATCTTCGTGACTGTTTTAGCTCAGAATTCTAAATGGTAAATAATTGAGAGTGACGAAACTTTAGGGTTATCCCTGCTATGTTTCTAGGGGGTTTCTTTCTTATAATTTCATTTGCCTTCCTCCTGGCGCTTGTATGCTGGCTGATTCATTAAATATATTCTATATGGTTGGTCTGTCCTGCGGGGACCGTGTGTCTGTCCCGGGGTTCTCTCTGTTTTTAGTCCAGTCAGTATATATAACCAAATACATGCGTGAATGCACCGTCCCAAGGACCTAGCTTTTTAGGGCAATTATCACGAGCAAGCCATAGGCATATTACCTATGTTTGTTCATAGGAGGAGTGGTGCCAGCAAGCCCGGGGTTATCAGTCATTTCTGGCAGTAACTATATAGATATTATAGTAGTAGTATCCCAATCACAATAGGTCGGATGGAAGGTGCTAACTAGCTAAGATAGTGGTATCAGCTTGTAAGTGAAAGGGTTATCAATCTTCCCTGGTGTCTGTCTGCTCCGACATGCAAGCAAGCACTATCTTGTCCCGGACCTCTTGGCAGCGCAGAAATTACAAGAGAAAGATACAGACAAATTAGTCCAAGCGAAATTCCCGCCTGAACCGATACAATATTCAATAGCAAAGGTTATTACTTAAAAGAGTCCAAAACAAAATGCAGCCGGCCTTCCAATGAGGGAGCTGCTGCCGCCGCCACCGAGGGAACCTACAAGCGGATATAATTGAATGCTTTTTTTCTACAATACAACCCCATTCAATAAAGAAGGCAGCATTGTGTCCCTTTGAATCACTGATAGGAAGGGAATCACAAATGGTTGGTTCTAACATAGGCTAAAAAGGATGATGCCACAGCATGTTTTCAATTATTAGCGGGCTACTGCAACTTCTCTTTTATCCGTCAGTCTCCTAGATCTGGGAACGGATTCTATGCCTCAAGATAGGACGATGAGTATGGCCGGCCATATATCGATTTCTGGTTTCGCAGGGCCGGCACAATGTGTGCAATGCGATAGGCGACAGTTCAAATTCCAGGTAATCCAGGATCGCCATCGCCTGGCGATTTATCCTTTTTCTGCATGCAGAGAATACATACAGATAAGCAAAAGTAAACCCTCTTCTACTTAGTAATCCAAATTGGACCTCACTCACTGTAAGGTATATTGACAGTGCTTCGTCCAGGTTAGTCACCAGCTCTCGGGAGTAGTATCTACTCAAAGATATACTCTATCTATTCTTCCCCGATATCCGGTCGATGGTCAACCCATATCTCGGACCATCGCACACCAGCTCAAGACCCGGATTATTTCGTGATCGTATCCCTCTTCTCCCTCTTCTTGTATGGAGGAAGGTCTTCTGCCTGTGAAGATACAGAAATAAGTTCCATTATGTTGTGGACCGGATATTTATTTAAAGCAAATCGATATTAAAGCAAATCCGACCGGGGGAATATGATGAAAATCTGGCAAATACGGAAGTTTAATCCAATGCTCTCCAGCATCCACTCCATGAGGAGTCGGGTTAATTTACTAATGACCCACCTGTTTGGCATATATATATATATTATGCTGCTTTCTGTTCTGCTCTTCATAGCGCTCCCACTCAATCAACTATTGCTTATTTTTAGGTTTATTACATTTGGAGAGCTTTATAGTAGCTTATAGTAGCATGGTTATACTTTCTCCCCCCTGGTGCTCTACGAGATTACTATTAGGGGTAGAAAAGATGGCGGCTGTTCTCTAAAGCAGTGCTCGGGGATATGAGTTCTTTCGTGAATGAGCCACAGACAGACAGTTACCGGATTAGCATCACCACAGTGAATGAAGGGCGGATTCTCTCTCACAAAGGGAATGGTTCGATTAGTGCCGACACAGTTACTGAAGGGAATATTCTAATTTTTATTTAGTATGCTATTTTGATTCTACGCCTTCGATTCTCCGCTTCCGCTTCTGCTTCTCCAACCAATCTTTAACTCGACCGTTAGGCGTTAGGGAAAGGAAAGAAAGACAGACCTCCGACCAATATAGGGTGGTAAAGAAAGATATACATAAAGCCAACCTGATAAACATACAAGATGATGCTCCAAAGATAGTGTTAGGGAACCTGCCTGAAGGAAGGGATGAGCTAACTCCCCCTTTCTATATAACTTTAGAATTGAAAGGCCTTCACCCGACAACAACCTATGGAGTGCCACCCATTGATTAAGCCAGTAAGACGAGGCACCGAGTGCTAGTCACCCTTTACTTATGAGCATGCTATCCACTTGGTTCTATCCTTTACTCTTACTACTCCCTTCAACCCACCGGCGGTTATTTAGTGAGTGCCGCCTGCCCTTATTGTTTTTAGGGAAACAACCTCTTATTATGCCTGCTACAGATGGACGATGGATCGCTGGATGGGATGGATAAGATTTGTGGAAGGAATAAACTCCCTAGTATTGCTGCCTTTCCTCGCTTTTTTCGGATCGACCCGACGAACAACTGGACAAACACAGATGAACGCTACGGAACCTTAGGTTATATCTAGTAAGTATTAACATGCATTACGTATGTTTATTCTCTTTTCAATTATCCGCCAAGCAAGCATAGACGCCCATAAGCACCCAGTCATTGCCGAGTTCCATTGCCAATAAATAGCCGCTAGTTAATACGGGTTTCATAGTAAATGCTTAATAGTTTATAAGGAGTTGATCCCACGTACCCAAAAGGAGGTATTCATGCATGACCAGTTCTCAATCCACCAGCCCCTGGAGGTTTTTAGTGCATTACCCTTTCTCAATACCACGTGCTTATCTACACGGGACGGGTGAGTGAGTCACAGCCATACGGGTGATAGCCGGGAGGTAGTAGTCAATGCTGGTATTCCTAGTCAGGAGTTGATGCGATGCCTTATTTTGTAGGTTTTGGAAACCGCTGCACGGTGCTAAGTACTATACACTTTTTGGGGGGGAATGTGCCCTTTAGAGGGTAGTATAGGATCATGCGACAGACGCATTATGCGAGTCTCCACTAGTAGTGACAGTATTGGAAAGGAAGTGGATGCATTTGAAGGGCAAGACCCACTGGTTATTCATATATCAACTCAACAGGGTAAACTTTATAGCTATGGGTTCATGCTGGGTAGGGCTCTCTCTTATCCTTGGGGTTTCCTTTCATCCCTTCGAAAGCCGCAACCTAAAAATGCATTGCCGCATCTCCGAATCAAATCTCTGACATCGCTGCCTCTCCAAATTGGAGCAAAGTCGGTCAATATATTGGTCTTCTTTATTGGCTCAATCGGTTATCATCAATGGCTCAATTGGTCTATAAGTAACGGGTAGTAACGCGGCTATTGTTCCATATCCGTGCAGCAGTGCCAAGAGCATTTCCAGGTTATTTGGGCACGGGATTATCATAAGCAAAAGGAAGCCCAGCAAAAGCAGCCCTCTTCCCAGCATCACAAGAAGTAGAACCAGCCTTCAAAGCAGAAGCATTTGGATCATTTGAAGGAGCAATATTACCATAAGAAATGGAATTATTTCCATAAGCACCAGTCAAACCAGCATCACAACAAGCATCATTTCCATAAGCAACCCCAGAAGCATAACCATTAGCAGCAGTTGAAGAGGAATTCCAAGAATTCCCATTATCAGTAAATGGAACTATTGACATAAGCAGAAGGAGAATCCCAGTCGCAGTTGAATCAACACCAGTTGAATCAACATCAATTGAAATAGCCTCAGTCCCGGGATCATTTCAACCAGCAGTACCCAGATCAGTTGACCCAGCATCTCCATAAGTACCAGTTGAATCGACATCAATTGAATCTGGAGTGTCTCAACTTTATCCCTCAGCTTAAAGAGGAGAAGGGGTTCCAGCATTCTCAGCAGTTCCAAGAGCATTCCCAAGTTAATAATTCCAAACATCATCAGTGAAAATGGAATTATTTCGATAAGCAGTTGAAAGGTCAGTTCAAGCAGCATAAGTCACGGGATTTCCAGCATCACCAGCATCCCCAGTTGAGGCATAATTCCCGGCAGCACTATAACTTACATTCTTTTTTCCAGCCCAAGCAGCCTAATTCCCATTATTTGGACACATTAATTCCAATAAGCATTAGAAAAAAGCATTCCCGGTAGCATAATTTCCAGCATAAGTTCCAATAGCAGCAGTACAAGGAGCAGTACCAGGAACAGTTCCAAGAGCATAAAGAGCATTCTCAGCATTCCCAGTTGAACCGGAAGTAGTTACAACACCAGCAGGAAATGAAATTATTCCCAGCCCAAGCAGTTGAAATTCCTGGCAGCATTATTCCCAGTATCAGTTCCAAGAAGAGCAGTTTCATTATAAGTCCCAAGAGCATTTCCATAAGCTGTTGAACCAACAAAAGCAGCCTCATTCCCAGCACCATTTGAAGGAGCAAAAATCCCAGAGTCATTTGAAGAAGATCACCAGCAAAGGTAGCAAAACCAGTCGAACCGGCATTATTATTATTCCCAGCCCAAGCAGTTGAAGGGGCATAACTAGTCTAAGTAGCACAAGTTGAACCAACATCAATTGAACAAGCAGATTCACACATGTTATATAATTCCCAAAAGCGTTCCCAGCCTCATCATTCTTTCCAGCGTCACAACCAGCGGTTCCAAGAGCAGCACTACAAAGAGCAGCAATACCATTATAAGCAGTAGTTGAACAAGCAGATTATTCTTAGACCTACTTGACCCACCTCACAAACCCCGTCATCCCACCCATATTGCCTTATCTGTCAGCAATTCTACGCCAAGCCAGAGTCCCTTCACTATGGGCCTTGACTCTACATCCTTGCAATTCTCCACAATTACTTCAATATGCTCCCCTGATTGCTCCCACTTGCCTATTAAAGGGGGGGCCTTAATAAAGGTACCGCTATAAGGTACCACAACGGTAAGGATGGAAGGAATCAGGTACCTCATCAAAAGGAGAGAAGGTACCGCATCAAACAGCAAGGCTAAAGGGGAATAGATATTCCACCTGTTCCCAAATTCATTTATATACTGCTCATGGGTCACTATCAACCTGCTCAATAATAAAACAGTTTGTAATCTTCACACCCGGTTGCATACCTACCTGCTGTGATCGATCTATCTTTCCACCTACTACTGATCTCTCTTTCATAACCAGTTTACCTAACTGCTGCTATCAATCTTACCGCCTGCCTCCATATTAGGTAGCTACCACCTTCTTCCTCATATGGTGATTGAGACTACCGTCTACCTCCAATTGGTGATTTCTCCAGTAGCCTTACCATATTGGTGATTGAGACTACCGCCCTGCTGATTGTTCTCTCTCTTGCTACCCGTCTTTCTATCCACCTACTTAGATTTCTAGACCTACTACTGTAACCAAGGGCCTTTCAACAATAGCCTTCCACCTATTACAAGCCCTCTATAAGAAGCCTTTAGCCTTCCCTTTGCTATCACCTCAAGACAGAAGCTAGAAGCCCTTAACTTTTTAACAGCAAGCCTTAGCTTATGAACTTAAGCCTTCACCCAAGCCACGTTGTTTCCATATGAGCATATTGTTTTAGCCTTGTTCACAACAGACTATTTTTATTGAGCGATAGAATATCTGGTTCGTCGGAGCAGGCTATACAGTCTTGGAAATAAATTAACAAAACCGCCTATTTACCATTATTAATAATATTTACCCTTTTGGTAAGGCCGAGGCACCTTCAGCAATATTTTATTTAACCTTTTCCTTATCCTGCCCTAACTATTTGGCGAGAGAGGCTGCATAGCGGGTAGGTCAGTTCTGGAATCAGTCAATCTAAGTAGTAATAATGTGAATAGTTTGAAATTAGGTGAGCTATTTCCTTTCGAGAGAGGGCGGGAAACCTGGTAATTGTTAGAGTGCAAACGTGGCCTACCGTGACCCTGCGCCTACCGGGAATAGAAGGTTATGCTAGCAGCATTACTAGCACAGACAGCAGCTTACCTACCAGCAATGGATTATGGCCAGTTGCTTCTGGCGATTAAGCCATTGATTAAGCCATTTACACAGTAGCCGTAGACCCACCATCCCCACCAAGAAGAACCACGGACGTTGCCTAAGCCCCATTATACTATGATATGTGATTAACACATACTCTTACTGCATATCCCATTACTGCATTCTGTTCAATCCGCCCGCCCAGTAAGGAGGAAATTGATTATCCAAAATCCACTGTGATAACCAGAGTTGTGTGAAGCTTTCAGAGAATCCAGTGTTCCATGACAAGTCGAAGCACATAGATCTAAAGTACCATTATATTCGGGACATGGTACAGAAAGGTGCAGTACGGCTGCAGTATATACCTACAGATCAGATAGCATATATTCTTACCAAGCCCTTGTCCAAACAGAAGTTTGAGCATTTCAGAGACAAGCTTGGTGTGGTGTGCCCTCGTGAAGGGGGTCGTTTATGCTTCAGAGCATCAGGCAGGCAGACACCTCCCTCTGGCCAAGGGAGAGTGGCCTGGTACCTAGTCTTATGACTATATGATTGGCCGGAGACGGACAGTGCCTAGCCATGTGAAGTGGAATATATGTTAATGCCTACACCTTATAGTTACCCACCTTCAGAACTAGACATCTTCTCCCTAGACCGACCGCTTGGATTCAGGAATCTTAGAAGGTAGGTACAGCACTCTTACTATTAACCTTTTACCCTCTACCCTGACCTTTAGTGTATCATACAACCTATCCGCCTGAAGAGCTAGGCATCATGTTAGCCTTAGACCACTTTAGGAATTAATACCCTTAGTGGTAAGGGTACTTTCCCTTTAAGAACCGGATCACCTTACCCCGGACTTTATTATTACCTTCAATCTAGGACATAGAGTGATGCCCAACCCATGACCCCTTCTCTTAGCACCGGATGGGATGGGGTTTAATAGCCGAGCACTTTTAGTAGCATGGCGGGATTTTATTAGCCGAGAGGGTTTACCTTATCCCTTACTTATGGATGTGTTTCCTAATCACTTCCCTATACCAATTGGATTAGATAATCGGCATGGGATGATGGCATTAAACAAAACTTTATTACTCTTCTCCTTTACTGATACTGAAGAAATGTTTACGAACTCACCTGTTCACCGGAAGACCTAGACACCTGTTTGCCCTATATCACTTGAATTAATCACGGCTACCCGCTATACCTTTAGAGACGGGATTCATATAGATCAGATACTTATTTTAGGTAGGAATGACTTATAACCGCTACTCGGAACTTTCGCTGCGCCCCTTGCCTTAGTAATTATTATTGCACGTATATTACCTTCTGGGTACCGGGACTACTCTTCCAGTCGAGCCAATACAATTATACGAGTCAGAAAAATTAGAACCAAATATTTTCCCTTCCTTCTCACTCTAGGACATAGAGTGGAGTAGAAGGCTGTCCGATTCATTCCACCAAGAAGATCAGTACAGTACAGGATGAGTATGGATGGCGGCATGCTATTATACCACCTTCTTACCCTCCCTTGACTTTCTTTACTGCTTCATCCTAGGAGCATGGAATGACACCCAACACCCATGATCTTCTCTTATAAGTACCGAATGAACCAGTTGACTCAGCAGCACCACCAGCAACAGCAGTTGGTTCAGTAAAGGCAGTAGTGTCAGTGCCTAGCCATTAAGCGGTAAGAAAGAAGGCCAGCAGCAGTAGTATTTGTTGTTCATGAAGTAAGCTCTGCCAATCCTGCAAGGAAGACAGAAGAAGAAGGAATATCTGATCCAGGCAGGACTATAGGGTGCTGGGTGGGAGAAACCACTTAGGTTTCGGCTATTAAGGCTGCTGTCTAAGGCTCTCTCCGGTAGATCATAAGGCTACTTTCCTTTATCCGGGAATAAGGCTTTCAAATATTACATCAAAAGTCCTAGGCGCTAATTTTTATTTATCCTCTCAAAAATTCAATTTATCCTCTCCTTTTAGTCGAGACCTCCTTCCGTCGGACCTCTCGGCGCTAATCAAATTATTAGCAAATTACAGCTTGGATTAAATAGTAGTTAGTGAGTCGGGTAGCCCTTAGAATCGCCGAATTGAATGAGCTTTGGGATTGGCATTACGAGGATGAATCACAACGTAAGTAAGCATCCGTTCATTGGTCGGAACCCTACGTTCTGTTGGTAAGGTTCAAGTAGTAGTTTGGAGTAGTAGTTTGGGGGTTTGGAGTTGTAGGTCTTACTGCTATGGTTAGGTCTGCTGATTAGTCTTCTGTGGGAACGCCTTTCTCGGCGGATGCTGGCAGTTGCGGCTTGAACAGAAAGCGTACTGATGCGTACACAAAAGGCGGGGATGCGGACAGCGGATTGAACTGAATGGGGGAGTATGGAACAGAAAGCGTGTATGCGTGTATGCGGGAATGGGAGAATGCTGGTGAATGGGCGAATTTGGTAATGCTGGGTATGAGATATGGATAGCTTAGAATGTACCTCGTATTGGGAGTGATATGGCTCATATTGTGAGTTAGCTGGGGAATTAGGTACGAAAGCTGCAATTGAGTAAGAGAGCTAATTAGTCCGTATGGACTGGTAAAGATCGTTACGTGAGAAGAAATAAAGTAAGAGGGCTAATTCGTGAGTACGGAAACGATGAGTCCTAAAGTATGATGGGGCCTTGAGATGGAGAGCTAATTGGATTAGATGGGTGGGTATTTTATTGGTACGATATCTAGATCAAGTATAAAGATAGCTAATTATTCTTCTGTATGAGCCTATATTTGTGGAGATGTTTCCTGTGTCCAGTGGCCACCTATATCGGAATCTGTTTGGTTGGTGGTAGCGCTGTTTCTCGCAAGATTATTCAGTTGTAACGCCCCTAAGTGACTTATTGGGTGGGGAACTTAGGTCTCGTCACAACACCTTCCTCCAGGAAATCCCACATGCTACACTATCAATTCAGACTATCATTGTTCCTATTTCTATCAATACTATAAAATGTCACTAGCTAAATTCAGACTATTTAGCACTGTCGTAGCTTCCCTTGCTCCTGCGGATGGTCCTGATGGGGGAGTCCCTTTAGCCAATATCGTTTAACTCCGGATTGATTTATTATGGAACGACATCAGAAAGCCTCGTTGGATGGATTGATGGAGGACAGGCTTCAGACCTAGCATATGCCTTTACACTTGGCTTTCTTAATGCTTTGTTGGTACAACACTTACCCTATTAACATTACCTTCACCCAGGAACACCCTTGGGAGGGAGGAACTTTTAACAACCACCTATATTTATATTGCCTTTTACACACCCACCTTAATAGTATCACCACGAACTTTCTTAAAGCGCTTAGAAGCTACTGCTTAGACTTCGATTATCCGCCAGCGCAGGATGGGATGGGATGGATTTCAATGAGCCAATAGGTAGGTATTGGTTGGTTTACCCCTAGCTTAGATCGTGGAACTGCCGGATGGATGGCTTGGGTGGGTAGCATTATGTTGTTGGTCCATCAGAGAGCCTCGTAGGTGATGGATGAGGATCGAGGAGGGTAAGGCTGTATGGCTGAGGTATGAGAGGTGAGGGATGAAGTAGGGTAGAGAGTAGAGATAGAGGTTGAATGGATGGAATGGATTGACTGGATGGAACTTAATTGAATGAATGGAATAGCTTCTTGAACAGAAGTGAATGGATTGCTAGTGCCATACAAACTAAGCAGCATGATTTAAGCAAGTGTGAGCATATTCCTTCCTCCTGGCAATGTCTGAAGCCCGTCCAACAAGGCTCTATCTTAGCCCAGAGGGGGAGGTTACCTTTAGCAGAGAGGAGAGATATTTTCTGGAACTGCCCCGGATAGATGGGATTCTCAGCAGCCTTAACTTATGAAACACGGCTGGATTATTGATTCAACTCGGGAGAACCTTTCGTAGCTCACCTTGCTCCCCATTTTACCAATTGTGTTGGATAACATGGCTGGACTGGATGGGATGGGGGATTTATTATCGAGGACTTGTCGTAGCTTCCTATGCTCTTCATTATTGATTCTGGATGGGTCCATTAGCATAGAGATTAGGTTCCCCTTTACCAGAAAGAAAAGAAATATCGTGTGGAACTGCCCCGGATAGCTTGATTCTAAATAGCCGGAACTTCTTAGAAGACATGGCTGGCTTGTGATGGCTAGCTGGATTAATTGGTTGGATGGTTCTTCGGGTGAGACCAGTTATTCTGGTAGGTCTGGTAAGTAAGGGTTCTGTTTCATTTTTATGCCTGCTAAAATGTTTCTTGACAGTTATAGGTTCCAAAGAGCAGCCACTTCTCCCTCATAAAATTCATTCACTTAAATTGGTAGCTTCATGTAGCCTCCTTTAAATAAGATTGGCCTTCACTTCAATTCCTTTGCCAAAGCTAGAACGTTTGAAGTCTTGAAGACATCTAATACCCTCCTTTACGTAAGTGCGTATCTTCCATTCTTTCAAGTGAGTGAGTCTCTTTAAAAGTTTGTTTGTAGGGAACTCAATTACTAGGTATCAGGTTACCCGCCCGGCATTCAACTAAGAATTTATATGGAAAAGCTATTATCGAATCAATCTTAACATCTCATATATTTACACATATGATGCTAGCAAATATACGTGAAACTAAATCTGATTATATACGTGATACTCACAAATAACTCCAATGAAAGCTGATTTTAATATTCCAAATTTGACTCTTCTTCTCCGAAGCTCCAACAGAGGTAGTTCACCTAATATATGCACATATTTAGTTATAGCTGTTAGACCATTTGAATAAGCTCCGACAAGATTAGATAAAATAGGCATCTTTTCATATCCAATCAGCGCTTTTTGCTTCCTCTCCGAAGCTCCAGCAGATAATAAAAGGCTATACAAACAAGGTGATAGGAGTGGTACTAATTAAATCTTACTCTCCGAACTGTTGTCACTATTAATTATGTACAGCTTAATAAAATATTCACTGTAACGGAGACAGACTCTAGTTTTTCTCTGCTGGGACCAAGCAAGGCCAAAAGACGACCTATGCGATATGGGAAATTAAGAAAGCAAGGGTGACATGGGTAGATCCAACAATTGAAGATCCAGGAACTGACTTTTCTAGTAGTTCTTTATCTACAGCTTAAGAATAAAATATTCACTCCACCTATTTTATTAATAAGCTTGTCTCTTCAGTTTTTATAGTCAATTGAGAAAGAAGGTGCATATCCGGATGATGAGAAAGAGTGCTTACGTAGACTATGCGAGCTGGTAAATTAAAGAAAAAAAGTGAATTATGAAGGGCTAACCTATCATACCTATCAAGGTGGTAAATTCTGTACAAAAGGGTGACCTATCCTGGTGGTAATAGTCTAAGAGTGAAAACAACCCTATCCAAGTGGGAATTTAAGTTCCATAAAGGTGGCCTTTATATATGGATCACAAGTTTGAATCTTCCTATCCGAAGAGCTATTCCTCTCCGAAGATTAGCCAATAAGAGAGATGAAGTCTCGGTAGGCCTTAGGGGTTCAGACGGCTTTAACTCTACAGCAGCTTAAGACAGTTTGATTCACACGGATCAAAGTGATGGACTAAGGCTTGGTGGACTTTCCGGTCCATAGGGGTCCAGGCGGTACTAAGCAGGACTAAGTGGGACTAATTAAGTCTATTTAGGCTATACCACCAAGGCAATACCGGGTGCTTGGACTAAGGCTAGTAAGAAGCAAAATAGAAATAAAGTGTACATAGGGCAGCAGTCCAGAAGAGGGCTAAGAAAGAAGCTGCTAGTCCGGTCCAATAGGCGCTAAGACAAATAAATTGAACTCTACAGCAGCTTAAGACAACGATATTCACTTCACACAGATAAAAACAAAGTGTATGGACGTAAGATAGAGTCTCTTTAGGCTTGTTTCCAAAGCACTGGGGCTTAAGAAGGCGTTCCATCCAATGGGGATACTAGGTCCGAGTCCACCAATAGGCTAATACTTTTAAGCTAGTCCAGGTTCAACAGGGCTTTCACTATAAGCGCTAAAGAATATATATAAAAGTGAAAGCTGTTAGACCATTTAATATTACTCTCCAACCAAAGCTCCCACAGAATGAGTTGTTAACATAACATCTGCATCTCTAGTAGTTGTTGTCTCTACAGCTTAATAAGACGATCTTAACTCCAAAGGAGAATCTATTAAAGGCTTTTCTCTGGACCAAGCAAGAAGGCAAGACTATAAGGCCTATCAGATGGGAAAATTAAGAACATAAAGGCATATTCAGTATAAGATCCAACAGCAGCGGATCTAGGAACTTACTTTTTAGAGTAGTTCTGTCTATACAACAGCTTAAGATGGTGTCTTCACTCCACGGAAGACCTAAGTGCATGAAAAAGATAGACTTATTAAGGCTAGTTTACGATGAGATCTTCCTTTCCGAAGCAGTGTAAGCTCCAACAAAAGATTAGTTATAAAATGGACATTTCATCATTGGGCTTTAACTCTAAGCTTGGGATCCACGAAAGGCTACCAGCTGCTAGTGTGTCCATGGAACCCAGCAGACAAAGATAAACTCTAAGCTATGAGACTATAGGCTAGTAGTACTTAATCTAGTAGTTCAGAGTCAATACAGCTGAGACTCTTTTTAAGGTTGTTTCTCTGAACCAAGGCAAGAAACCACCTATTGGACTTATTGAGATGATGGAAAATTAAAGAACAAAAGGTGGCTCTATATCCGGATCAAGAGCATGAGAAGACCTATCATATAAGAATTCATTTTAATATTACTCTCCAAACTGGATTGTATATTATTAATTATTCCGTTTATATAGCTTTATTCATAAGACGATCTGAACTTCAATGGAGACGATCAGAAGGCGAGTTTCTATGCTGCCAAGCAAGACCAAAAGGACACATATTTAGGGAAATTAAGCAACAAAATGGGTTTTCTTCTTACCGAACCATGCTTTTTGGGAGTTTACCTATAAAGTCTTATTTACTGAATAATCGCATTTAACAATGTTTCACACGGATAGATAGGGAGATACAGGAAAATTGGATTGCTGCTCGCTTAGAGTTCATTACTTGCTTTTATAGTTACCGGCTGGGATAAGATAATAACCGGGCTTGCTTTGACGCTTTACGAACCCGGAATCAATTGATAAGATCCCAGGTGGGTATCGAGATATAATATACCAGGTCTCCGGTTCGTTCGGTTTAAACAATTAAGTACTTATTGGGTGGGGGGGCCTGGCTCCCCCTTCCGTCCTAGGGGGAAATAGAACTACTTACAGAAGCGAAGCGTCCCATGTTAAGTGTGGCAGTGCTGGTGATGTAAACAATGGGGCTTTCGGTGAAGGTCCCAAAAACTAGGTGGGATGGTTCGTGTATTCCCTGTTGTACTTGTCCTTTAGTTCTAGGCTTACGTTAAATGGTTATAGCCTCTCCCTGAGGTCTGGTGTAGTGTTTAAGTTGTTGGTGGACTTGGTTGGTTTGGTGGTATAGCTCTAGGCCTGCCTATGTTGAATGACTTGTGTAGCCTGGTGTAGGCATCCTCAAATGTCATAATTACGTATGTAACAAGCTGTAGTAACTCGCTCTTGGTGTGATGGTATCTATCGCTCACATGTGACTCCACAGTGTCGATATCATAGTGCCGTGTGTCGTACCTGCTGTGTGCCGTGCCGGGGCTGCTGTTTGATGTGCCCCTTCTGTTGGCAACTTGGCTCTCTATTCTGGTGGGGAACATGGGGGGCCCTCCTTTATACGGGAATTATGTGGACATGATCTGGTAATGAGGGGGCCGTGGATTTATTGGGCCTTGAGATGAGGAGTTTATCGGGACATGATATTGGTAATGAATGAGGGGTGCTATTGGCCTATGGGTCCAGTTGGAACGTCCCACCCCAGAAACATCATTTTGCAGGTTCAGATGAAGAATCCAATTTCCTCATCGGATGACATAAAGTGGAGATTCTTTTCTATTAACATGGGCATTTCATGAGCTTTACCTAGTGATTGGTTAGGTTATTCAATAATAAATCATAGTGTATACCAATAGTGTAAACCATAGGTTCCTATTGGGATGATGTTCCCACTACCAATATAGTTTTATTATATTCAATCTAATTCCTTCCTGAGTAGCACCCTCCTCTACATCTCATAATGTAATTTCAGGAAGTTTATTTCTAGGATATGCCCTTTACCCTTTCCCATTTCCATTAGCATGAGAGTGCGTGGCAAATATCCGTTTTGGGCATCATCATTTCATTTGTGTCCAGCAGCGTGAGTCCTGCTGTTCAAGAGGTAGTGGGATATCCATCCTTAGCACCATTCCCCAATACCTTGGTTGTTCAGTTTAACATATTTCCCCAAAACCTCCGCATTTTACATTTTGCCTTTGTCAAAACTTCATTTCGGTGGATCTGATGAATCGGATGTGATATATATAGCAGCTTAGAGTAAGGATAACATAGTTCCCCTTATCAACATCGTAAAATAATTACAATTTCGTAGGGCATCCATTCAAAGAGAGCCCCACAACCCACCAACAAGCCTGGTCTTGCTTGGTAATTGTGGAACCCCAAATCTTACATCATAAAAAACTTACTCATTCCACATTTTGACATAGTAAAAACCTTTTTTTTTTTATGGATCCCGATAGACATCGGGGATCGAGAATGGATATTCTTTATTTTTATTAAAAAAATAAAATGGCATTTCCGGAGCTTTACCTAGGTGTGTTTGGCTGGATAGCCTGATTCTCCATCATGAGATTGGAAGGCTTGTAGAGCTGCTGCCAATCATATGCCAATCATAACAGTTTATGCCAGTCCTGTTAGTTCTTAACAACATAAAGAAACATTTATATATGTATATATATATACTTTTATCACATAGGATACACGCGCATATATAAGTTTAAACCATCATTTTAATAGGCCTTACTTACCTAACTATACACCCCTTGAATCCTCCCCATGGTTGGGTTCGGGGACAGATCAGATATTCCTTCAGATATTCCTGATGAATAAATAAGAGAGCTAGCTATTTGATTGAGGTGAGATCCTTATTAGCAACCACCACATAAGGTAAATGGCTAGCCCAGGAGAGGTCCATTGCTAACCGGTAAATAAATTTCGTTATCCTATATCCAAGTCACATTGTAACAACTAGTGCCCAATGGGGAATAAACTAATAATTATGGGACCATCCTCCTACTTAGGTGGTTTACATCATCAATAATTTCAATAAATTCCATTCACTTGTCAATTTGAGGCGGGGATTCTATTAGCCTTTTTTCCACTTCGCCGAGAGGAAGAAGAGGAGGAATTATCCTATATAAAAATCGATCTTAGATACATTTTAATTAAAGCCATGTTGGTTGCTTCAAAAGCGTATACACTACATTAGGAGGCATGTATTTTATTACTGAACTATTAGATTATTTAAGGGTTTACCTATCCCTTATTACAGGCAGGATGGATTGATTTGCCTTTTAAGTTGAGCGCCTTGGATCCTTGCTCACTACTATATGTCTTGCCGTGTTGGGTCGATGTGTCTCTTCCCATTATTTAATTAAGCTTTCAAAATGCATGTCAGGTGATTTCATCCATCCATGCAAGATCTGGGATCTGGTTGTAGCTTTCAAATAAGGAAGTTCCGACGACGACGATCCAACCTGTCCAACTGACATTCATTCTGTAGGCTCTGAACCAGGTATTCTCTAAATCCATGCAATAAGGTAAGGAGTGTTGAAGTTTTGAAAGGCTGGAAGGTTCCTATGGCCCGACGAGTTACGTTGGACCCAGGCGTTAGTATTCAGCTGAGGAGGCGTGTTCCATTTATTCCGATGAGGCATTGGTTGTATGTTTTTCTGGATCAGGCGTGCTCCGTCTTTTAGTCAGAGCGCACCCAGACTTACTTACTTTAATTGCTTGAAATACGTTAGCCTTTTTTGCGAACCCACTTTCCCTTTGCCGGCACTGCCTTCCTAGCGCGAATGAAACAACAATGTGTCGTCTGGTGTTATCTGAGTTGAATGAAGCAGGAATAGTTCCGTTAGGTCTAATCCTGAGGAGTGAGTCTAGTGCTTCGCTTGATGGAAGCACTAGGGGATTGAAATGCCTTAGTTCTTCCCTGCTTTATAGAATGGGAGCTTCGAAGAAAACTAGACTGCGCTCCTGCAATTCAATGATCTCTGTGACTTGGCTGTCAAGATCGTGGGTGAGATGGTTCGTGGAGGGCCCCCTTCGTTTGAATTCTTCCACGACGTTCCTATCAACCTTGTCATCCCCCTTGCAGTAGGCTTTAACACTTTATAACACAAAAAAGCAAGAAAAGTCGGTCGGTTCGTTCGGACTTTTTTGGTCCCTATAAAACATAATGTTTATAATAGTAAATGCCCCACCTGATGACTTTAACCACTTAAGCTAAACTCTATAATGTATCCTTCATACCATGAACCTAAGTTATCTTCTCCTTAGCACCATGATAATTACTTTAGTAAAGCAAAGGATTACATTGAAACTACAAGGCCTACAGATTTTCTTCAAAAATTGAAACTAAATTTAGTTTCAATCCCGCCGGGTGGTGGATTGTTGGTAGCTGTCGGACATAAAGGTAATGCAGTAGATTGATAAAGGTAATACAACTGATCTAAGTGCCCACTTCGTGCCTCCCTCCCTTCCAATATCAAAGTGAAAGTCTGTGAGCCAGTAAAAGGATGGTAAAAAGTAAAGGTTGGTAGCACTAAAATGAAAGGCAAGTGGGATCTCCTAGTAATGCTGTTTTGGCATAATATTCTTGCAATGCTGGCTGTCTAAATGAATAAATCGTATCTGGAAGCTCGTTCCCCCGAAAAGAGAACTAGTGCTTCCCCGCATTCTTGGCTGAAGCAAGTGGTTTATAAGGGCATGCACTAAGTTGGGTGAAGCAGTAAGTAAAGGGTGAGTGGTAAAGACGCTAGGTTAGCATGCACGTAAGTAAAGGTAAATAGGCTGATCAAGTAAATACAACTGGTCAAAGTGCCTAAGCAAGCAGCCCAGCCGGTTCAATAACTAAGTTTCGTGAGGCGCAGCAGTTCAAGGTAAAGATAAAATAGGGTAGTCGGTAGCAGGACTAAAGAAAAGGCAGGTAGGTCTCTGCAGTGGGTTCTAATTGATGAAGAGTATCGGCAAGGCTCGGCCGGGACAATATTCATAAGTGGTACCAAAGTAAGAATATGTCATAAGGAAGTGGTGTTATCGAATCGAACGCCTGTGAATGCTGTATCTATCCGAACGCCCGTGAACAATGCTCTAAGTGAACGCCGGTGCAATGCTTTATCGAAGCTAAGATAAGGCGTGTAAGAAGAGGGTTAAGCAATGTATCCAGTGGTTTTGTGGTGTGTGTGATGGGCAGTAATAAAGTCAGGGTAAGCTTGTTTCATGCCGTCCAGATAAGAGAAGGTCTCTAGCAGCCCCGACCTACTAAGCGATTCATTGAGCAAGTGGTATAGGGAGAACAGGTCTAGGTATTAAGGTGGGTAGGGTGTTTGGACTAAAGTAAAGGTAAGGTAAGGTTGGTTAATCCCAACCCATCCCGGAGAAGTATATAGCTGTACCTCCCTAAGATTAATTAATCAAGTGGTATAGGGCTAAAAGTTCTAGGTCTATAGGTGGGTAACCATCAGGTGGGTAGGTAGCAGGCATTCCAACGATCCAAGACTGGGTGCTCTAGGTCAGGTCCAACTTCCTTGAATCGTGTAAGCTTATAGAGGTGCGGAGCAAGGCTCATCCATCCCAAGCCCATTCAATCTAATTATTCTGGCTTCCATAAAAGAGAGGGGGCAGTTACACCAATCCCACCCACAACTGTTGGTTGGTAGCACATTCATAAAGTAGGCAGGCAGTCAATAGAGCATGATGCACATAAGTAAAGGCTGGGCTTATAAAGTAAATACAACTGGTCTAACTAACTAAGTGCGTACCCAAGCGCGTAAGTAAGATATCATAAGTATTCTTTCTAGCAGTATGGAATGAAAAGGGCAGTTCCGACGATCCATCCAATACGGGTTGTTCCTTCCTTTCTTCCTGTGGCACTTCCATGAATCCAGTAGGCTGAGGAAAGGTAATAAAAATGAATGCTCTCAGTATCCACCAAGTCTTCCCTTCCAATCTGAGGAGTCTGGCTGCTCTGCTGTATTGAATCAATAAAAGAGGGCAGTTCCCACGATCTCACCCTCGACTGCCTTCTACTTTCCTTAATAGATTGAGTAACTGGGGTGCCTGGTAAGCCAGGGTGCCTTATAAGGTGTTTTACACCGGAGTTATATAGTAAATTATGAGTACAACTTCGAAGGTTCTCCAAACAATCTTGGAGGCGAGGTAGCCACTATATAGAGGCCACCTTGAAGTATTGCAATTACAAGGTCGGTCCCAAGGCGTAGAATTTAGGCCACCGCTTCGCACCTGAATTTCCCCACTTTATAGTGCCGCCGTACCCTACATATATTCTCCTGGCTTCATAAGAGGTTGGGCATAACTCCACCATCCCATTCATTTCCAAGGGTGCAGTTATAAATTCAAGAGTAAGGTGATCCGGTGCTGCTTCTAATCGAAGGTGTCATAGGTTGGGCAGCAGTCCATCCATCGTCCTAGGATGAAGGCAATTAAGTTAAGAGTAAGTTTTTCTCCCTCCCGCCTGATAATTGAAGGCATATGGCAGATTCAGTAAGTGACTTTTCTAGGTCTAGGGTAAGGGATAAACTCATCTCATCCGGTGCTTATAAGGGATCATCAAATTCCCTCCTAACTACGTGCAAGGGCTACAGTTCTAGTTCTAGCAGGTGAAAGAGTAAACCAATAGGGTATTTAAGCTACCATACCTGAAGCTACTGTCGTGTTCCTGGCTTATATAGACTCCATCCATCCCAACCCATCCCATAATCTGTTGCTGCTTCTAAGGTATTCTAGGAGTGGTTCTAACTTGAAACTGGTAACTGATAAGACTTCCTGGTATAGGGCTGCTCCATAGAAGGTATTCAGTGGATGAAAAGCAAGGTAAGGGTCTGATGGCCGTACTAAACTGAGATTCAATCCTGGGTTAATATGGGGCGTAACTAAATCGTCCTAGGGTTGATAGATATGGTAAGAGCATGCCGATTCTATAAGGTATAAGGCCTAATCCATCAACGCATCCCAATGCCATAAGGTGCTCCTTCCTAAGGTCTGATATTCGTGCGCCTCTAACTGGAAACTGGTAACTGGGAAGACCTCATAGGGCAGCTACAGAGAAAGTATTTCTGGCAGGTGGGTAGGCTGAACAAGGTCTTCAGATAATGTCCCCTACTGCTACATCTATGGCTGGTCTAATTAATGGGTTGGTAAGTGACTCCATCCCTCCCATCAACCGGGGGCTTCTAAGGTCTCATGAACCAATTCAAATTCCAATCCAATCCGTGGCTTCTAAGGTATACTGGGTGACTACCAACATGCCATGATTCCAGGTCTAGGGCTGAAGATCTACTAGTTAGTTCTTGGAGTAGGTAAAGCTAAGGTATATGGGTTCCCTACAGATTCCTTCCTGGCTTCGTCCAAAAGGTTTAGCAACACTCTTCCCTCATCCTAGAGTGAGAAAGTATAGGGGTGCCCGCAAACTCCATACTTGTATAAGCAGGGCTCCTAAGTGGTAACATGAGACCCCAAGAAGTTAATACGTGGTACCTGCTTCATAAGGCAAGCAAGAAAGTAAGTAAAATGTTTATATAATTTCCTCAGCCTGTTAAATCCCATAAATTCATTTCATCCCAAGGACCTCTCCGAAATGGTCGAGTGTTTAAAGACCCTCTCCCTTTGGTCGAGCAACTCCGTCCCTCAGGAAAGAAACGAGAGCAAAGCCCAAAAGTAGCAGTGTGGGTTAGGTGGGCCAGCCCCTGTCAGTAAACTCCATCTATCCAGGCCAGTTACAACGCCCGGAGACTTCGTTACAATGCCTGCCAGTAAATTCAATCTATCTAGGCTTGGACTACTTGGTAGGCGTAAATTCATTTCCTCCTTATAGGTGTAAATGAATGCTATTAAGGCAGGAAGATAGGCGTCACAATGTTGCTTTAGGCTCAATTTAGTAGAATACATGCACCCCGGGCGTTTGAAACCACTTGCTTCAGGCAGAAATCCTAGTGGGTACAGCACTTCGAAGAACAGAACTATTTCACTTTTATAAGCCTACACGTTTCGGACAGGAACTAGAACGTTGCCTTACAAACGATGATGCGTTCTGTGCTCCAATCAATAAGTTTGGAACTTCCAATACACATTATCAACTCACCTGGTCACCTCATTTGGGCCATAAGGCACTTTTGGAATTGATCTAGTCGCGACCTGGGGAAGGTACCACTTTTCACTCCGCTCCACCAAATCGAACATATTTTCAATATTTACCCATCCATTAATACCTATTTATATAGTGACTGAAATGTGACTACAAAGTCACTGTTCGAGACAGGGAAGTGTAGGCGGACCATTGATCAAGCATCGTCCAGCATTGCAGCCATTCCTTCTCATTACTGGAAAGGCAGCCTTTAGCAATATAAACCCCCAACATGATTCGTTGAAATAGGTATGGGCCCTATAAAACCCTTCACTTTTCTTATTTGGACAAACCTCTGCTTAGATACCTATTCTATAAGCCGCGGCGAATGAATCTGGAGTGTGCCGCCCCTAGTCATTTCAGATTAATAAATGAATAAAGGCGCGAAGTGGGATGTGGGAGAGGTGCGTGCTCATTTAGGAAGGTGCCTCTATATATAATTACCGAGGTTATTCTCGATCAATCAGGTGCTACAGTAAGTCTGATAGTTAGATCTGATCAATCCGATGGGCCCGAACAACTATCCATCTATTAGGCGGATCTTTTTCCTCTCCTTTTAGTCGAGACCTCCTTCCTAAGGACCTCAACCTAACCAATTATTGGAGCTGTAGATAGCAATAAGTATTATCTATGTAATAGTTATAACCACCCGGCTCAATCAAGTGAGCGCATCCTAGTTCCGTCTTGATGGGCCCGCTGTCACTACCATTCGTTCAGGCTCGTGACTCAATACAATAGTCTGTTCGAACCCCAATCCATTCAATTAAGGTACCTATTTTAGCACCTCCGAAACGTGATAGAGGTATCGGTTTAAGTCCCCCCGATGAAAGACTGACATGCAGAGCTAAGTGTTGCAGATAAAGTGCACACCCAACAAGTTTGGAACATCCTGATATACCGAGCGAGTCACCTGCTCTCTTGGTTCAATAGAACGGAGTTTTGTAATTATTGATTTATCTATTCCCACCCAACCGGAGCCGCTCGACCAAAGGAAGAGGGGTTTACCATTAATTACCTGCTTAACTGGTTCTGGTTAGCCCAAATCCCTTTCATATCTCCCGAAATTGGGTTAGGCACAAGCCCCGGATGGGACATTTATTAAACCACTAACTCATTTTTAGCCCCGGATCTTCTATGCACGGAACAAGCCAACTTCCCAATGATTTGATAGAAAGTTGAGATAGAGGAGCGGATAAACTAGCTAGAGATGGACCACGATGCACCAGGTACTAGGCTATTCACCTATTCCAGGCTTTCAATTCCATGTCCATGCAGCGCAATTTCGATCATTTTTTTTGTAGATCAGTGCTTTTATTGCGTCCGCTCGCTCTCAAGGAGGTCGCTTATCTCTGCGACGTTACTACGTATATGATGTGAATGCTTTTCGACGTAAACGGCCCTCGAATTATATAGTTAGTTCTGAATCCAAGCAAATGGCATTTCCTTTATCTATAGGTTGTTGTCCCGTTCGATCCAATTCTGAATCTGCTAATAGGGTAATCTACCTCAAATGAGGGGAAGATCCCCGGGAGTTGGATCGTTCCGCAACAAATTGAAAAAGAGAGAAGGTAGCATGAGTAGTGGATCCAACAGCATCTGACACAATTAGTGAGGTAACTTCTGGGTCTGAAGCTCCAACTTCTTAATATTCCTCTCCTTTTAGTCGAGACCTCCTTCCTAAGGACCTCTCTGAAGCTCCCAAAGAAAGACTGGTTAGTTCACTTCTACGCATCATGATTTAAAGCTTCGAGACCATTGAATAAGCTCCGACAATAGCAAGTAAGAGAGAGAAAGAAAGTGTCCAGCAGTGCAGTCAGGGCTAAGACTGAAGCTAGGTGTCCACCAGTTGGAAGCTCTACAGCTGTTAAGACTAAAGCTTGTCTCTAGAGCTAGTACCAGAAGTCTAAGTCAGTAGGCCTTAGGGGTCCATAGAGTTTGAATCTCACTCTCCGAAGCAAGCTCTGATAGCAAATTGAAAGCTCCCCCCAAAGACTACTCTTATATAGGTAACTCTAGGGCTTAAGGCATTCCATCCGTAGGGGGAGTCCAGAGGGCTCGCAATAAAGCTAGGTCCAGTTATTCATAGGGTTTTATTGTACAGAATAATGGCTTGTTTCTTAAGAATTAACATGGAACTAAAGAAAGACCGGTTCTATTCAATCAATCAGTTCTTTTTTTCTTTACCCACAAATAGAGAGTGAATTTGAATCCACTGGCTAGGAATAGACCTATTATGCCTTCACCTGATTGATACTTACCCACCTGAATACCCAGATACTGCCTGCCTTACTTAGACTTACTGCATCGGACAGATGGAAGGGTCACATAGAGTAGAGAGAGCATCAGTGGGCTTCATATAGCATAGCATTCACCAGCGTCCAGAACACTTACTTAACTTAATACATCTCCTGGGTACCATACTATTGTTCCGGTCGAATACTCTTTAGGAATTAGAAACTACTACAGTTCTAGGTAAATAGCAGTATTTCCTAAGCATTCATTCAGTAATAGGTCTAGGGCTCAGAGGTCTAGGTCTTCAGGTGGAGCAGGTGGGTAGTTGTTAATCGTAAAGGTCAATAGGGAGGTGAATAGCAAGAATGCCCAGCAACTAAGCTAAGGTATTCCTGGCTTCAGCAATAGGTTCTAAATAAGTAGGGTAAGGTTCTATAGGCGGGTAAGGTGAATTTATAGCAGACACTAAAAGTAAAAGTAGGGCTCTTCCTATCCTATCCTAGCCAGTGGATTCAAATTACTAAAGGGTATCCTGGGCAAGGCTCGTCCGGAATAGTAATAATGATACCAGCATATGTCAGCAAGTATGATTCCAGTTAATGCTGTCTGAAAGGGTGGAACAGCTCTATGGGAATCCAGTGGAAGGCTGGCTGTTTGGGGCGGTAAGTTGTGAAGGTTAAGCAGGTGGGTAGTAGGTAGAGAGTAGGTAAACATAAGTTTAAGGCAAGGCATTTATCTAAAAGCAATGGAGTAATCATTCATTCCTAAAAGCATCTATCTGAAAGCCCGCCCGTCCCTAAAAGAGAAGACATATGGCAGATTAAGGAAGCGATGGGTCTAGGGCAGCAGGTCTAGTTATTCCGGTGGGTAGGTTGTGTGGGACTGTATAGTATCTTATCTTAGAAGCACAAGACAGCATGAACCAACGGAAGGTGGTGTGGGATCGTCGGAACTGCCTTATTGATTCTCCACAGCCAGCATTGCCAATATATTAGTGAGTCACCATTGATAGGATATATGCCCAGATAGCCCCCATTGCCAGGAAGGATATTAATTGACGGATGGATGCCCAGTCAGCATTGATAGGTAGAATATCCCCACAACCATAAACCCTTGCTAGGAGGGAGGGAGATCCATACTTTACCTTTCTTTTTCTTGCCTGTTACCCCCTTGCCAACCTGACTACAACTACCCTTTTGATTATCCCCACCAAACCACTTTACCTCATGAATCTTAAATGTAGTAGATGCGTTGCGTGTGGAGATATGTGGCAAAACAGGCCCAAAGAATAGTTGTAGTGACTCCCTACACTTGTACAAAGAACACAAGACAGTCATGGGCAAGCCAGCAATCCAACAAATGAAATAGAATTGTTGTAGTGGTAAACCAATGACTCTAATTGAGAGGAAAAATGAGTTGTAGAGGGTGGATTACACAATTAACAGGCAAATTATTGAAACCACAATTCAATGAAAAAAAGAAGCGAGCTATACCCCTAAAAGGTCAATTTCAAGGTATGTAGAGCCTGCCAACACTCTTTGGAGTAATGATCGAACTAATGGAGACGGATTGGGCTTGTGGGCTGGGTTAGGGCGCTGCTCCTGGTCCCGAATAAACAGGTTATGCAGCAAAGCCAGCTAGAGTGTAAGCAACACCATTAGCAGAAGTAGGATAAACACCCGTTTGGATATCCTGACGCGGTTCCATCTTAGCTTCTTTACGCAAGGCCGGGACACTAAGATCTTTATGCCGCCCTCCTTTCCTTATGTCTTTAACGTGCTCTGATCCGGACTTTAATGGGATTCTGCGTTGCTTCGATCTCTTCACGCGGCCTTTTCCTCCTTTGATTGCAGCTCAGATGCTGGTTTTACTTCAAAAAGAGAAACTGCTACAAGTGCTTCAGGCGGATCATTCGCAGGTTCTTATTCAAATGCGTATAGATCTAGGAACACGGACCAATGCTGGAACATCACTGCTTGGAACTACAGGGAATGGCGTAACAAACATATTGAAGTATAAATAATAGCTAATATTGGAACATCACTTACTTATTGAAGCGGGAATGTAGGAACACATGCAGATGTGCACTACCTGGCTAATCCCAGAACAGAAGCACATGCCGGGACTGGTAGAGATGCAGCTATTGGAAATGAGCTTCTTGGAACAGCAGCTAATGCTTTCATACCCCCTGTTTCAACACCTATTTATCGGGACACTTTCAGATACTATCTATATGCCGGCCCATATTTATGGCGTATCATATCGACGGAGTGTATAAGCACTACATTACGCTTTAGGGCCTGGATTACTAGGTATGCTCGATCGGATCGATAACTCGATCAATTCAATTGGCTCTACACCTGACACCAAATCCCTGCCTAGAGAATCTGCTGCGAGGTCACCTGCCTTAACTCACCAATAGGTTTATATACCTGGCCGGACCCGGGCTTATACCTGTGCTTGCTTCTGCCGCCGGTTCCTCCTATGCTTCTACCTGGTTTATACTAGCTGGCTTTCTTTCCTGCTTGGCGGATTATAAGAACCCATTACTTCTACCTCCTAATGCGGTTCATGCTTCTACCTTGCTTGGCTTGCTTGTTCGGTTGGCTGAGTTATCTTCTCTAAGTAGCTGCCCGTGTCTTGGGGTGTGACCGAAGGACCGAAGGCCTCATATTGTAGAAATAGAATAGCTAAGTTTCGTAAACTGAGATATCCCCTTCGGGCTATTAGTATACTTATAGCTTCTCTTAATCTATCTCCTTCTACTCGCCCATTAAAGTTGGATAGCCAGTCACCCAGTCACCCGGTCATGAAGACTTTGGGATAGTGATAGTTAGGGCTTACTCCATGGATGGATATAGAAGGTCTTAGCAATAATATCGTACTTAGTAATAGTGTTATACCTTCCTTTACATAGATAGATAGTATTGTACTTACTTCTGCTATTGAAGTTGGCTGACTGATCCATTAGATCCCCTTCGGGCCTTTGGGCTACTTATGGGACGGAGTTGCTCGACCGTTAGGGAGAGGGTCTCTTTTATTTTGCTTTTCTTTCTAAAGGGGGAGGGGCAGGCTCCTCCGAAAACACCCAATTATTCTTATATGGCGAGAGCATTACCAATAAAAGTAATTGTCTAAAGAGTTTACGCTATATAAAAATGAACTATGTTTGGCAGGATGCCGCCAATTGCTTTCACCACTTGCTGGCAGGAAAGCGTAAGAAACAATGAGAGGAAAGCATCAATGAAACGAGGGCTGGGATACTTGGGCTGCGCTATTAAACTGCGGCTGCTGCGCTATTGGGATTTGCTTTGATAATTAGTTTGCTAATAGACTAGAATACTCTCTACTTACTCGACTATGCTTGGCTCTCTATATGCGCTGTTGCTACGCTCATTATTCGTGGCTATGATGCTCTCTATATGCTGTGGTGCTCTATGCTTATATATGCTCATATTCGTTGTTATGCTCATCATTCGTAGCTATGCTAATTCAGCTATGGCTCTGGTTGTAAACATGGCTAAATCAAAATAACGTATGACACCAACTGGTCTCTCTCATCCGGTGGGTCACATGGGGCTTTCGGTGACCAGCTGTTGGGCGGATCTTCAATCCTTTGCCTTGCTGTGTCATCCATGTCCAGTTAGAGTTTCGATCGGTGGGTAACACACTGCTGTTCTGGCTGGTCGGGGGAACATCATCTTATCTATCGCATTGTTGTCAACATGGTCCTTCCTACTGGTTCACCTCCCTGGGTCTGGTTGGATATTTGAGCCTGCTGGCTAAAGAGGGAGTGGATCCGCTGTTTCAGGGCGGGACTAATAAAGCTTGTTTGGGCTTGTGTGGAAGAATTTATGTGATTTAGGAAGAGCTATTAAATGTGGAAGCAAGAGTTGCCGCCCAGGGATTGAAGTTGCTGCCCATAGCCGCCATTATTTAATAGAAGGCTCTACTGCATATTAAGAAGGAGCCGCCAATATGAAAGAGCCACCACGACGCTTTTCATTGAGGAGCCAGAACCGTTGTGTGGGGTAGGATGAAGCTGCCTTTCTTGGGCTTCCCCTCTGCTGGACCTGCCTCCCAACCTCGTTAATTATCTTCCTTCCTCCACCGGTGAAACGAATTCAATTACTGAACTGTCTACTTTCTTTCACTCTCTGCCTAGCTGGACCATCCAAACATCTAGCTTGCTAAACTAGATTTATACATTAGCCATCCGAGGGTCTATATTACGTAGATGAGCACAAAACAAATATAAGTTTGATTACCCCCCCTGGGAGAGCATCATCAAATTATGGAGTTCCCATCCTCCAACCACCTAATCTCCTCTGAGCATCCTCCATCATAGTTGTTGAGGGAGACGCAAGGTAGTCTTACGGAGCAATAGTGTATCTTAGGCACGTAGGGTGTAGAGGATGGAATTATGCGCGGGCCTATACATAACCTATGGTATATGCTTCTTGAGCTTTGCTACGAGACTTTGCTAAATACTTACATTTGAGGTAAATCAAAGTTTTGCAGCGCTTACGATGAGTTGATAGATACTCTGCTGCTGCCGCTGGTCACAGGGTTGGGCCAGATGCTGCTGTTATGGCAGATAGTATTGGTTGTCCTGCTAAGGATGATCGGACTGCTAGGGATTTACCTCGAGCAGCTAGGGAGTGACCTTAGTTAATAAGCAAATAGGGAAGATCGGTTTTGTGTTTTCCATTCGATGGATTTCGTGCCGATCTTGGCAACCAGGTTAAAAGTAAGCCACTGAAACTTATTATACTTCTGCTCTAGCTGCTGCTTGCTTTGTCGCTGATGCCTCTGCTATTGGTGGTTCTGAATATAAATCCAGAAGCAGTTCGAAACCAAGATAAAGTCGCGGTAGATCCCGCAGTGAAAGAGACAGTTTAGTTTGAAGAATGCCCAGGGGGATTATACGAGCCACATTCGAACCCTTCCACCTAATACTTCCGCTTATTATTCCACCCCTTCTATTGACCATGAACAATTTGTATTACTAAGGGTCTAAACACTTCGGGATTCCATCTACAATATAAATGGGCATCAATAGATCTCGATAAGTTCTCAGGTCCGGTTTCTTTCATTCTCCCCACACGTCCCCGTTAGGGCATACAATGTGGTTGTTGTTGGCTGTCATCCTTTGTATAACCTGGCACCCCACAGAGGCCGTCTCTCTATCAATATCTCAATAAAGAATTGGTGTGCAATTCAGGTTTAATGTGAACGGGGGATACTTTGACGTGAAAAAGAAATTATATGGGCATTTTAGCCCGAATTTATTACAGAAGAATTACATTTCACGACTTTCACAACGCTATACGATATTAATAAGCTACAATTGCTGCGATAGTATGGGCTGGATGGATGGCGTCACAAAACCAGTTATTGCTTGCTTTACGAATCACCAAAAAAGATAGATGATGTTTATGTTTGTTGCCACGATAACAATTTTGGATTTTGTTCCCCCAGCGTGAAACAACAGTTCACTCGTCTGAGCAGGCCCCAAAGTCAACACTGTACAGGGGGGGGCAAAACCCCTTCCTTCGACCTGGGAATCCTATGTGAATGGATGATTTATACAGATATGTGAAGTGAGTACAGTGAATGACAGGTTTAAGCGATAAGAACTACACCCTTGAACCTCCAACCTCGGTCTCAAAACCTACCTTCTGCCACTATAGAACACACGGTCCTATATCACATAACTTACTATAGTATACAATAGGTCCTACCTAGGCTCCCGGGCTAATTGGCTGGGGGCTGCAGGGCGTTGCTACTCAGCTGATTGACTCAGATACTCGGAACTCAACTTGCCTGGAATACTTGGCTTGGCTACTTGACTGGGCTCGGTTGGGCTACTCAGCTTGGTTACTCGGTTGGAACAGTTATTGACAGAAGGTGGTTCCGCCGGTCCATTTACATACAGAGGGGGGGCATTGACAGACAGTGGTAGCCAATAAGGAGGTGGTATTTCACAAGAGGTGGTTGCCACTATACAGTCTCGTTAACAGGAGGTCATACTCGTTAATAGCCCCAGGCAGTGACAATCATTACCCATAGATGCCATACCTTTACCCTTGAACCCACATAGAAGACCTCGACCCTTTATCCTCGACCTCACTTATCGCTACAGAACAAAGGGGGATACAGCAATGGATGCTATAAGATGATGCTTACGTTGATATGCAATAAGACGAAGGAGCATAGCGCAATTTATGATGCAACATGAGGCACCCCTTTTTTTATAAAGCTTATAATAGCTTATTTTTTGATAAACGCAAGCTTATATATATTCTCTAGTCTGGTAAGCTGGAACAGAAGTGATTTTCTTATCTGATTAAGAAATACTGAATGGCTTCTGAGAGGGGCGCAAAACAGCCTGTCTTCTTATATGGGTGGTTCCACGGACACGGATGAATTAGGGCTAACCAGAGCAGACCTAACCAGGATAACTTAACATAGCAGTCATACCCCGACCGCCACCACACCACGGCCACACACCTATAACCTAAATGACCGCTACGCAGGTCCTACCTATATAAACACTGGGTTCACACCCCAGCTTTTATACTCAGCTTGGCTTGCTTACTTTGCTTGGATACCCATTATAAAAAATAGACTTATTCACTGACCTTTTCACTCTCTGTATAAAAAAATATCTTCATAAAGCACACTTAATCTTAGAAGCCATTACCGAGAGCAGAGCAGCCAAGAATGGCAAGAGTTACCAAAAGCAATTCACTGCAGCCATGCCCCGGATTAAGGCATTACCAATGCTAAATATAGTAGGGGCAGTTTCAATCTTTATCTATCCATGTCGAACCTCCCACTCCACACTGGACATAACATTAATTGGTCTAATGCTACTGGACGTGAAATGACTCATCAATCTCCCTTTTGTCGGCGGTCGAGACTGACCTATTCCCCGCCGCAAGGGAGGATATATGGCGTGGTTCATAGCAAAAGTGCTCCGCTGGAGAGTGGACTGTGCCACGTGCTGATAGCATGAGCTGGCCGTCCAAGATCCATGCTGTTCTCGTGCAAAATCTGGGGTGCATTATACTGCTTCTTTTTCCAATCTGTTCCAGCTTCCCTGCTGGTCCTAGCTCTCTTTCCCTATATATATTTTATTATAAGTGTGAATAATCTGTCGTGATTGGGAACACAAAGCAAAGGGGTTCCTATCTAGGGGTGAAAGGGCAAAGCGGGACTTCACTCGACCGTTAACAAGAGGAGGCGAACATACCTTCCTTTAGCAGAGGCTGAATCCAACTCGGCATCTCCGTAACCCACTTCTCTCCCTAGCATTCCTTACTTTGGAACTAGAGCTAGTTAGTTAGGGGGGGCTGAGACCTGGTGGCCGTTCCTATTTCATAATTGTTCAAGACTGCCCGAGACAACCCTTGCCCGATGCGGACAAGCCACTCCGTCCTGCACTTCACCCCCAAAATAGAATATAAATAGGTAATGCGAAGCCAGTTGCAACTTCCCAGACCATACTCTTATGCAGCTATACTATTAGTCCCTGGAGCCCCACATTTCACAGGGCTCTTTGTCTTTATTTGGAGGAATATTTGTCAAGATCCCTACCTTACGATCGATAACTGCTTATAGTTAGCTGCCCTGATTCGGATATGTAGGTATCATCCCCCGCCCTAGGTTTCAAAGTTACAACTATAATGAATAGTGGGCAGTCTTGCACAATTATGAATATTTGCAGCTAGGTAATTAATAAGTACTTGAACAATTATTAAGTAGTCGCAAACAAGAAGTCCGGTGAGGATGCTAGGAAATACACTAGGATAAGGAGGGGTGCTGGCACAAGCTCTCGACCTATAAAGGATGCCAACGAGGTGAAGCTGGTCCTGGATTAAGAGAAACCAGTGCTACTTCAATTGCCTTTGCAAAGACTGAATAGAAGGATGGCAAGCGCCTCTCGATCTAGAACAGGTTCTCCCACGGAATCTGGGTCGTTGCTCTGGTGTGTGTGTGGCTGTGAATTGCTGAGTCGAAGTGGACGGTATATGAGCGCGGTGGTGGAAGTGGTTTGGGCAATTGGCATCATATTGGGTGTGGCATAAAAGGCATGTAGCATGTGTGATCGGGAATCGGCGAATGGATGAATCGGCAATGGCATTAGGTCGGTTCGGGATTGGTCGGTATAAGTATTGGGATCAGTATCTTGAGATCGTTGAGTGGTATTGGAGTGTGGCATGCGACATGTGTTGGATCGGTGAATGAATATGTGTGTAGTTGGAGGGGGGCATACCTTACCTTGCTTGTCGGACTTTTGCTACTTTGATAGGCAGACGATTTACCTCAATTTCCATGGTCAATAAATGGGATGGTGTTTGGTCGCCTTTTTCTTGACCAAAAGCCACTTTACTTATTGGGTGGGGGCTACCTCGGGAAAGTAACCTCCGGGTCGTAACTTTGGATGTTAAGTTAGGGATCTATATCTCCTTGGATATTCCAAAGATGGCCATCTATATATTCTGAGTGCATGGAATAAGGAGAAGAGAAGTTACCCAAAACACTTGTGCCTCGTATTTGTCCCTCCGGGTCATCGTTTAAACCAGAAGACAGACAGTTCCTTATAGTTTAATTCCTCGCGATCTTGGATCTCTGCTGCTACCTTAGTGTGCAACTCATGCAAAATAGAAATGGGTACCTCAGTTAGTCTCAACTCTACCCTTGTAAATTATTCGACCTGCTTCTGAAGTTCTGTCGATGGTATAGCCACAGCTCTGGGCTCTAAGTTTACAATTCGCTGCTGCGCAGTCATAGTTGGCTGCAGCATTGGCCTTGGGATCCTTTCCTTCCGGTACACTCTGCTGCTCTCCCTCTATCTGCGGTGTAATTTGAATACCTGCAAAGGTTCGCTGAAGCTCTTGCATTTTCCCCTTTACCTCGCCATAAATTTCGACCTGTTTATCTGCCGTTTTCTGCCAAATATCATACGTGGCTTATTGTAAATATTGTATTATTGTCTCCAAATCATCTTATGACAGGGTCAGAGGTACATTGCTACTCTTCTGTGCCTTTCTATTTTTGATGTTTCCTGATGATACTTCTGCGGTTTTTCTCTTTTCCCCGATCTGAGGGCAAATTTTGGGTAGCGCTAAGAATTGTAGCCTTCCCTTCAACTATGCTTTAGAGATCCATCTCTTCCATTAGTGTATGCAGCCTGCATTTCCAAGGGGTGAAGTTGGAAGCTCCCTCTAGTCAGTCAGACTCTTTGGAACTGAAGAAAGTTAGCTCCTAGCATAGTTTTATCAAGGAACATAGCATATTATAAGATCAAGGAACATAGCATATTATAAGAGATAGTGGATAAGTTCCCTATTGCTACAGGTTTGACTAGGTGGTAAACTTTGTAAACTTTGTTTTATGTTGTTTGTTCAGGTACAATGGGATTGGGATTTGACCAAGCATTTATATCAAGCATCATGCGTCCTTGCCTTATAGACATACCCACAACCACGGAGTTTAGGTGGGTCCACAATTAGTAGTCTTTGTTTTATGAAACTCCGGTTTTTAGCCCTAAACTAAAGTATGAGCAATCTTTTACCTCCATATTGGGTGGCAGTATATAAAAAAAGAACAGTGGGTGAGTTTTAGATAGTACATAAGACAGTCCGTGATGCGGGCGGTGTTATTTAGTTATTTTCATGTGTTTGCGTTTTCACATATATAATGCAATTTTTTATCTTGAACACAGGTCACTACTCACCTTTTGATGTCACAACTTTTACTAGTTCTTTTCTTACTCATACATTTAAACTCATATACAACTCAGTCTTTTACCCCGATACGTATAAATTAAGTCATGCATATGACACCTCCTATCCAGATCCTATGACCGATGCCGATTTACACCTTGCCGACAACCGCAGTTATACATACGCTTTCTTTTCATTCGCCATTGGGAGTAAGTGGAAAGTTCACATTTGAAGTTACCTTTATGCCACACCAGACCGGAGTTATACTTTCTTACCCTTCCTGGACTAGGACCAGAATAAGAAACATTGAATATACAACACCTATAGAAACTACACTTCCAAGAATACTACTCCATTAAAAAGAAACATTTGGAAGCCCTAGCCGGAAGTAAGAAAGACTACGCAACCCATCTTTACATTAGCCAGGGGAGCGCTCTAATGGTCCCTAGACCCTTTGTTTCACTTTGGACAGCCCAATTATAAACGAGATTAGCTTCCAGTTAACAAAACTGCGTTCTACCATTTTACTCTCAACTGACTTATGTTTCAACTTCTTCTTTATGCAGAATTGAAATGAAACTGGACAGCTTTTTCTTTTAAACACAGATAATGCAACAACTGCTTTGATCAAGGTAAGGCAGAAAATCTATCAGGCAGGCAGTCTTTTTGTATAAGTCTGTTGAGGATAGCTATTTGCACTTTATTCATTAGGAAGACGTGGCGAGATGGGGCGTTTACATACGCATGAATACGGGGAACAACGAACACTGAGTTTAGCTTAGCAGTCATGGCACAGAGCGGGATATAATGAGGAAGGATAAAGCCTTCCCCTCCTTTGTCGGGAAAGAGCTACGCACCTTTGTTTGATTATGATTCAGCACTATAACTTGCCCATTGATGATACTGTTACCGCTATTAAAGTGGGTACCCTGCTTATTCACTTCCACTGGATAGAAGTTTTGATTAGCTTTGAAGGATAGATTGAAACCCTAATAGATATCGCTTGCCCCTTGATCCTGGACATCCTGGACTAGGAACCGGAAAAGCTTTTCAACTTGACAAATTAAACCCTCAATCTAATACATACACTTCGATTAGAGGACACCTGATTTTACATTATAAAAGATCGGGAATAATAAAGTACTACGCTTAACCCACGGTGAGAATAAACTTAGGGTAAGCTCGTCTTCGCTTCCCTAATATTGCTTTTATTAGAACTTTCAGGCAGAAAGAATATAGGGCAGTAGGACCCAGGCATAAATTATATGCATCTCACTTTAGGCTTTACGGGTAAATTATACATTATGCTTTATAGACAAAATAGACAT
>Ga0233342_1000038_pt1 | contig 37228 bp, 17 predicted proteins | sample GEONDECOMP273_FD_180706 | JGI IMG/M metagenome (GOLD analysis project Ga0233342, IMG submission 180706) | Leaf litter microbial communities from Shasta-Trinity National Forest, California, United States - GEON-DECOMP-273 | ecosystem: Environmental > Terrestrial > Plant litter > Unclassified...
CTGTTCTTACGCTTCCGTCGATTTGAATCCGTCTATTTTCATCACTTTCGTTCTGATTTCATAAATCGTATTCCTTCCCGTTGTACCTTATTTGTTCGTTCCTTCCCGGTGCGTTACCTGCCTGATTGAGGGTATGTTTAAGAACTTCATAATTATTTATTGGGTGGGGGGTCCGGGCCCTCTCCCTTTTTTCGAGCTGCTCCTATCCTCGACCCTAGCCCTTTATAGCAGCTTAACACTCCTTTTACGGAATTTTCATGTGATAGGTATGCCATTGTCAAAGGCCCCATAGCCAATAGGAAGGATAATATAAGTTATTAACCATTTGAACCTGAATAATACATTGGAGCCATCCACGTTGGTTACTTAATTGAGTCCAGACAATATTGAGTTATCAATGGCCTCAAGTATGGCCTCAGGTTCAGTCGGGGCTGGCACCATGTTTGTTGGTTGGACAATATGCCAACTTATTCCAATTTTATGCTGTTGCACAATGAAACTTCTTTTTTGGGGGGTTGGATCCACCCACCAATCGGGGGAATAAAATGGATTTTCTTATTTAGTTATAATGCCATTTAATTAATTTACTCTATGAGGAGAGGCGGGATGCCAATATATTCAGTTAGGAAAATAATCCAAAATACAATATAGCATATATTTTTTACCCTATTAAGGGGCAGTCTATCAGGCCTTACTCAAAGGAACTTGCTCTAGTGTGAAAAAAGGTAATAATATTCAAATAAGTTTATGAATCCTAGTCCCGTCCCATACAACACAAAGGGCAAGGGGCGTAGCGGTAATGTAAATAGTATAAAGGTGCGCAAGCAAGAGTGCCTAGCAACTAAGGTCTTCTTGTCTAATGCAAGGCACGGTGTGGGCATCCATAAGTCAGGTGGGTAGGGTAAGTTAGGTCTGAAATATAGGTTGGTAAAAAAAAAGAAGGGGTTACGTTGGTTAAAGGCAAGCTAAGCATAATAAGGTGCTCAGCTCTGCTGTGCTGACCCAAGTGTATAATATATTCAAAGTAAGTAATAAATCCAAGAGGGCCGTTAGTTCCCACGATGATCGATCCCACATCCTGTGCCACCCACCACCCAGCTTGTATCTTTGGAATCTAATAGAGTTTAAATTACCCTACACTATCCACGGGCCATAAATTTGTTATCCCACATCCAGGAGACTACTCCAAAAATCTCTTCTTTCCGCACCCAAATTACTGCCATACACTGCCATTAAAAAGAACTCGAACTATCGGCCCTACGGGGAAGGCACCAGCATTAGACTTATCCTATTGAGGGAAGCCTACTTTATATTCCAAACCGGGAGAGGTACAGCTCTACACATAAACCTATATTGCACAGCCTTTGAAGGGGTAGGGGCATGGCATTATATTCCGCCCTGATCTTATCCCGGCCAGTAAAGACTTAAAGTTCGAATGCCCTTATCCGCCATGGGGGGAGTGTGCCAGCCAACTCACTCAATTGATCGTCGGATTTTGTTCTAATAGTTTGAAACAACAGGACCAACATGGCTCAAATTACTCTGTGGGGTATGTTTGGGGTTCAACTGGGTGGAAAGTATTTCCTATGGGCTGACCAGCTTGCGCTTCTAGCGCTCTTAGAGGTGGTTGTTATCCTTTGATCCGGTTGTTCTTTTTATTGAGGAGTTTAGAATGCAGGTTTACTACAGGTTTTATTGCACAAATGAGTTTGATAAGCCCGGCCTTTAGATGCCGATTTATGCACTTAAAGAGACCATTGAATTATTTCCAGCGAGTAACAGCAGCGTCATAGGTTCATGGGAGTTCCGAAGGGAAGGAAAGGACGGGCTATTTGAGGATGGGACTTAAGGTATATTGGGCCCATGGGAGGTGAATGATGTGCATGATTGGGGATGGCCTGTCCAGAGAGAAAGATTGAATGATTTAATGAGGGATGATAGCTAAATAACTATAGATGGCAATAAAGGGGATATTGCCCTAAGGAAAGAGGATAGATAGAAAGAGGGATATAAAGCCCTGAGGACAGGACCCGGAGTGCGAGATCGAATAAACGGATATGGAGATTCCGGAAGGAGGGCTATAATAAAGCCGTATAGAGGCATGATGGATATGGGGAGGCTGTCATGCGAGAGGGGGGATGGCTTTCCAATGCCCGAGCACTTCAAATCGCCGAGAGCTGTGTGCGCCCCCTGACTCATGCGGCTGTGACCTCCACTACCTAACCCCCGCCACGGCCTCATGGAGCAAGTGACAAGACCTATCCCCGCGTACTCAAGCTGTAAGTAGCCGATGGATATCCCACCCACGGATTCATAACTAACTGCCTGCCTGACTGCCTCAATCCGACTAGTTGGCAGTATCTGTGTTTCTTATAAAAAGCAAGGTTGAAGGGTATGTCCAGTTTAACGGGTTTAATCGTATATATATAGCTTCAAGGGTAAGGTTGAAGGGTATGTCCATTTAACACGGGTTGAAGCGTTAGAGCCTCGAGGGCAAGGTTCGAAGCGTCTGTCCAGTTTAAGCGTTGTAATTGCAAGGGGAGCTATTTTATCCAAGCAACCTCAAGTTTCGATGCTTTTTTCAAGTTGAAGCGGTGTACTCGCAAGGGGAAGACTTCTGTAGCGGGGTACCATGGAAGCATTGGCTCAAATTGCCCAACAAGGAGGCAAGCGTTAGCGATTCTTCATCATGCAAGCGCTCTCTCATTATCCAAGATTCTGGCAAGCTTAGGCTCTTTCTTATTCCCCAACTCGGGCTCTATCTTTCTGCTCTTTGTTGCCCCCGGAGGGAACTATGCGGATGTGACCCCCACTAACTAACCGACCCCACGGACTCCTGCTGTAAGTGAATCCATAACTCCACGGACTCAAGCTGGAAATCCATAACTCCAGGGACTCCTGCTGTTGAATCCATAAGCCACGGACTAATGCTGCGAGTGTACCGATACATATTCCCACGGACTCATGCAAGTTACCGATGGATCTCCCACGGACTCATAACCACGCACGGCATCCCGGAAAGACTCACAAACTAACGGTCTAACTCACCTCAATGTCCCTCCCATATTGCGTAGTGGAACTTCAATAGTCTCCATCGGTAATAGAACATAATATGTAACACAAAAACATCCTTCATCGGGACCACATACATTACGGCAAGAGGTCCCTAATTGTGGAACCTCATCGTGTATCATATAGTGTAATCAAAATGCATGCCTACCCTCCCTCGATGTGTCTTTGTCTATTGGAATGTATCATATTTCCCTCGCAGTGTAGGAACTGTGTTCCGTACATACAGTGTGTGTTTGCGGGTATAAAGCGTAAGCGGTACTAATCCATCCATCCGGGATCGAGCGTAAGCGGTACTAATTATGCAACCCGCGGTAGCGTTCCTCATTACCAAACATGTTGGCAAGCGGTATCGATCAATAAAAAGAAAATAATGGGGGCGGTAGCGATCGATAATCATGCGGACGTATGCTAAAACGGGTAAGGGAGAATGCGTTAATGGGAGAATGTGAGGGTAGGATTGTTATGGGGCTTGAGATTGTTTCCTGAAAGCTTAATGAGTATTGTTTCCTGAAGGCCGAATGTGTATTGGTGGGGAAGAACTGAAAGCATACATAAATAACGCGTTGTGTCCAGGCCTCTATTGTGTGTCAATACCTATTATCGTGAGTCAAGTCCTCTCGTTAAGGTACTCGGCTTGTTGGGTGAATGATCCCAATGTTTCGGCTAGCGGCAGCTCACAAACTGTATCTCTTGGCTATCGACAGCTCACACAAAGTATCCGTAGTCAAGTAGAACATAAAGCATAAAGGGCGGGTAAACAAATCAAGGGGAAAGGGGAGAAGCGTATGTCCAGTTGTACTGTGGTAGTTGTATAGAACGGAATGCTTCCTGGGTGACGTGTACTTGTCAGGCGTACTGAATGCGGGAAAGTGAATAAATTTATCATCAGTTGCTTGCAAAGCGTCCTCCTCCATAATATGTTGTCCCTCGATTGTACCTCGATGGGTAAATTCTATATTCTTCAATGGGTAGTACATGAGATGTAATCAAGTAAGAGAGCTAATTCGTAAGTACGGGTATGATCGGTACGTGAGCTGGGTAATGATGGGAAGGCTATTCAGTGAATGATAGGGCCGATGGGTGTGGGTATGATTGGTACGTGAGCTGGGTAATGCTGTTCGGAGTGGGGAATGCGAACTGGTAATGCTGGGGCCGATGGATGGTAATTATGTGGACGTGAGATTAAGTATCAAGAGAGATATATAATTATTCAGTGAACGATGGGGCCGTGTGATTGGGCAGTTGGACAACCTCTCCCGTAAGATGTGTGCTGGTGCGGCTTGAACGGAATGCGGACAGAAAGCGTACAGCGGATTGAACTGAACGGGTAAAGCGTACTGAATGGGGTAATGTGATAATGGGAGACTGGGATAATGGCGGGACTGTGGAATCTGGGGAACGCCTTTCTGGTAAGATGGGTCATTTTTTTAGCTTGCATTATATAATTTATTATCCAAAATGGGCTTATCAACTTATAAAAGTGCATCGTAAGTAAGATCGTGATCGGTTCCAAAACATCCAAGAATACGTTGACTCCTGACATGACTTCATTGAGTACCAAAATCGAGTGGATCACTTCTTGGCATGGAATACCAGCATCTAGTGCATTGACACCTGGATCGAGTAGATCAACACCTGGCAATTAGAGGGAAACGATCTGAAAGGGTACATTTCACTAAAAAGAATAAGGAGCATTCAAAAGTTCCATAGAGGTAAGTTATATCGAGCGAGGTCAAGGGTCTAGGGCAAGGGTCGAATTAGAGGGGGCCCCTTTTTAGGTGTCAACTCGTATTGGGACGTGAGAAAGGTCATTGACGGCCGATAGTCAGCGCCAGCCGGTCCATTGTCAGAGGGTCATAGCCTATAGCCCGTGGTCATTGCCGGAAGGTCAGCTGATAGCCGATCATAGACAGGCAGAGCCATAAGGTGCTCATTGACAGAAGGTCATTGCCGAGAGCAAGGATAAGTTACCCATCCATGGCCGAGAGGAGAAGGCCCCATGGCTGAGAAGAGAAGAGATGTACCTCATTTACCAGCTAATTATAAATAAAAACCCATTCGATCATACCCGAGAGATAGATGTATCCCATTTCCCACCTGAAGAGGTTGAGCCATGCTTTTTTACTTACGAGCATATTTATTTAGCCATGTTGACGCCAGACGATATATTGAGGTTCGCCCAAGTCGGCACAGATAGAGAAATGAATCTTCTGCTGATGCTGCTGGACGAAAGAAGGGAAGATGCGGCCAGGCGATATGAGTCATCCACAACACGCGCGAGTGAATACCTAAAGACAATGAGAGAAGGACCCGTTCAATCCATACCCCAACTTACCGCTACAGAACAATAGGTTCTACCTCAACTGGATGGACGATGCATTACATATGATGACATTTGAGGATCATACGCCATTCATAGTCATACAGCTAGTCATAGCCATACAGACAATCATTGCTAGAAGCTCTACTCTTTGATAGCTCTACTCTTTGATAGCTCTACTCTTTGATAGCTCTACTCTTTGATAGCTCTACTCTTTGATAGCTCTACTCTTTGCAGTAGACTGTCATAGCCATTGAGTCATAGCCAGTCAGAGCCATAGATAATATTACATAGAAGCATATTGATTGACACATTTACTGCCAGACGAAAGATATTTAGGTTACCCACCAAGGAGGAACGGATAGAGACTTGGCAGGGTAGATGTGCGGATCCAAGTGAGTAATTGAAAAAGTGCAGCAGGCCCAACACGATACAGGCAGGGCGGGGACACAGTTAAATTAATTAATTTTACTAGATAAAACTTATAGTTCGGAAACCAGATGGATCAATATTACTTTTAACCCCCAAACAACCGTGTTTTCTTTATTAAATACGCGTCTGACTCTAAAGACCCCTCTTTCCGCCAGGTAGCTGGGGCAGTTCTAGAGCAGTGATGAAGGGAATACCTTTCCTGTAATGGGTAAGATACGCACCCACTACACTTATGATTATATTGCCCTTTCCTTTTGTTTTGTCCCCTACTTATTGGGGTGGGAGAAGTCATTATAGGCTGCTTGGGCCCCCACAAAAGAAGTAATTGGGTGTAAACTCGTCTAGAAGAGTATAGAGTAGGTAATACAAAAGTAAAGTCAAGTAGACATGGTAAAGGTCCTCAATGCAGACATAATTCCCTTATAGTCGAAGAAAAAGATCCTCCTGCATAGGTTGATGCAGAGCTACAGGTGAATGTTTTAAATGTTAGAGCCATTGAATAAGTAAGTAAAGTCTAGAACCAGGTGGATGCTTGTAAGTAAAGGGGTTCTGCGCCCCGTACCTCCTAAGATTCCTAAAGGCAAGTGTTATTTTTTGGGGTGTTGATCGAGCATTTTTATTTACAGTCGTAGGGATTTTGGTTCATTCCCGAAGAGAATAATAATATCCTGTTTTCTGACCTGTCTTCATTCTTCGGCCTGCCCAATAATACCAAGAGAGGAAGATTCTGTCCTACCTATTATTCCTGACGGCCCTCTCTCTTCATAGAGGAAATTAAGTATTCATACCATAATTCAGTATTAAACCCATACTGGACTAATTCAGCTGGCAAGCTTTCCTTCCCGAGTGACACCTATGTTGCTCTCCATAATCGTTCAAGACTGCGCTGCAATAGTATTGGAATTTTTTAAATAAGTCTAAATTCCATGCATTTAGTAGCAAGCTGGAAGGTGAATCAATTTCCTGGTTAGGAGGGGTAGGCATTAGCCTACCTTAGCTATCTGTATAGTGATATGCCTTGCATTTTTGGGGTATGATTAGTGTGAGTGTATTGGTTACCTAGATATACATTCCTTTGTATGCTACGCTAGGTAAGTCTTGAACTAGAATAGAGAGGTAGGTAAATATATTATGCCTCGTCTCCAATAGCCGCCAAAAGAAGTCTGCCGATAGTAAGTAAGTTGCCCAGGAGGTAGGTCTCCCATTGCGTTAGCTGGCCATCCTATAGCCAATGTATCCTCCACATTGTAACCAAGAGGGTCCTTGATAATAAATATCTATTCCTGGAAATAATACTAGGAGCGGGAATGAATAATTCATGGGAAAGCACCTCTAGGCTACTACTCCGCTGCTAATACAATGAGAGATAGAGTAAGTTATAAATGTAATTTTATTACCCATGTTGAGCTAATTAGAAGTATCATTTCAGGAACAACCAGGACGGGAGAACAACTACAGCTTCTGCACTCCTGTATTCTTCTGAGAGGGGTTCACACGGACTTACAAATGAGGAGCCAGGATGGTGGATACCTAGCCGGGAGACCTAACCAGCAGGATACCTAGCCATAGCAACCATAAGGTAGAGTCATAGTCCCTAGTCAGAGCCAGTTTTCATTGTAAGAAGGTGTCAGCTACAATAGCCATTCACATACCACAGTAAGTGCCAGGAGATCATTGTCCCAATAGCTTAAATAGACTTACTTCTAAAAGGCCTAACTCCATGGTTCTTCCTGTTATGCCTTTGTGAACCAATAGCCCATTACCCACACCGGTCATTCCCACTAGGTTTACACAGGGAAGGGGCTTTTACAGGATGCCAATAAGGAGATCACATCGCCAAGAGCGCGTTGACAGTCGTCATATCAGCCGATAGACAAGTGGTAGCCATTAGGAGGTGGTCCCGCCGAGTTGAAGGCCCAGTGCATGTCGAAGGAAGAAGGACAAGTTGATCGCTTTATATACTTTATACCCCAGTGGACTATTGAAGCCGGGGTAGTCCTCGAGAAACAAGGGCGGTACCACGGTTGAATACTAGATAGGAGAGCTAAGCTAACCAGGAGAACTAGACCCTCGCCTTCCTTTTGGTCGGGCGAGCGGCTTCGCCCCTTGACCTCGAACTAGAACCAATCAGGCCCTCGAAATAAACCCTATACCTTTACCCTCGACCTATACCTTTAACCCGACCCTCTACCTTGAAATCACTTACCAATACAGAACACACGTTCTTCGACTGGATGCAATAATGAACCGTTGCTGCTTGAACCTGTGCGTGTTGCTACGACGTGTAGCGAGAACACGCAGAATGTTTGGCTTCACGAACTCAACCGAGGCTGGTAAAAACCGATTATTTTCCCCTATATATCTTGCTATATCGAGATGAATAACTTGATACCTGTTTGCTTTATTTATCATTGCCCTCAAGTTACCCACACACATATGTAAGAGAAGGACTTTTCTCTTTATGAAGATTGGCTTTTAAGCAAATCTCTATATGAATTGACGGAACCACAACACTATAACTCCACCTTGAATATACTCCTCCCTTGACCCTATAAATGGAAACTCGGCGAAAAACCATTGTCCTCAAAAAAGACCTCGACCTCACTTCATGCCATGGAACACGCTACCTCGAATGGATGGATGCCATGGCAATCATTACTTACTATGCAACTGTGAAGGGTAATACACCAGCAGAAATTGCCAAATGCCAATCAGAGCTGCCATAAGGTCATACCCGTTGTAATAGCTTGGCTCCCGAGATAATACAAGGAAGACAATGCGGTTGCTGCGCTATTCAACTGTTCCTATTCAAGCGGGCGGATTGGGGAATGGTAAATGCAATAAACCACACCTTGCATAAACATAATCTGTACTACCCTCTGGCGACTGAAACCAGGCAGCAGAATAAATCAGCCAGCAGCAAATAATAGACTTATCTCTCTATTGTTACACCTTTGCATAAAACATTATATGGATCCTACTTTAAAAATATATTGGCCAGCAGCATAACTGGCAAGCAGATCATATACCTCTCTCTATCGGTGCACCTAACACACACTCGGATGGGGTATTTCACAGAGTTATAGCTAGAGGAGGAAGAGATAAAGAGGTAGAGGTGCTAGGGATAGAGGTTCCAAGGATCAAGGTGAAGGATGAGGGCAGAGGATCAAGGTAAAGTATCGAGGGTAGAGAGTAAATAAAAAGGTAATTGAATTTATTGAAAAGAACGTGTATGCTCGAACTCCTATCCGGGCACATCTCTCCTATTGTGTGGGTTCCTTCACTCTGGTCCGGTGGCAACTTGGCATGGGCGGAAGAATGTGGGAATGGGTGCTATGACTTAACGGGGCTACCTAATCTGTCCCCTCTGGCCGCTCCGATAAAGGCAGCATCATCAGAAGATTCATTTCAATTGGTGGGAACTAAATAAATTTCATCTGTTGTAAACATGGCTCAATCAATATGCTAATAAGGTAACAACTTTCACTTATTTTCCTAATCTGGTGTTGACTTGGTGAATATCATCTCTCGTGTATGGGTGGTGATATTTAAACGGGGTCCGTTGAACGGGGTAAGTTAACATTTATGGTGTTTGAACGAACGGGTTCTGGTGTGATGTTTCCCTCTTATCTCGGCCAGTGATGATGAACTATTTCTTATCGGCCTCGGTCAGTGATGTGGACCTTCCTTCTCACTTCCTTCTCACACGGTTCTGTTTTGAAGTTTCCTCAGCTGGTAGGATGGGGCGGCTATGTCGGGTGTCTATGTGAGGTGGTCCCCTCCTGTGCAGGTCTTTTGTGGCAGGCAGAATGGTAACATCCAATGTTGAACAGACATACAATGGCGAACAGAAAGTGTAAGGAAAGGGAAGAAGAGTAAGGTTTATTCTTAAGGAAAGGAGCGAGGGTACGAGCCACTTGCCCGACGACCTAAGAAGGAGGGCAAGGATCGTTACTAAGGCAAGGATTGGTCGGCAGGGGTAGGTCATAGGTTGAAGTAAAGGTTCAGAAGATGAAAGGGTAGTAACGAGGGTAGTACCAAAGGTAGTAAGGCAAGGGTAAGAAGGTAAGTTCATAGGTCATAGGTCATAGGCATAGTTGTATTCAAAGGCTGGTCCCAAGGAAGTAAGAGTGTAAGGAGGTTTCTAACAAGGTAAGAGTCTCATAGGGTACACAAAGGCTAGTCCAAAAAGCCAGTATGGATGAGTGTAAGGTCTCACCAAAGCATAGGTTACAAGTAGATTTCCCCCAACCAAAGGCTGTATGGATGAAGTACCCCCTCCCCCCAAGTAATATTGTAAGTAAGGGAAGAAGGCTACACGTATCAGAAGCTAGGCTACACATAGGTATTAGGTATATTTATTTAAAGCCCGGTATTCGTAAGAGCTATCGGTCCAATGCTGAAGTTAGTGGCTCTAATAATCCCCTTTGAAGCGATGTCTTTCTTTCATCTGTATTGTAATGCACCCAGGCACCTTTACTTTGCTCTTCTCCACTAGGGCAGGGGCTAATCACTAATCCCGCAGGAGCCGAGGCTACAGGTAAAAACGAATCCAACGGGAAAGGAACTAGAATACTCAACTTTGCACCTACTCAACTTTGCACCTACTCAACTACGCTACTCAACTTGGTTACTTGGCTTGCCTACTACAGACTGGGCAACTCAACCGTGGCTGCTGCACAATTTGACTGTAGGATAGCCGCTGCACTACGCTAATCAGCTTGGCTTGGATACCTAGTTCGGCTGGATTGCTCGACTGCGCTTGGAGACTTGGCTGCTTGGATCGACTGCTTGGCTAATCGAAGGGCCTAATTGGCTGGGCTGGGATCATTGGATGGGATCATCGGTTGGGCTTGGATACTCAGCTTGGATACTTGGTTTTGATCCCTTATACTCGGCTTGCCTAATTGACTTGGCTTGGTTACTCGGAGTGGGGCTAATCGACACTGCTCGGCTTGAATACTCAACTGGGCAGGAAGCAGTCATTATTTTGTTGATCCACTCGATGAAAAGAGGCGATCCTGCTACTCCATGCTGCCAATAAATGCTAGGTTTAAGTGCAATAAATGCCAGGTTTCAATCACGCGATGACAGGTTTTGATAAACTAGATGCCGGTAGGAGATCCAAGAGGAGATCCAGGTTTTGATTCACTCAAGTCAGGTGTTGATGCCAGGCGTTGATCCACTTGATTCAGGTGTCGATGAGTGATCGACAGCATCAACTATTGGCTAGCTCTCTATTCTATCCCGTGTATTGGCTAGCGGCAGCTCACTATTAATTCTCCCCCGGTTTGGCTATGCGTGCCCCCTTGGTGGTGCCGTAGTTTCTCTTTTTTCCCCCCCCCCCTTTAATGAATTCTATCTATGGTTAGGCAGGCGGGATTTAATCGATTGCTTTTAGGTTGAGCGGGTCGCTGCCTTGCGGGCTTTACGAGTCACCGAACGGGATAGAGAGAGATTATGTTTTCCACCCCCTTCTACTTGGGGGGGGAGCGGTCTAAACCCGATGGAGGGTCGTCATCCAACCCTCTAAACAAGAGATTAGTTGTTCCGTGCCTCCTTAGTCCATGTCAATGAGCAGACACCATATTATTCTATTAGTATGGGTTATGGATAACTTGGCACGAACACGTCCTTCCTGGGCACGGTGGATCGATAACTGGTAGTCACGTAGAACCCCATCCGGTTCAAATAACTGGTAACGCCTACCCAACCACCTCTAGGGTAGAGCTACCATGGATATTATTATTCCACTGGATTATTCCCATAAATAAATATATATATTTATTCTTATCAATGTTCTAAAAGGCAGTAAGATACTATTTTTAGTCCAATTATCTACTCTACCTTATGGTTAGTACCTTACGGATAGAAAGCTTACTAATACTCCCTCTGGCCTATCCGATACGGGGCTGATAGCAGAATCAAAGGACTGGGAAGTATCCTATATGGCAAAGTTAAACGTAGAGATGCAATATCATATCTTATAAATCTATTTCCTGTTAACTCAATAATAGCCTTTTCAACTTGCCTTTCTCTAACCGATAGAGTTTCAATTTCCCAATAGAATAGACTTCCAGTTGTGTCCATTATTAGAAAGAAAGAGGTACTTAGCAGAGCTCTAGCGAAGAAGCTTCTTGTTGTCTCCTTTTCAAGAAATAGGCACTATACCCATTGTAGAGAACTAGATGCTATTATAGTTATAGCTTACATATAAAAATAGACCTGTTTAGTTTTATCTAATGGGAATAGTGCAAGTCTAAGTGTAATTGGCTGCACATGTAGGAAATATGTCTTGTTATCTTACACTCTCCTTGTAACATAAATCTCAATCGCTTCTGCTTTTTTTGGAGTAAACCCAGTAGCCAAGTCAGCCAACGTCGAGTGATCTCCTGCCTGGCAAAATTACTAGAGCCAAGAGGCGAGCGTAGATTGAAGTATGACCTTCTTGTGCTAATGTCATCCTTCTCCTCCTTCCCTTCTTCCATCCTTCCTCCAGCTGAAAATCCAGCAAGCAAGCCAGCAATAGGTGCTGCTAACGCTCAAACGGGTCAATCCATCCTGTTATAGGTATGTGCTAAAAGGGTATGGTTAACTATATCAAAAATTCATTTAATATCCGCGATGAGTCATTGGCTATCTGACCCCTAAAAGTGCAATTCTCAATAACAAAACTATAAACTTATAAGTTTCCCCAAATTCAGGCAAAGCGAAGTTCTGGGCTGTGCCCAACCAAGTGGGTAGGCAGGCGTTAGCTATAAAGTTCCCTTCTTCTTTACTTTATCCCAACCCATATTATTTCTATCACACTTTGTTCTCCCCGCGACTACTCCAAAGCCAGCAGCATAAGCAAGCCAACCTGGGACAATCTCAACAAACCCCACCGGAGCCAACCTGAACCAGCAGAAGCAATCTGCCGGATCAAAACTGCGACCAAAACAATAGAAGTAGGCAAGCGCGACGTATGCATAGTATATAATTTGATGATCCCTAATATCCCCCTTTTATCTTGGGGCAGGCCCTCACTCTAATCTTGTGGATAAAGCGTTCCATAAAATGGGTGCTGTTGGTCTGCTGTTTATGTTGGAAGGTGTGCTAGCTATGGTCGGCTGGTGCTAAAGGTCTTTCCAGTTCCTGACGGGTTGCTGGTGAGGTCGGATGTCTAGTTTTTGGCGGCGTGAGGTGAACCAGCAGTTCCTCGGTCTTGCTGGGTAAGGCGCGGAGCATTGGTAACATAGGGGTGATGAGGGCATAATGTTAGAGTTTATTGGGAGTATTGGGAATATAAATTATAATGGTTGAATATGAGGTAAGGTAGGCACGGTTAGGTCAACGAATTAAAGCGGATCCCCTTTTCCTTTCGCCGGGGGGGGCGTATACTGAAGTGATCCCGGCTCGGGTCTTATTTCCTCCTAAAGCTTCTTCCATGTCCTTGCTCCATCCATCAAGAAGTGCTAACGCTCAAAGCAATCAGTGCCATCCAGCTTTTAATAGGTAAACGCTTTAAAAGGGTATGTTCCATTAAGGAAAAAAGAATTTGATTGTCCCGATGAAATGACCCCCTAAAGATGCGATTTTATGGATGAAAAACAGCAAATGAAAGGGGTTTCTATAATTCTGTGCCAAGCGGAGTTGTTGTTGGCAGTGCCCAAGTAGGCAAGCGTTCGTAAGCAATAAAAACCACTTTTTTCCAGATCCCATTCCACGAGATAAAACCTGAACTATCTCAACCCAACAAGATCCAAGCCAAAGAGGGCCCCCTTCTTCTTTTTATTCTTTTTATTATTCTTTCACTGCTCGTTCAAAGCTAAGGTCATAGCACTTAGAATACTTGTGTACTATTTGCCTTCATTGTAATAAGTATAGAGATGCGTGAATTCCCTCCTACTTTAAGCGGCTCCGCCCCCATAATAAAAAAAAGTTTAGGATAAAGATGGAATGGATAATACTCTTCTGATCGTTCGTCGGGTCCGTCATGCCATGCTAACTTACTCCCAACTAGGAACGGTATTAATTATAGGATCTATAACAAATTATATAAAGATATTCATTCTCTATATCAAATAATTACAGTACACTTCCAATTGTTTGTATCCATACGGTTAAGGTCCATAAGGTTACCTAAGCTTTATTTAAACAGAGTCAATATTTGTCTTTCTTACTTGCCTTAGTCCGTACCTGCCCTATGTGACTTGTGCCTCTACTTTATTTATTTATTAATATCCCGAAATATTGTTCCATTTTAAACACCAAGATAAAAACAATTTTTACCTACTAGCTTACAGAGATTGAACGTCTTCCCACCTGACTAACCAACCAACCAACCAACCAACCAACCCTTGTTGACTTCCAATTGGCAGTTGAAATATCTATAATTAAACTAAAAACTATTTAGCTTTAGCTAAGCTTAGTTCCTCAGTTCTTTGCTTTAGCTCAGCAGTGCCTTCCTTATGGGGCTCTTTCAACTATTCCACTTTTGTGAAAACCAAACTTATAGCTACAACGTGCTAGAGAGTCCTCCTCATTTAATACACGTAGAGGTCACACAATGATAAGGATATGCCTTATTGTATGTCTGTTAAAATAGCCCATCACATTCCCACCGGTCATTCCCAGTAAGTTGCCACAGGGATAGGTAATGAATCCAATGGGAGATACTTATACATATAACTAGAGCTAATCAATGGGGACTAATTAACGGGGAGTGGACTACTCCTACAGCTACGCAGAGATATACTCCAATGAGACTACTCACAGTAAAAATAAATAATCACACTGTGACACATGGAGCTACTGCCCTGTGTGTTTGTGCCAGGTTCGACGTGACCAGTTGGATAATACAACATGCCCTGGGAGCAGGTGATGGTTATTCTATGTGCTTACCTGTTTGCGATTCCTCATCCCAGGAAGGAGGTTGTGATTTTATAATGATGCCATTTTAACAAACAAATATTGTTGGAGCTTCACACTGATAAAGTTGTACCTCACCTATTTGGAGCCTTCTAGCAAAGGAACCTTTTTTACTCACCAGAGAGGTAAGCCACAAAGGAAAAGGAGCCTCTTACCTCGAACCAACCTATAACCAGGAGCCTTTCTACAGGGACATAACATCCACATATCACGTCACAACAGCTAAATTATCACAAGCTACCACCTCATTATATACATCCATAGATATTACTTACGTTGATTTACAATTTTAGGGTTAAAGAGTAGCAGTATTCAGGGGCTGGGCTGGAGACCATTTCCGATCATTGTCACTAGTCATTGCCGCTAGCCAATAGCTAGTAGTCATAGCCTTTTGTCGTTGCTTATAACCAATACTCGCCAGGAGTAATACTTTATTGAAGGTCAGTGCCAGAAGGTAAGTCGATAGCCAGTCAGAGACAGGAGGTCCTTCTCATTAATTGCTTGAAGCTCTAGTCAGTGAATGAACCTATGGTCGGTGCAGCTACTAAGTGCTCGTAAATCCTCGATCTCTAAATATAAATCTGCTCTCTACCCTCACTATAAACTCCACCTCAAACCTCTATACCTCGAAATCGAACTCTAACCTCTCCAGATGATTATGTGATTGATTATATTTATTACCCTAGGCCTACAGCGATTACTATTATATAATAATATTCCTTATTTCGGGAGGCCCAAACTGGACTTTTTATGATAACGTCTATAAATAAAAATATCTTTGAGTAAGCCCGATGATTATATATTTCCGTCAATATCTATATGAAAGGGGTTTTATAAAAAAGAGTATATATATAATAAACACCGGGGGCTTTTAATATGGAACAACAAATTGTCTATCTAAACAAGGCTATCTGAACCAGGGCAATATTAACTAGGTTTATCCTCTGTTTTTGTTACCAGTGCAAATCCTTTACCGGTCGTTCCTAATCGGCGATATAAAATAAATTAAATAACTCATTGGTGCACTCACTTCTTCGCAGTGAAATTGGAAACCTGTTTTCCCTGCCTGTGTTCCGATATGCCTGCAATGGTCTGGCTCTCTCAAATGATGAATCAACGTAGCTTATAGCCAATAGAAAGTCTGATAGTCAGTCATTGCCAGCCGGTCGATAGCCAGTGGTCATTGCCAGAAGGTCGCCAATAGAGGAAGGTGGGTGATGCTTGCCTGAGATCTTGATTGATGGACAACATCTACCGAGAGAGGTGGTCCCCGGACGGGACGGGGCCCCGACGGAACGGAACCCTGTGAGGAATGAAGATGCGTTACATAAGTTAATTCAAAAAGAAATAGGTAGGTTCATACGCCAGTCAGTCCTACAAGGTCAGGGCTATACAACTTCTACTCTGTGCCTACCAGTTATATGTTACCAGGAAGGAGTTTCTTTGTCCAATAGTCCGTGCCCATTAGTCAATCATAGTTGAGAGCCAGTAGGTTATCTAGGTGTTTATGTAGAGCCAGGTTTCAATGCACTGATCCCAAGAGGTGATGCTTGTAGTCGAGCCCAAGAGCCAATGCTGCTGGTACTCAATGATGCTACTCGTTGCACTCGATCCAAGAGGCGATCCCAAGTGTTGCCAGGTGGTGATGCCAGTCATAGGGCCAGGAGGTATCCTTATAGATAAGCCCATAGCCAATTATAGCCTACTCTCCTGTTCAAAATATCCCCCTGTTTCATTGCAGATCGACCATCATATTATTGACTGTGCCAGGAGGTGGTGCTCATTGCCTTTAGCCAGTTGTCATCGCCAGTAGTACTTGCCTTTTATCATTGTTAATAGCTTATTATAAATATATTCGGGCATAGCCATTAGGGAATAGCTGGGATTCTAAACTGATCATAGCCAGGTCATTGTCCAGAAACCATTTCCGGTAGTCATAGCTGGGCTTGGATACTCGGGGGCGCTTAGCTTATATAATTGGCTTGGCTACTTGACTGGGATACTACTATCTTGGCTACTTGAGGGATACTACTATCTTGGCTACTTGACTAGACTCCGCTTGGTCCGCTTGGATACCCTACTACTTGGCTACTCAACTATGCTACTCTGCTTGGCCTACCTGGCTGTGCTCGAATCCACTACTCCGCTTGGCTACTATAATTGAATGGGAGGGGCTTATTGACTTATTGACTACTCAAATTAACTGGGCTCCGCTACCCCGCTGATCCGATTTTATGATCCAATTCGCCGTGTAACCTCCAACGTGTAAACCTAATTGTGTATCTCTCTATAAATAGGTTGAATAAGAGGTATATTTAGTCTATTTAAGAGTATATGGTATGTATGCAGCTATGGTTATTGGGGTGACACGATGACAAGTACGTACTTACAATGCTTTTTCTTCAATGACCTCCTGGCGACTGTTTTTCGTTAATAACCTGAAGTCAAGGACTATATGATTGGCAGCAATGTTTGGCAATGGCACTGGGGATCCTGGGTAATAAACATTCTTAAAAGGGCGAGGATAGGAGCCATCAACCCTAAGGGAGAGTATATGGTTCATTAGTAATAAAATACATTAAAGTGTCCCGATGAGCTATGTATGTATATTCTCGGACCCACTAAAAATGCAATATTAATTAACAAAAAGTATTTAATTATATGGGGCGAGGAGACGAGCCACTAACCCTCCCTCCCGGTGGTCGGGTGAGGTTTAAAAATATCTGATCCAATGAAACATAGTTTCTGCCCCGAACCAATTGGCCATGGATAATAAAAATCTGATATATATATATATATATATATTGTACAATAATAAGCTAAACAACTTATAGCAAGCTTTGTTTCTCCCTCCTCCTTCCAAACGATGTGGGGTAGCGTGGGATCGGGGTAGCGGGGAGTAGGCAAGCAGCAGAACAATTAGAATCAGAATAAGCAGCAGCAGTAGGGGCATCAGCAGCAGAACCGGCATAACCAGCAGAATAAGAATCAGCAACAGCAGTATGGTGGGGAGTATGGAGCAGCAGTATCGATAAGCAGCAGTTAGGTTGGTCTTCGTCGATCCAATATGTTTTGGAAACGATAGAGGATTTATTCTTGGAGGATGTCCTCTTGTAGGTTTTGGAACTGATAAGCTTACTTACCTTACGGATCACCTTTGAGGAGTTAATAATACTATTGGTGTATAAAACATTTATAATGCAATCATTGGAATTATTACTACCTTCATTACTTGCTTTGGTACTAGCTGCTTAGAGATCTATGCTTGCTGGGATAATAAACTGGGAGATATTCCACCTTGGCTGGCTAGATATATTATGGGTTGCTTATTTAGCTTGCTGGCTATACGTGTATATTTATGCTAGGCTCGGAAAAGAAAATATGTGCAGTGGGTGGTTAATTACTTCTGTCCAAAGGCTAGTCCCGCCAAAGGCTAATATGTATGAGGCATAGTTTTCAAAAAGTATATTCCCGAGGCATAGGTCTGAATCTGAGGGTCCAAAGTAAGAGTTAAAGGATCGAGGACAGTGTCACTATCTGCTGTGCAGTTCCGGTCAGTGGCAAGCCGTGATTGGTAAAGTAATTTGTAACACGTGATGCATGTATTGTTGGTTCATTTCATTGTTGCACCTCATCACTCACTAACTCCTCCCACAACTTTCTTATTGCATCATATATGTGAATACACACACAAAAAGCAAGGCACAACCTCAAACTCACAAGTTATTCCTTAACTTATTCTGTTCCCTCTGTCCTGCTTGTCTGTTTTTATTTATCTTTCTTATCTTGGCCAGCATCCCCCATTTATCCAATAAGTATCCGTGCACCTCACAAACTAACTAACTAACTAACTCGCTCGGGTCCGTCTGTTTCGATCCGTCCGTAGTCCCACCCACTGCGATAGATGTTTTTTTGTCACTTGAATCACTCGAATCAATCACTCCTCCCATCGGCCTAACACTAGTTCACTTCCGTCCCCTTTGACGACCGCTCCTCCCGGCCAGCATCTGTGGAATAATCCCAGTATTGGTTACCTATCTCAAAAACACACTCGGTATTATGGCTTTTCACGTCTATAGACTTCTTGCGCTGCATCTGGACTTCTTCACTGAACATATGTCTTGAACGGATCTGAACGTAAAGAGTATTGAGTATCGGTAGAGAGAGGTATAGCGAGAGTTTTTAGGCTATAGGCTCTCTATGGCTATAGGTAAGGGCTATAGTTAATAGGATGAGTTCCAAAGGCTGTAGGGCTCACGGATAAGGGAAAAAAATAAATCTAAGTAGAATCTATATTGAAATGGGACTGAAAGAAATGCATGTCAGGAACAAATGAGGGAACACTTGACTTGAGGCATCTCCTGAATTATATATAATATATATCTATATTATAGCAAGTACAATCATAAACGAGCACAGGGTGACCAAAGGTAACCTGGGCAGAGAAGAGGTAGCAGGGACTAACCATCAACCCGAGAGGATAACAAGTAATCTAATAAGTTGCGGTTTGGGTGACACTACAAATAATACAGCGGAATACCTAGCCTTTCAAAAAGGTTTGAATCTTTACAAGCCAGATGAAGATTGAATATCTACATTGCATCAGCAACTCTAAGGTCATTATGATAGTTAATGGTGAGATGGCTCCTAAAGTCACTAATCTTTCTCAGTTAATTCAGCAGTGGATATACACAAGTATCACGTTTGGTTTTCTATCCTTTCAAGTTCCACACTCATTAAATACAAAAGCAGATTTCTTAGCTAACAAAGGATTTCATTTAAATCACAGCCAATTTTACATTACACATAATGATTGGAAGTAATATCCAAATAAAGGTATTAATTTTTTTTAGGGCCGTGAAAGTCGAAACTGTGGTACTTACCTTCCCTCAGTCAGGGAGAAATAGAAACACCATGCCAAGCCGGCCCTCCTAAAACTATCCGTTGCTGGTATCAATGGGGCTTGGTTTCCCCTTCTAAGCTCTGTCATAAGTAGCAGTAACCCCGAACTCGACGTCTCCTTTCTCGGTCGCTGCATCATCAAAAAACCAGGGCCTTCTCAATTCCTATCTCTGTTGGCTCCCACTCTTATTTGCAATTTAATCCTCCCTCTTCTAAGTTAGCTCTCAGCTCCACCTAGAGAATTAGGTTTCATCTCACCTCTTCGTGGGAAGAGGTAAGAGACCTCTGTAGCAATCAAAAAGCTTTACGCGCTTATATACCAGGATGAAAGCTAGTAGCACCACTTTAACTAAAGAAAAAAAAACTGCATAAAAAGAAAAGAGTAAGTCTTAGTTTTGAAAAGAAACTAGCATATCATGATCGAAGAGACCGCAATTGGACTTAGTGCTAAATTGCTAACAACCAAAATATACATAAGCAGGAAGGTCGAGAGGTTACAATAGAAAATTAAGGGCCTGGAACAACCCTTAAGCAAGGATGATGAATCCTCTGCAGACCATGAACCAGTGAGCAACCCCAGTACAATTTCCTATACTAGCCCATGGGATGTGGTCTAGTTGCAAGCAGCGAGGTGACCGGGCTTGTATTAGGAGACCGGGGTTCAACCCCCCCGAGTGGGTGCAGATGAGGCCGGGTGCAAGTCCTAGGTTACTTTGACAGCATAGAGACAACCCTCATAGCGCGGCAACTTAACCAAAGTAATTCTATAATTAGTGTTTCCCCCAAAATACCACAACATTTTTCCAAACTAGTTCCTTTTTCATGTGGGACAAGAAGATCGTTGATCTTAAAATAAGCAGTAGGGATGCATCTTTCTAGTTTCTGCCTCTTGAGCAAGCAGGAGGTTAGGCCACAAAATGTGGTGGAAGTAGTGCCAGCCAGATACAGTGGTTGTTTGTAAATCAACATGGTTATTAATTCAGAGTAGATACAGGCATAGCTATTGGACCCTATTTTCTGTGCATATACTCAACAATGCATTTAAGTATTTATATTCAATCATTCGGGTATGCATTTAAGGCTTTTCCGTTCCTCAAGAGAGTGTAATTCGATGGCGCACCAACAACTATCTATCTCTTTATTGAGGCAGGGCAGACAGGAATTGGCGTCGACACGAGGGAATATAGGTAGGAAGGAGACCTAGCGTGAAATGAATGGATTATATGAAGTGAGCCGGGTGAATAACTAAGTAGCAATCAATATAGATGGTATAGATAGATAGGCTAGGTTAGACAATTAAAGAAATCTCTTCAGTGAGGTAGGGCTATCTCATCTCTCTCTAAGAGAATGGGCAAGTGAAAGGTTCTATTTTGAATGGAAAGCCTATTGAAACTATGCTATGGTAAAGCCTATTTGAACAATCTGGGACGCACTATTGACTATGTTTGCTCCTGGGACGAACTATTTAAACTATAGGGAAAGCCTGTTGAAACCGCTGTGAGGTACTATGCCGCTGGTACAGACTATTTGAACTGTTGGGACAGACTATTAAGACCAAGCCAGCGATCCCATTTATACCAGTAATCCTCATCCCAGCAAGGGCGACCAAAGACGCCAACATGCAAGCTAGCCTTCTTCTGCCCACCAGCCAGCTATTGGTTCGAAGGGCTGAAAATGGAACGGGAAAGATATCAAAGCCATTGGGGTAAGCCAAGTCCAGTCAAGCCAAGCCAACAAGCCAAGTGCAATGGATCGTTTCTTATATATGTAATAATAGTTTCCCCCTCACTCGTTGCCTAAGCTTCTACTGCCACCTGCCTTCCTTGTCAAGTTACCTATAAACCTTCCCTTATTGATCCTTTCCCTTCAATCGCGCCTTTTCTCTTCCCCTTTTCACCTTCCCTTCTACCCGCCTTTCCGGTTTTATAAAATCATTAAATAAATCATTTTAGCACCAGAAACATAGGGGAACGTCTTTCGAGTCGGTAGCGTAAGGGATTATAAGGAGGCCCACCCCCACCCACACCAGGCGCGCCAACCAATCTTCCAATTTCCCTCTATTATTTTGTATTATAGAGCAAAGCCTCCATAATCATTCTAAGAAAACTACCTACATTACTTAATAGAGAAGCCTTGGGGTTCTTCATTCTGTGGCTCCTTACGCAATCCCGTTGCTCTTATGATCCCTAGACCCAGGCGCGCAGCAGACATAAACATAAAGATATGGATAATGTAGGTTGGCTTTCACTGTTGCACATCGTTTCCGTTTCTTCCGATTGATTGTCAACATCAAAAGAACTAGGAAAGAATTACAAATAGGAAAGAAATAAATAAGCAATATATCAAAAAGTATAAGTTTACCCATAGATAGATTCCCTAAGAACAGAACGCATGAATTATAAAAAGAATAAGAAGTAGCCCCGTCAAAGTGAAAGAGAGAAGCCGGTCTAACCCGCCCGAACCAAGCGGATCACTGGAATAAGTATCTCGAACCAATCGTTATCCATGGAATAAGGAATAAGAACAATCTCCAACCAAGCATCCTTACCTTGATATAGATTCAAAAACTTAAACATGAAGGGAAGGCTCCGACCGTAAGGGAGGAGTAATGCATACCCACAAGCTATCGAAAGTAATCCGCCATGCTGTCCTTCCAGCTATCCCCGTCAAACATCAATGCTATCCTGCCATCGCTCAAGCAATAAAAAAGAAAGTATCCCGCCAAGCTGTGTGAACTGCAACTTCGTAGTGCACCTACCTCCATTAAACATCGAAAGCTAACTAACTATTGAACTTACACTATCGATCTTATCTACGCATACTCTCGAAAGCAATCTCACCGTATAATGTTTCTATTGCTAGCCAATATATCCGTATACTGCTTTTATCGATAGCCAATATCCCCGTCCACTAATGCTATCCACCGCTACTAACGCTATCCAATGTTGCTCTCCCATGCCTACCACTATCCACAGCAACTAATGCTCTAACCGCTAATGCTACTGCCAGCCGCTTGGGGGTGAGCGAGTAATGGTTCCTACAGCTTTGTTCCAATGCATGGGGGTAGGTCAGTCTCAGTGAATCAGTTAGTGGAGTTTGTTAGCTTGCACTAGTTTTATTTCCCATAGCTATTTAACGGGGCAGTATAATAGTGCTAGTAATGGTGTGCGTAGGTAGGTTCGAGCGAGTGACGGTGGAAGTTTATACAGCATAGCGGGTAAGACCGATTGATGTTTCACACAGCATGCGGGTAGGCAAGGGATAGATCTCTATTGCTTGAGCGATGGCTTGGCTTTAGGGTTATAATTCTCAGTGAATCAGTCAAACAGCCCTGAGCATATAAACCCCCAAAGGTTCTTAGACCGCTTTGACGGGACCATTTGCAGGTTTGGTTTATACCACTTAGACGGGACTATTTATATTTCCCAATGACACTAGGTACGGGGAAGGACTATTGGGGCCTATTTCTTTTATTTAAACAGCTTTGACCGTACCAATTGCTGTTCGCGAGTAATCTTATTCCAGTGCTTGACAGCTTTGACCGGACTCTTTCTTTGCTTCAACCAGACCGCTTCAACCCGACAATTGCTTGGGAGTAAGCGGGTACCTTATAACATGGATTACTATTGGTTCAGCTTTGCCTTGGCACTTCTTCTTATTCTTATTTCTTTTCAATTACAGTTTCACGAGGACAGGTTCGTTTAGACCATTTCCATTTGTTCGTGGACAACATTGGTTTAGACCATGTTGGATGGTTATACTAGTTTCAAGAGCCTATTGTCAGGTTCGGGTAAGACCGCGCTTTGACGGGACCAATTGCTTTGTATGCTTACCCGCCACTATATCCAGCTAGCAATAGAAGCACGAAACGGATTCAGCTCAACTAGCGCGATAGAAGCACGAGACAAGGTTTCGCTAGCACACAGTTAGTCCTAGTCCAAGTATAAGTCCCAGGAAGTCTCAGTAGGAGATTTACCAGTACAACGACCAGCTAGCGAGAGTCTCCGAGATCTACCAGGTTCAGCTAGCGCACAGTAACCAGCCCAGTAAAGGGTTCTCCCATTCTTTCTTCAGTAAGGTTACCCATTAAGTTATATAAACCAAGGCGCAGGACCTTACTTTCAAAGGATTTACCTTTCAGGCCCTTTATTTAAGGGGGATCATAGAGATATATAGTTCAGGGCTGAACAACTCGCTAGCTCTTGTACTTGTTCTTCCTGTTTTTTGTTACCGACCAATAACTAGCTAGAAGTAACTGGTGTTATTACATATATACAGAATAACCTTCAGATAGAGAGCAGACCCCCGAAGTAACTTATTGCTAATTGAGAGATCGATCTTGAGTATTACCAAAAGAAGTTTTAGCATCAACGGAACTTCCATTGGGATCCTGCTAACGACCTGCAGCAAAAGAATCCTAACTCTCATTATGGAGCTTAGATTGGTCCCGAGGCAATACTAAAGCAAGTGTTATTTCAAGTTCTGAGGATCCCACCACGACGACAGGTTGTTCCCTTCTTCCCATCCAATCAGGCAGGTGGCAGCATAGCTTCTAGTCCTATTTTCTTATCTATTCCCACACAACCATCATTCCTGGCAGCATAATTCCCATCAGCAATTGAACCGGCAGCAATTCCATAGCGCTATGTCTCATTCCCAAGGAGAAAGGGCCTTCCACGTATCGGCAAAGATCTGGGGCTTGAACCTCGCTATCTGTTTATTCAAAGCTAATGTAAAATGTAAGGTAGTAACTTCTTTCATGCGTTTCCAGGCTCAAAAGGTATATATAGCATTGAGGTTCCGAGGGAATTCGATCATGGGGCGATCCAACCAACCAGCTCAAGGGAGAAGGTATTTGTATAAAGAGGTAGATAGATATAGCGCTAAGGGTCGGGCTTTCAATTATGGGAGGGTGAACAAAGCATTCCCTAATTGCCTTTTGTCCTGACTCACCTCACGGGGCCGTACCTGACTAGCCCATACCTAACTGGATAGGACCAGTACCAGCAGCACTGCTAAGACCTGCTAATGAGCGGTGCCCATACCTAACTGAACCGACATTCTTCAATCTTGTATTATATAAGTGAAAACGCGAGAACACTGAAAAAGCGCCCACCTCTTTCTTTCCTCGTTTCGTTTCCCACACTACTGGGTATGAGTTATGCTTTAACATATATATATATTATACTTCTTCATGCTGTTGTAAACCTTGCTCTCTCAATAAACCTTCGCGGAAAATACCTCTGTGTAAATATCCTGCAGCTAAAGAACCTGAAAAGCCTAAAAGAACCCTGCTCTTTCTTTTTTGGTGCACCTCGAATGTATAACGGATCTGCCAGTGGACCCGCCTAACCTCAACAACGTGCGCCTTCAAAGCTGAACCTCATAATTGTATGTATATCCTTAACGTTTAAACTCCCTGTCGGATCAGTAGTAACGATGTTCTATAGTGAGTGCAAGAGGTAAGGACATATAAAGTAACCATGTTCCGTGTCCCATTAAGTGACAGGTGGCGGTAGGCCAGCGGTAGCACTCATAAAAGCTCCCTGGGTCAAGCAGGAAATAAGTGAACCAACCTCTTAATGCGAAGCCTTTGGGGGCAGGGCGCTAGTGATAAACCACGCACCATCAAATAAGTATGCAAGCTATCAAGTGTACTTCTTAATTTACCACGTTCTATAATTCATGCTGATGTGTAACGCCCACTGACTAACCCCACACCCTGCGTCCAAATGCAAAGGGGTCATATCCTGTGGTCCGGTCGAGGATATAAGCGGATAAAGCAATAGGTGGTAAGTTGAAAATCAATGCGTCCGTCCAATAATTATAAGTAGGCGGTACCATATTCAAGGCGTTCTTGCTTCAAATTCCTAACCCGCCCGGCGGCACTCTATCCAACCTAAAGGGGCAGGGTAAAAAGCAATAGTCCAGTTTCACGGGTTTAAGGGGAAATAGCATAAAGCAGTCGAAACGGAAGTCAGTTGAAAGATAATGGGGTAATGTGTAATGTAAAAATAGTATAACGTAGTGCCTTGAACTGCCGTCGAATCTTGTTTATATAGGTCTGTTCGAAGTGAAACAATTCTAAGGGACCATGAAGGCGATCGACCAACAGGGATAGGGGATTTAGACACGAAGTCCGACCAAAGAAGGAAGAGGGCCGCCATCGTCCCGCGAAGCCTACCTGCCTTCTTATTAGAATAAATTACTTGAAATGTATAAAATAATATTTTGGCTTGAGTTCGGGACTCGAACATAGATCCACTCGGAACCCACCTGGCTAAACAACACTTTGATTTATCCAAATCGCTTCGAAGGCTTTTTGGGGATCGACCGGGGGAACAACCTGCAAATACAAAACACTATCAGATTGGGGAATGTACTTTGAATAGGTGTTTTCACCTCAACTGCCTAAGCCTACCTATTATTTATGTTGCACCCACCTTATCGATCGGAAGGAAAATAAGAAATGACTTAACTGCATGAAATTCAGCGAGTGTTCTATAGAACAAGCAGAATAAACGACACGGGCTAGGAAAAGAAACAATGGCTGGGACAAGAAACTGGCAGGATGTTCATTGAGCTTTGCAAGCCGCCCTGAGGATCGGAGCTATCTCACATTCACCTTATTGAGTAAACGACTACCTTACCGGGCGAAGAACGTTAGTTGCAAAAACCCCTCAGGATATAAATTAAAGCGAATTAAATGCCAACACGATACAATAATCAAGCATCACTGCTCTTTCCTAAAAAGAAGGGTGCCTTTCCGCAGTATCCGTAGTTAACCACCCCTAGCATATCTAGTAATGAAGCAAATTATTAGCACCCCCCCTTTTATTTAACCCCTTTTCAATTCAAGATCCTGACTTCTATTTTAAGTAAAACTGTAAAATAAAGTAAAAACAAGCATGAAAAATTTATCCCAACATTAGAGCAACAGTAGTGTATGCAAAACCTTTACATAGAAGGAGGTAATATACATCTTTAATTGCTGACGATAAGTGTGCTGGCTTCAACCCTTTATAATAGTGAACTAATCAATCTTTAACCCACTCCCTATTCTTGGTAAGATATATTGAGTGAGCTCATAAGACAATATGTCAAAGTTAGATTCAACCAGCATTCTAACGCACGCAAAAGCGCACCCTTTGAAAGCGTTTTTGGAAACATGTATTCAAGGGGATCAAGTGAGCACCTAGTCTTACTCAAGCATAGCATCGGAAGTAAAATCCACACAGGTCTAACAACTTCAACTTATCAAACTATTCCAACAGCTAGCTTCAAAAGAGATGTTCATTTCAATATGAAAAAGCATCAAATCCGGGAACACATTTAACCTCCACCCCTTGCATCAAAGGACCGTACTTATTCACAAGATTCAACGCTTATATTCGCACCCCCCCAATATCTAACTTAATATTAATGGAATGTAGCTTTTAATACCCTCTATATTATTCTTGGCAACTCGGCCTATCCATACCTAAATACAACCCGGCACCCCGGCCTAAATATATCACATTTTATACTTAATAAATGGCTTCGGCGACTCTTCAATTTATACATTTATAGATTTATACTTATATACTATTATCTTAACCTTACACAAAACATACCTTACAAAGACTAAAACAAGGAAGAGTAAACACCAGGCGACTCGCTATCGCTCAACAGAGATACATAAAGAATGACTGGAAGAACTCATTTGAAGCATTCGAAAGGTTTGGAACTGCATAGCTAGCTATCTAAAGGGCGAAGGTGGGTGGGTGGATAAAAAGATTAAGAGATATTTCTCAATTCGGTAGCGAAAGAAGCTTACACGCGAAAAAAGCAAACGGGAAGGCCAAGGAACGTCGAACAGGTGGGTTATTGAAAGAAGGTCAAGGATAAAGTAAAGCCTATAAGGTTACAAGGAAGAAGTCATTATAACGTGAGCCTGAACGTTGTATTGGTTAAAGGATTATGAGTTTAATTACTATACACTTATTGGTAAATGCAACATACAAGGATTAATATGTTACATTACGACACACACAATGGATGAAAGGGAGAAGCACTGGGAAGATAATAAGCGGCAGTAACAAAGAAAATCGAATGCATCAGCTGGGACGAATTCCTATCTGGCGGTGCCAATTACCTCACATGGTACTACATTATCGAATGCATCAGTACGAATGCCTATTAGCCAGTGACTACTGTACAGCGACTACTGTAGCCGTTAGCCAGCTAAGAAACCCTCGCTCATAAACCCTATATAACCCTCTAGTAAGAATTAAGCCGGCTACTAGTTAAGTTAAGCCTGCTAAATTGAATATATAGAACAACCATATTGCCTAGCTCCGCAGTATCCAGTCAGAAGGAAAGTCATAAGGCGGTGTCAATAACCCCATTGCTCAGAATCTATATATGAGGTAAGTACCCCCTCGCTTCTAAAGACCAAATCTTTAAAGTCATCAGGCGCCCAGACCAGAACTAATCTTTCCTTTGCCCTGAAATATAGGAGAGGAGAAACCCCACATTACTGTACCCCACATTCATGCAGCTACCTGTTTGGTTAGGCAATTAACTAGCCAACCACATACTAGCCAGCCACAATTAGGTGAGCGAGGTAGCTGCGCTTTTAAATAGGCGGTGCAAGACCAGACAGATATTGCACTTATAAGATTTCCTAGGCAGTACTTATTGAATGCATCAGCTCTTCCAGCCTTAATAGAGGGCTCGGAACTAGGCACTTCAATTTTACCTAAACTTCAAAGATATATGTCACCACCCTCGAATCGTGGCTATATTATATATAATCCGATATATAATCTGTTATAATCCGTATTGTAATGTTTCCGGAACTCATCTTTCCTTATTCCTTCCTGCCTGCCGCTCATAAGGTAGCGAGGATTGGTAGCGAGGAGGAACCCGTCATTGTCGAGATTATTCTGCGATATTAACTAGCCAGCCTAGCCAGTGACTGAAGGCGAGTGACTGATCTCCTAGCCAGCAAAATATATGACCCTGATGGCTGTAAGTAGGTGAGTAGCAATATAGGCAGGGTATATATAGAATAGGGAAGTAGGTGGCTCCTCCTAATGAGTAAAAATAATATAGTCTGAGAGGAATTTATGTAATTAGGTGTACTGCGGCTGCTGCTTGTTCTCTTCCTCGATCTAGGAACCCACCCCCACCCCCCGGCAAGGGGGGGGCATATAGCTGGCAAACCGTACCCACCCAATTGAAAGCTCAACCAAGAAGCTTCATTCCCGGTATGCCGTAGAGCTCTCTCCAATAGATGGACCCAGGAGATATATTTATTCCAGCTGAGATCCGGTCATTTCGATTCCTTCCTAGGGAGGCTCATCACTACAGGGACATTAATATAACATCGATTGAAAACGGGACACATATACCTTTCAATCCATGGGTTCACATCTCCTCGTGCCAGGATCTCATCCCTCTTGCCCCTCCCACTGCTTTCTGCTTCTCCCTCGGCTAGAGCGAAGTCCAATCAATTCATCAATTGCTTATACTCGACTTGCTTGCTTAGTTCCGCGCTTCCGCTTGCTAGCAGCTCTCATCTTGAATTTTGTTGCGTCCTTCTTTTATTCATATTAAATCTTCCGCTTTCATCGCTCGTAGTTGCTCTCTTCCTTAATGCTATCTTCTTCTTAGCCTCGTTTGGCGCTATATACCTTCTTTGCTTCCCCTACGTGTCCATGAACATTAGTTCAAGTCTACGCCCATCTTTCTGAGTGCAAAGCGAGGGTTTACACGCGCGAGTCCAAAACGGGAGGTTTAGTGTGAGTCCACAAAAGGGGAGTGAGTTTATGGGCCACTCACATGTTGTCAATTCGAATGCTTTATAATTTGCTTTCTTTTAAGGTGCGTAGCGCTTGTCCTTCCGAGGGCAAGGGACCATCTACTTTCATTTCGACTTTACTAGTAGAGCAAGGTGCGTAGCTCTTTCCCGACAGGGGAAGGAATTCCTTTCAATCTCAAAGTTAAGGGATTTATCTAAGCATCTCCTTTCTCGAGCACGTAAAGCCCTAAGGTTCTGGCTTGGTGAGAAGAGAAAAAAGAAGTTTATTATATAAAGCCCGCCTTATATGCCGGCCGTATGTAAATAGAAAAGGTATGCCCCCTTTCCTAAGCAATGCTTGACAACATAGGGGTTGTGCCACTTTGTATATGTGCATCAATTAATTCACCTTTATTAAAGTTACCCTAGGCTTGGTATTTTAAGGTTCAATTTGGGAGTCTCATGAAGACACGTGGTGAGTGATTGGCATGCAAATCTATTCTTTATAATTATATATTCTTTCTAATTTGAGCATGTAGACATTATTGCGGTTGTAGGGGATCGAGGGATGGAGAAAGGATTATTCTCTCGTACTCTGTAGTGTAATTCCATGCAGGCTTATTTTGATGTTGAATTTGACTTATGGTAATTATTATAGTGTTGTTGTAAGAGAGAGTTGTAAATTATTTAACCCTTGTAAGTTATTGTGAACCCTGTAGTTAATTGGATTGATGGATGAGGCATAGGTAAATATGTCCTAAACTTATAATCCCTGGAGTCCCAACAGAGAGATTCCCTTGCTAGCTTGTGTTGGAGCACTGGAAGGGAATAGGGATAGCCCAAGGGACTTTATAGCAGAGAAGAGGATCCCATTCCTAGTGTTGTGCAAGCTGAGGGGAAGAGTGCTAGTTGATTGGGATAGTTCTAGATAGATTATTTGCATGTGAGAGTTATTATGGGTTATGGGCTTAGTAAGAGGACTTAGAGCCATACTTTACTTCGCCCTTTTGGATTCCTTCATCTTAGGCCCTAGCCTCTGTCATAGAAAGATGAAGTGTTTTGGTCTATTTATTCTACACCGGTTAGTTAGATAGCTGACTACCCTGGTTCCATCTGATTCCATATTATTGATGGAGCCAGCCAGCCATTCAACCCAAAGAATGATGGGTGCTCCTCCCTTTAGGGTGCAACCTTCTAGGGGATTTTGGCATTTCTTAATTTCTTGTTGTGTTAGTAGGTCCTTTGAGGAAACAAAGCCAAGTTTGCTAAGTGTGGTCTATCAATTGGCCACCGCTCTCACTTAAGGCCTCAGACTGCAACCTAGGGCTTCCACCTCAGCGCATGATAACCTAACAACCTTCGTCCCCTCTTGGTTACCCTTCGGGAATCCTCAGATTCAGGCTCCTCACAGCCCGGATCGCCCTCCTCTCCTCATACCTATAGCCCCTTTCATAGCCCAACATCCAATATGTCTGGCGCTATCCCTGTTTCTGGTGGAGGTCCCACCGGCAGTACTAACCCCAATAAAACCCTTGGAGGGAATGCCAATGCAAACATTGTACCTTATCCACCTCCACTTCCATGCCTACTGCGAGCCTCCCATTCATGGTTAGTCTTAACCTTCTAGACCTAGCGATACTAACCAATGACCCCATGAGGCATGATGCTACGTGGCCTCCAATGCCAACCAAGCTCCAGTCAGACATCCAAAAAATTGAGGGGAAGGTAGGCGAAGACCCTCAGAACCATATCATGTCCTTTCATCTATGGTGCTCCTCTAATAGCATCGTCGATGATTCCATTCGTTTGTTTTTGTTCCATAGGACCTTTACTAGAGTGGCCGCTAACTGGTACTTCGAGCAACCATCCGGGATACATCCCAATTATGTGTCCCTAGCTTCCAATTTTATCACCTTTTTCCAGATACATGTCCATTATGACGAGGGAGTAAAGATCCTTGCTCTCCTTTTCTCGAGCAAGAGCTTCGCACCTTGCCCGATGCGGACAAGCACCTACGGACCTTCTTTGACCAATAACAAAATCCTATTCCGCCATGGGTTGTATCACCTAGCTTTTGTCTCTCACGCTTACCTATATACGTTGTTTCATGGTTGTCGCTTTCCTTTGGCCTTCCTATCATAAGTGATGGGTTTTTAGAGCTACGCCTGTCCACCTACACAGGAAAGATCAGAGCGCTCAATCAGTCACTCAGTCCCTCTCATGATTCCAAATAACCTTGCCCGATGCGGACAAGCACCTACGGACCTTGGAAAATCTTCTTTATCCATGCAAGACATGGGAGAGATAAAGGAACTCCATTCCTGCGGCTTATGTATCCGCAAGAGTGGGTATCCACTCCCATCCGTTGGTTCTCGTTTCGCCCGACCCCCTGCTATGCACCCTTCCCGGAATCAAACCTTGTAAATCCTGTACGTTCCTGTATCCTGCGCTCTTATTGTACTTATCATTTTGGTAACACCATTCCTGGTACACAAAGTATAGGGGAGCACTTGGAAGGATGCGGGTTAATATGTATCACGGTAGGTTTCGATCACATGCACCATCCTTTTGTAACCATCATGGGATCACTTCCGTTCCACGGGAACTCATAACCTTCCCGTTGGTTCTACACCCTGGCCGAGAAAGAAATTATCATGCAAGTGAAAATTATCATGCAAGTGAAGAGATCGCGAGCCACGTTTAGCGCGAGCAAGACCTTCATGCGTATGGCTTTTCCCGTGCAAGGGCATGATCGAATGCTTTTCTAGTTACTAATCCATCTGTCAATTGCGCTATCATTCACTTACGTAGATCCACTGAATAACCCAGCCATGCGATTCTGCTAATTAAGATTATCGATGGAAAAGTTTGAGGTTTCCCTACATTACTTCTGTCACTATTACATTTCACTGGAGTCACTTGTTAGATGGATAAAGTCCAAGATGCACCTCACTCTGCCAAAGCAATGGGGCTTAACAATGCAACAACAAGGGGAATAAAGGTTCAGAAACCAATCCCACACCCCAACCGCGTTGCCACGGAAAAGTAAAAACCCAAGGTGCATAGCTCTTTCCCGACAAAGGAGGGGAAGGCCAATTAAACCGAATGGATCACCAAGACCAATTAGCCCACCAAAGCAAAGGCGAATCCACCTGCGTAGGAAAAAGCGGCAGTCAACCCCACTTAGACAATAGCGATAGCCACTTAGGTGTACATCCAATCCGTGCTCAAAGGACATCCTGCTTCCCAAATGACCGTAATCATCATTTCAGATTTAGTTCAAATGTTAGTGAAGGACCAAGAGAAGTATACCGCTCTCCAAGACTCAATCAAGCGAGTAGAAGGCCAGTATGAAACTCTCCATAAAAAGGTTGACCAACAGGGTCAGAACAGGGTCAGAAGATGGACCAACTGCATTTAACTCTCGCGGAGCTTCAAAAGGTCATAGCAAGGCTAGCACCACCATAGAATCCGTGGGACACAAAGCACCAGGAATAAATACCCTTTGACGAATCCTCTAAAGATGCTGAGTCCTGCCAGCCACACTCTTTTTATGGCAATCCCAAATCCCCTTTACTGGAGAATTCTATGTGGAACCGATTCCTTGCCCTCGGAAGGACAAGCGCTACGCACCTTAAAATAGAGGTGAACAAGTTTGATGGTTTAAACCCTGCTGGTTGGCTTTTCTAGATAGAACACTACTTCTACCTCCATAACATCACATATGACTAGGCCAAACTCAAAGTGGCAGTATTATACTTGGATTCTGAGAGATGGAAATGGTATCAATGGCATAGAAAATCCTATACATGATACTTCGCCTAGAGTCACTTTTTTCAATATATCACCGCTCGTTTCGACCGTGAGTCTCACTATTTAGGGCGACTAACCAAGTTGCACCAAACTGGTTCGGTTACAGATTTCATAGCAGCCTTTGAACAGTTAGTTATTCGCACAAAGGGTTTGACTGATGCTTTCTATACTGAATGTTTCACGGGATACTATAGTAAGTTTGTACAAAACTATGGAAAGATTGTCGGTCCTTTGACCAAACTTATTAATAAAAATTCCTTTGCATGGAATGAAGCCGCCAAACATGAATTTGAAACTTTCAAGTAGGCCATGTGCATCACACTAGTCTTAGCAGTCTCGGATTTCACAAAACCTTTTTTCTTGGAATGCGATGCCTCGGGTATAGGTTTGGGTGCAGTGTTAACACAAGAAGGATGCCCCTCGCCTTCACAAGTAAGCAGTTGTGTGACTGCAATTTGGGCAAGTCTACTTGTGAAAACGAAATTATGGCCATCCTCCATGCAGTCGACACCTGGTGCCCTTATCTTATTGGGCGACGCTTCCATATCAAAAAATCACCATAGTTTTAAGTACTTTCTGGAACAACGTTTGTCCTCCTCAGAAAAACAGAAATGGGTCACCAAGATGTTGGGCTATTATTATGAGATCATATATAAAAAGGGCAAAGACAATGTGGTGGCCGTTGCATTGTCGCGCAAATACGAGGATGAGGGATCCATGTTTTCCTTATCGTCCGCAGTACCTTATTAGTTAGATGAAGTTCGATGGGAATGGCTCACCCATGCCTCTACATATCAGCTCATCAAGCGGCTTCAGGAGGATCCTAACCCTCCCCAGGGTTACACTTAGCAAAACGCTACATTAAGATATAAGGGATGGCTAGTTATTACTCCTACTTCCACGCTCAAACAGAGGATCCTAACTGAGTTGCACTCCTCTCCTATAGCCGGCCATTCAGGATTTCATCAAACTTGTGCACATGCAAGGCGTGCCTTCTTTTGGGCAGGTATGAAGAAGGATATCCTCACTTTTGTAGCAGAATGTTACATTTGCCAACACAACAAAGGTGAAATGGTGAATACTCAAGGGGCATTACATTCGTTGCCAATACCGGCCACTATTTGGACTGACATCTCCATGGATTTCATTGTTGGTCTTCCGAAAGCCGGTAATAAGTCTGTCATCATGGTACTAATAGACCATCTCTCCAAGTATGCTCACTTCTGTGTTATGCAACACCCCTTCACTCCGGCAACGGTGGCTCAATTTTTTATAGATCAGATTTTTCAGCTTCATGGCATGCCTACCTCCATTGTGTTGGACTGTGACCCCACTTTCACTATCAAATTTGGGCAAGAATTGTTTCAATTACAGGGCACATAGTTTAATATGAGCACATTCTATCACCCCTAGACAGACGGCCAAACAGAGGCAGTTAATAAATGTGTGGAAACTTATCTGCGTTGTTTTGCCTCTGAAAAACAACACCAGTGGGCACATTGGTTGCCATTAGCTGAATGGTGGTACAATACAACCTATAATGAGGCTACCAAAATGGCTCCATATGAGGCAATATATGGCCAACAACTGCCCTCAGTTATCACGTATCTTCCAGGTACTTCCAGAGTACAGGCAAAGGATAGCTTGCTTCAAAGTCATTATATTATTCTGGCCACACTTAAAGACAATCTAGCAATGGCCCAAAATTGTATGAAGCAATAGGCAGACCAACACCGTGAAAAACATACTTTTGAGGAAGGTGCACAGGTGTTTCTTCATTTGCAACCTTATAAGCAGACATCTCTCAAAGAGAAAGGCCACCAAAAAACTAGCTCCCAAATTGCCCATATCACATTATTCAGCGCATTGATTCAGTGGCCTACAAATTGCCATATCCCACATACTTCAAGATACACCCAGTGTTTCATGAGTCATTTATGAATAAAGTTGTGGGTAAAAACCGCCACATTCAAACGACATTACTATAATTGTATGAAGAAGGCTCCATTTGGCTCCAACCATAAGCAGTTTTGAATCTCAGGGAGCATCAGTGTAGTATCAAGGAGGTTTTTATTCAGTGGAAGGATACATATACAGAAGATGCCACGTGGGAACCATTGTTCATTCTGCCGCAGTTTCCCCATCTTCAGCCTTGAGGACAAGGTTGCTTTTGAAGGGGGGAGGGCATGTTAGGGTCCTACCCTAACCCCTATTATATCCGTGTACTTTACCATAAAGGCCCATTAGAAATATAGTTGTTAGTACTTTAATGTAAAAAGGGTCCTCTTTACTAAATAAGACCCATTAGGTGCTTGACCCTCATTAACGGCGGGACCACAAGTAGTTAGGGTTTTGGCTATGGAAGGCTATATATAGAATAGCTAGCTATGTAATATTTTGTAAACTATTGTTATTGTAATTGGAGCACTGCTCACAGGAGGTTGCCCCCTCGAAGAGGGAAGTAAACATTGCTTCCTTTTTTCTAAATAATATAAGGGAATATTATATAGGTCTTATATATTGTATCTTATATTTATATTTCACATTGAATTATTTCTGTATTCTGATGCATTTCTGGGTTAAGTATATTACAAATCCAAATAACCCTCCACCATGGTGCTATAAAGGTGGTATTTGCCATTGATTATTGGTGTTTCAAGAGTTTGACTTTTAGGTGGTGGTTAAGCTAGGGAAGTAGAACATGAGGCCTGATCACCTCTTGCACATGCAAAATGGGGAAGCCATAGGGTTGGTGGATGATCTCCCTAATGCTAATCTCTTTGGCATATAAGTCATTCCAGAATTCCTCACTGAGATTGTTGAATTCCTCAGTACATGAGTGGCACCTAAGGACTACGATCAATGCCAACACCATCAGTTGAATGTCCACACTACTAATTAACAATTGATTGTAGGGAAACTATACAAGTTGGCATAATATGGCATCTTGCACAAATGCATCTTGGACCATGAATGACAAGCCATGTTATATATGGGAGGCCCACGATGGCTTAAGCAAAGGAAATGATGGAGGGAAAGCAATTGCATGAAAGTTTATACATGTAGGGCTTTGGTGGGTGCCCTTGTTCATGGATGCCGTTTAATATGCATATAAGTGCGATGTCTGTCAACGTGTGGGACAACCCTCTGCTAGGGGTGAGGTGCCACTGCAACCCATTGTGGTTGGGGAACCATTCTAGCATTGGGTTGTAGATTTCATTGGACCAATTAACCCATTGGCACAATATGAAAGGGAACAATATACTATTGCTGCTACCAACTACTTATGCCGTATGTACTGAGATTGTTCGGGAGACGTGGAGTGGGGCAGAAGAGAGAGAACCTGCACTCCTTAGCCTCTTCAGACTACGATGAATAAGCTTCTGTGCTTCCATCTCCAACAACTTCACCACATACCCCAATTGCTTTTAGGGAGGACCTGGTTATGCCTACTGCATGAATGTCACAACAGTCATTTATCGTGTAACTGCCTTAGGAACTATTGCCAGAATAGAAGAGGGAGAAGGGGTACGCAACCATTGCTATGAATCTTTGATATGCCTACTTGATTACTTTCATTTGCGACAGCAACCACCCACCTAATAACTCATCGTCTTAACCAACCTTGATAGAAAATGGCTCACTTACCACCTTAACTTAGAACTTTGCTATTGACTTGGAACATCAGCCTACTTTAGGAATGGCAGGCAAATTGGACAGCTACCCATCATTGGATTGTTGGAACTGCCTTCTTTTATTGATTCACTGCGTGCCTGAACTTCATCAATCTTATGGGGTGGGCGATTCGTATCCTCTTTCTCAGCCTATTTGCATTTACTTAAGGTACGACCTACTACCGGGCACCCACCTGTTCTATTTACTTGAACTGCCTCACCCTACTTTGTTATTGGACACGCTTGCTTGGGCACGAAGAACATTCTATTACCTCTAGAAGCCTACCTACACGATGGATGAAAGGAAGGGAAGTGGGTGGG
>Ga0233342_1000039_pt1 | contig 37124 bp, 26 predicted proteins | sample GEONDECOMP273_FD_180706 | JGI IMG/M metagenome (GOLD analysis project Ga0233342, IMG submission 180706) | Leaf litter microbial communities from Shasta-Trinity National Forest, California, United States - GEON-DECOMP-273 | ecosystem: Environmental > Terrestrial > Plant litter > Unclassified...
CAGTTCTCCCGTCATACCAAGCTCCCCATAGAAACACGATACGAGGAAGTAAGTAAGATTGATTTATGTTGCCTATGAATGAGACACGTCGTTCACCTCATACACATCACGCCCGGCTGGGTCCCCTGAAGTTATCGCCAATCACCCAGTTAACAATAGCGAGCAGTGGAACCTCAAGTCCACAGTTGTTGCATCACCCAGTGGAACCTGATGCTGCTGCAGTTCACTAAAAGCCCAAGTTTCCATAAATGCCCACAGTGAGTGAACCTGATGCTTTACCGGATGAAGTTCTCAGTTCATCCAGCATACCAAGCAATATAACCTATTGAATCACCATATGAAATAAAGAGATGATGTTACCCCAGGTTGTTCCAACTATTATAGGTTGTTCTAACTATTATATTATCCTTCTTATTATCGGGTGTTCCAACTATTAAATAAAATAGGAATAGCAAGAGTAGAAGGCGGGCTCGGCGGGCTTATATACCGGGGCTGGCTATATAATCAGTAGAGAGAGCTTTTTCAATGTCTACCTGGCCCTTACCGGTAAGAATAAATCCCTCGAGAGGGCATGGTATATAATGGTATGGTTAAGAAGGCCCCTACCCCAAAAGATATAGCTAAACGCACCTTTTTTTATAAAAAGTCCCGCCACATATATAACCACGTGATTACACATTGTGGGAATAGCAGCGTGGTATCCCTTGTACTAACACGGATCTCCGCATGAGGTGGTTAAACCCAACTGCGGATATAGGAACGGAACTCATATAGTAATAAGGGACGGTTGAAAGGCCTTTAATAAACCGTAAGGCGCCTCTTTTAAGGCTATATTCTGTCTGTCTCTAGTTTCCTAGTCCATCCCGTCTGGTTTATATTATCATCCCGGCTTGACTCACTTTCAAACTGTCTTAAGATAGGCCTAAGGAACTAACGAAGTAATTTATTCTGAAGATAGATTAGTAATGCCGTATCGAAGATCTTCCTTTAATTCCTTTTAAAGCTGGTAAAAATGAAGGCTTTACTATAGGTATTCATTGGTTCATAAGCCCAGAGGCAGGTTCCCGCAGGAATCCCATTTCCTCACGTGTCTTTGGATTGGATACCAAACGACTGCTCCCGGCTTTACGGGCAAATTGATCTTTTCCAGGCCTAGTAAGGGTAAGAAGCCCTGCAGCCAAGATGCTTCCTGTAGGTTATCCCTGTAGGTGATCTTAGCTGTCTACCGACGAACGGTTATGAAAAGAAACCCCAATGGTTTATTCTTTGAGTTCAGAGCCTACGCGACCTTAACTCATTAGGTTTTCAGTCCGGTTAGCCTTGGGCCGTCACCGGACTGTGAGTATTTTCCCACTTACTCACAGAGGATGGGTACCTGGGGATTTGAACCCCAGCCTGTGAACCAACCCACCCTGATAAACCATAAGGAATTTGATCAATTTATATTACGTGCATGTCGATTGCTTTTTCCTTCAGTCAATATTATGGCGGGAAAATAGTATAAAATCACGAATGAAACCATTCAAGATAGTTCCCCTAAATTCCATGTCAGGGATAACGTTGTCAAGTGATCCCCACTTTTAGCTTACCTAATAATGAATAGATCACTTCGTGAGTGGAAAAGGGAGTAAAGCCAGCAATAGACGGAAGGTATCATCGGTCTGCTCAGGGGAGATAGGTCTGCTCAGGTGACGAGGATAAGTTCCTTAGCCTTTTCAACTATATAAGAGATAGAACTGGTCACCATGAAGTCAGGATCGCCTTTGTAAAAAGTATTTCTTATAATGCGCATGCCATGCCTTTTTTTCTTTTTATCAAGGGACTAGCTTTTAGGTGAGTAGGAGCGGTCGCAAGTGTGGAGGTTCAAGTTATGTAATTGCTTATTATTCCCCACAAATGAAATCCTTTCAGTAACACCCTAATAAATCATCATTTCCTTATTTTTAAAACACACTTTTATTTATAGTAATAAAATTTTAAATAAATGAGTTAGCGAGTTACGGCACAAACAAGCAAAATAAGGGGCACCTATGCATTTGTCTCTGTAAATGGTGCGCTCTGCTTAGGTTCTAGGGTTTGTGAAGTAGTGATTTATATTGAGACCCCGCAGAGGCCGTTCAATAGTTAATTTTAAAACTAGTAGATGGAAATGAATCTGTGCCGCTCCTCCATCTTTATCTGCATCTGCAAAAAATGTACCTGGAACAGAGCGAGGGTAAGCTTATATAGAAAGGGCGGTTAAGGCCCTTGCTATTGGTGGTACTCTTACCTATGCTGCATAATCAACTGCATAATAAAGGTCAATTGGATCCGCTACTGGTCCTGCTCGCTTTGGTTCCGCTTCTGTGGGGACTGGCTTTCAAACTGACTCTAAATATGCTGAATAAACTACCTTTTCCCTTGCTCCTGCTTCTTGGTCACCAGAACTGGAACTTGCTCGGACGCTTCAACTGGGTCTACCTGTGCTCTAGCTTTGTAACCTAGGTGGTAAACTAGTTTTCTTTTTGGGCTGGCTTGACTGCAGGTCCCGGGTATGCTGCCTTTATTGTTGCTTATTATACCCTTACCAATTGATTACCTACCTCTGCTTGCTCTACTGCTGCTGGACTATTTTATCTACTGAATCAACCGCCGGATCAAAGTCAGAAGCTACTTGGAATCTGTTTTTGGTGCCTATCGAACTTATAGCTTCCCTGATTCTAGCTCTCAATCACGATAAGCAAAGTCAGAATCACCATAATCAATAGCATAGTCAAAATATTCATCCCTAGAATCACGAACTGGTTTTATACCTATGCTTTTGCCTCTGCAGCCGGTGGAACAGAGAATTTAGCATAAAATTGCTATTGGTACCAGCTTGGTGTGAACTGGTTAAATAGATCCCCGTGGGCAGTAGGTAACATAATGAATTTGGGAACAGGTAGGCTCCGCATAAAGTAAAGGATTCCTGCCTGAGTAACAGAAAAGAAAGTCCTAAGACACTGGATTCCCCGTTGCAACTCTAGTGATTCCCTGGTTGTCTCCATAGATGGCTGCCTGTCTCCGAAAATAACATTCCAAGGTTTCATTCAGTGTAGGAGAGCCTTTCAAAGGGCATTAGCGTCTTTGCTATCCGTAACAACGGTTTGCAACAAGAGTAAGATCTGCCAGAAGAAATACCAAACATAAAATGGAACAGATGAAACAGATGACGACAGCATACACCAAGTGGTGCCGACAGGATGTATTTAACCGTGCTATATGGATGGGGGGCACCAATTCCTCTTCCTTGGCAGTGCGTTTTCAAGAAAGAGAATCAGATATACCTTGTACAATGCATCGGTATAAAATTTGATAATTTGATATTCTTCGTTACTTAGGAAATTATCCATTTAAACCATCATGTGTAGCGCGCCTGTACTATAGCACGGAATATTATGTATGATATTTTGTAAAGTCAATTGTATATCCTCGTATATAAAGCTTAATTGTGTGTGTGTAGATATAGCATGACTGACTAACTAACTCAACGTACTCAACCTCGCTTATGTAACCTCGCTTAACGACCGTGCCTTATGTAACCTGCCTTATTTACCCTTGCAGCCTTGTAGTGCCCCTCCTCATCTCGCACCAGCGTTTTCACGCCATATTGAACCTGGTATATCGAACAAGCTATATCAATTTCCCTCCATCAATATGGAACCAGGGGAGTCAGCTCTATAACCGGGGATATGTACCAATCAGTTCCGCCAATATCTCATTCATTAATTGTGGGGTTGGGTGAAAAGTACCGAGTGGCCCCAGGTTTGCAGTTTGGTTATCAGTTAATATTTTTCAGTTTTTTGGCTTGGCTTGGAGAGCTACTGACCGTGGATGCTGCGCCTATTCTACCGCTTGGCTAATCCAATATGCTAATTTACCGGTAGGATTGCTGCTGCACTACTGGACTATTAAACCATGGATCTACTAATCGGCTTGGTTTGGTTCCTTAGCTGCTTGACTATTCATTTGCTTGGCGACTACTTGAATGGGCCACGCCTCTTTCTTTTTATTTGCTGGTGGTTCCGGATAAACGGGTGACAAAACCACTTTTACTCTGCCTTTACTGGGTGATCAAGTAAGTGCCCCTGCCTATCCAACTGAAGGATATGAAACTGATTAAACGGTCACTATTTATGTTCAAACTGGTGGTAATGCTGTTTATTCAACTACTTATGGTACTGAAACTGGTTAAACTGGTGATGCTTGTGCTGCTGATTCAAATGCTGGGGCTGGAACTGATCCTGGGAATATTGCTCCTTCAACTGCTACTGGAAATGCTCTTTGGAATGCCGGGAATTCTGTTGGTTCAATTTGATTCTATCCTGTTTTACAGTGGTTAGAGTCAATTTAATCTATCTATTTCCTTGCTAGAAGCATAGTAAAACTTTCTCGGGTCTGCGTTGATGGTTCCTCGACAGGTAAAGAGTAAGTAAGCATTGTTATTTGTTTTCCTTCAATCCATTCGTCGATGTGAGAACAACTATTGTTCCGTATCGGTAAGTGAGGTCGAGGCTCAAGGGTATAGAATATGGGGGCTTAGATAATACCTCGATGGGGAGTTAGATAAATTAAAGTATAAATAAAGCAAAGCACCTTCAGCATCAAAACTTGAACCTATTTGCTATCGTCGACCTCCTCTAATGATAAGAGGCCCCCGTACCACACGCGATAGAGGTCACAATAAACCCCATTTGTTGAGGTTCCACATATTGATTTAAGGTTAGAGCAGCATCCACGCTAAACCTAAAAGCCAAGGGGAAACAATATGATAAGGATAACCTATTAAAATGGCAAGGACGCATTACTTTTATTATTTTAAAGTAGATATAAAGTATATTGCCAACGCCAATAAACATTTACTAGCGGCATCTAGACTGGACGTATAGCCTTCAGAGTAGGCCCTATGATAACTGGACTGTTTAGGTCTCTCTTTAGTCGTCCCAGAACAACAAGTTAAACATATCCATGCGAATTTATACAAAAATAGAAATAGCATTGGTTGTTGTTCGCTCTGCTTTCATCTCTTATGTTTAACTGAACTTCCACTTCCGAAAATGAAACTTATAATTAGCTTCCGTTCAACCTATTCTCTGCCTCGTAGCTCCATGTTGAACAGAAAGCGAGACTCTAGTATAAGTTTACAACCCAGGAACATACTACATGTAGACCCAGACCTAAGGGATAAGGAACTAGAGCTATTCAGGTTCCCACTGGTTGGGTAATGATCGCCACGGCTTGCTTGAGCTTGGTTGTAGAGCTACTACAGCTTGCTTCATTCATAAAACACATTTCATAAGGTTTTCATTTATAAATATATGAACCTACATCTTGTGAATTCACATATGTAACGCCTCATCATTCCTTCAATCCAGTCAATGTAATAACTCCTGTTCCATATTGGTAAGCGGGTTTAGATATAGGGAGGATACCGCGCGTACGCCGCTGAGGGATCTCTTTCGATAGACGCCATATACCTAGACTATCGAGGCGTTTTACTTGTTTATAATCAATGAACAAAAAACTTATATATTGGCATGCATGAGTTTCACTATAAATTAAGTTAGATGCACAATAATAAAACACGAACTGGAATTCATGTTGTTTTGTTGGTCCAGTGTATACACCGGCATCTCTACTAGCATATACATACAATATAGCCATATCTAGAATAAACGAAATACAAGTCTATTTTATGGCACGAAACAACAACCTTCAACCCCTTCGCTTTCTCCCTTCATCCTAGGTAGGACATTGAGTTAGTGCCAGTGCTCATATATGCTTTCCACCAAGAACATCAGTACAGTAGGGATCGTATTTAATCACCAACCCCCTTTATACCGGAAACATAGGAGCTTTTAGTTAGTTACCACCCTAGAAGCCAGGAATACCCAACGTAGGCATTACCATCTTTACCTACTCTCTTTACCTGCACGAACTTGTAGATGATATCTGTAGCCCTAGACCTGGAATAACCTAGTGGGTCAGCCATGGAGAGGAAGGAGAAGAGCCTTAGAAGCCACGAGGATTGGATGGATGCCTTACCCTTCTTTCTATCGTTTTTCCGAGAGCAGCTTTAGAGGGAAAATACTCAGTTTTTCCGAGGGCAGTTGTAGGGGTGGAGCTTCTGTTTTTCCGAGCTTAAAGAATGTCCTCCCTCCAGGCCCAAGGGTCGTCTTCATTGATTGGTTTTGAAACCGAGGTACGGTAGATTGATTGAAAGGGATTCATCGCTCGATCGACCGTAGGGACATCAAGGTGCGAAGCCACTTGCCAAAACCGCATCGGGCAAGGACCGAAGATGCTTCAACCATAGTGGTACCTACAAAGAATCATGAGGCAAGTGAAGTGTGCAGGGATAAGTAAGTAGGGTTAATAAAGGTAAATAGTCATAGTGATAAGGTACCCCCGAAGTAAAGAATATGTCAGCAAGTGCGTGTAGTCGAACGCCCCCCGTATACAAGGATGCTCTGTCGAACGCAGGTCCAGTCCAACCAATGCTCTTGCTCTCTGTTGAAGCCCTTTTCCATTCAATGCAATAAGGTTGGGGCATTCTAAAGTAAGGTAAGTGAGTAGTGAGTAACTATAAGTAGGTAAGGGAAGGGATTATGTCAGAGAGATAGGGGTGTTCTTCCTATCTTCGTGGAAAGCACAGGTCGATGCTCAGTCAAAATGTAGAGAGCGTCGATGAAGCTTGTTGTTTAACATGGGAGTAGCCTACCGCTTGTACCATTAAGGTGGGAAGGATCGACACAGCTTGCTTGAGCTTGGTTACCCATATGAAATAAACACTTTCACGTTAGCTTACAATAGGAGGAGTGAGGCGAGTCAGTCAGTTAGTCACTAAGTTAGGATATTTCCCAATACCACTAAGCCTAGTAGTGTAACCTTTTCTCAATCCCATGTGCCCAGGAAGGTGATGAAAAGTGAGGTGATTCTACGTGTGTTACCCGTTCATAACACGTGCCCAAGTCAGTTAGTACGTCAGCCAGGGTAACAATAGCACAACCACCAGACGTTACCACCAGTCAGAATTACACCATTACCCGTAAGGATTTCTTTGTGTACCGGTTAGGAAGTAGTCTTCATTGTTATATGTAAATTGACTGGATGCCAATAGGAGGAGAGATAAGGGTTTATCACTTGATGATACTTAATTTGCATAATCTAATATATAATACACGAGCTAAATAAATAGTGCTCGCAGAGCGACTTTATCTTCATGCTCACCCGCTTTGCTCTTCCTTCACGGTTGCACCGACCTGGCTGGGATACTCAGAGCTTTTCTATTTTTCTATTCAGATACGCAGCTTGCCTTGGACGCTTCGGAACATTAAAAAAAAAGCATTACTTATCTCATAGCACCTTTTTTGATAAGTCGAAAAGCCCTTGGATAATTACATATATAATGGCAACCTGATATTATTAATTCTAATATTTTCATTTTCAGTCCCTGCCCCGATCGGAATCGGAAAAGGTTCCAAGTTTGCCTTACAACAGATTTGAAAACCTCCCCCTCGTACTCAGACAGACATGTTGCGGGATCCTGGATTCATCAACAAAAAGCTATCCACATTGACTAAGACCGGGAGGAAAAACATTTGCAGACCGAAACTTAGAACAGCTGCTTTTGAAAGAAAGATGAGCGCTTTAAATAAAGGGAGAGGAAGGAGCCCGAGCCCAAGAAGCACTTTGTGAGCTGACGCAGAGCCGGGACCATGGTTTGATTGACGACGACTGGTTGTTTTGGAATCCCCCGGTTGTTATAGAGCCAACCGCATTACGCCCCGCATCACACCAATATGGAGGACACACTAGGCAAGGCTACTTCACCTCACATAGAGCTACACATAGAGTCACAATGATAATTTAGCATAATCGCCTATATAATACAGGTAAACATAGTATGCATGAGAGCGCATTCATCTTTATGCTCAACTGCTGCTATCCTTAACTTCATCACTTTAACATTGGATGATACTTGAATCGTAGCAAGCAATAAGGAAGAAGGCCGCTTGGAAATGAATTAAACAAACCGCCTCTTTAGCCATTCTTGATTAATTAAATTGCTACTTTTGAAGGTATACGAGGTAACGGCGCACTAAAATATATTTTCTATTTACTAAACCATGCCCTTTTATAACGTTGACCCAGTATTGCCTAGTTATATACCCAGGTGTCATAGCCGAGAGCCTCTGTAGGTAGTTGTCAGGAAGCAGGTAGTGGTGATCCTACGTGTTTTACCAGTTATACATTAACAGAAAGGAGGTTATTTTGTAGGAACTTTTTATAATACCCCAGGCCCAGGAGGGGCCGATTCACTTGTTTAGCCCAAGTCCGCATATACGCATTTATGCATTACCTTTTTTGCCTACCCCATTAAACCTTTCGCCCACTTGACCCGCTTTATGTGACACGACGCTGCTTCGATGCATTAGGTTCGATGCGCGCATTATGTTACTTCTATTAGGGAAGTTAATTTAAGCTAGCTGGGATTAGAGGAAGTACTCGAGTCCCCGCATCAAGGTGGGTTGTTGCTCCTGATTTAAAGCCCTTTATACCATTTTTACCCTCGATAATACGCCCCCTAGATTAGGAAGTAAGAGATACCGCCTTGCCCCATGAGGTTGGTTGGAAGTATCGATACAGCTCAGTATACACCCCGAAGAATACCCTGGCATACCCGGATCAGAATTGGAAAAGGAAACATGTTCGCTTTTGACCTCATCCCCTGGAAGGTGTTATTATATATGCGTTTGCCTTTATAGAGCCACCGTTTCGACGTACACAGTAAGGAAGGGAGGGAAGCGGCGGTTCTATGCGCCTTGTTACCCGTTCTCCATACATTACAGGACTCTATAGGTAGGTGGAAGCCGCAGATCATTGCCGATACGTAGAAGGCGCTTGTCTACATATTTCAGAAATAAGAAGTCATAGCGCTCTGGTAATGGTGTCAGTTCGAATAATGATGCTGTTTGGCTTGGCTACTCAACGGGCTAATTGAATTGGCTATTCCGCTTGGATACTCTACTTGGTAACTCTACTAAAGCTACTACACTGATCAATCTATCCGCTGGGCTTTATTCTAATCCCCTAGGCTTGGCTTTATAGTAGTTAGTGATTGATGGGATCCTTCAGGGGTGGCCGGGCGGAAAAACGGACGAATGACAGCCCACATCTGTATAGATAGGTACACTGGACACAAACAACATCGACCCTAATTCCATACAGAATAATTAGCTATCTTACTTGATATTAGATATTGTCCCAACTCTAAATATAACGTACCAATAAGAGGTGGAGCTACATTGCTACCTGCTTGAGCCTAGAGCCACTGTACCCCGAGTAAGAATTGGAAACCACCCAAGAAATAAGGAAGCCCGGCCCACACTGAAGCGCTATAAATAAACTACACACGCGGGGTATACAATTATCATTAAACCGGTCACCTGTAAGCCAATAGTTGGTTACCAATACCAGAGGGTTTGCTAGCCGAGATAAATAAAGAAATAAGTAGTTAAGAGAAGGAAGCAGTTGTTGTAGTACCGGTAGTCTTAGTCTATGCCCTATGGACTGTAGTTCCGTAATAGCCTTAATCTTTAAGCTTTAGATAAAGTCACAGCTCTACTTACAAGCTCTACTATTGAAGTCCATGCACTTAGTTTTATCAATAAGCCTGAAACTCTCTTAGCCCATGCATTGTTACATTTCCTAAAGACTTTCTTACTTGATTATCCTTCTGGTTCCCTAAGGTTTTTAGTCCAATGCCTCCTTAGTCATCAATGAGCCGAGACTAGCTCTATTCTTAGCTTTAGTCCCACGGCTCTATATTTATTTCCTTTACCAGAAGTGGTTAAATCATATCTTGGCTTTTACAACTCGATGATTACACGGTGTTGCAGAGGGTTTCCGTAGAGACGGGATGTTTGGCGTAGCTTCGATCTTCGTTATGGATTTCATTCTTGGCCACAGCGCGACTCTCTCTTCCTTGCTTACGGGGGGAGCCTGCAGCCTTCGGCCTCGGCTTCATATCTTATTCTCTCCTCCTTACTCTTTTCTCCTGGCATCAGCTTTATTTCAATCTGCTTGGCACCTGCCTTCTTCTCGCTGCCCCGTTACTTCCTCCCGTTGTTTTTGGTCTTTGGCGCACTCTCTATTCTATCTTTCAGTTCTGCTTGCTGGGGCCGGTGATACTCGTCGTCTCTGTCGTCGTTGCTTTTCACCTGCTCAAATTAATTTAGTTACCCTATTGTTTATCTTTATCTGTAACCGTTGGTCATTCCTGGGGCGTGAAGCAGGAGTAGCGGGGAGTTCCATAGTCGGGAGCGGGCAGTAGCGGAGGCGGCAGTAGTAGTTTCGGATCAAGCAGCTTGGGCCAATGCAATAGCCTTCCTTCTGATCTTTCCTTACCGGCCAGCCAACTCATAATCCTAATACCATTTAAGTTCGATTTGCTTTTACCAATAGATAGAAAAAGCGGGAGCATAGGGTCCGACATAAAGAGGACGGAACGGCAAGCAGCCCGGTTGATATTTATTATAATATAGTGCTAGCAGTGGGTATGAGAGATGGTGTTGACGGCCGATCCATAGACCTAGCGGGGTCCTTTATATGCAGAAGAAGCACCAATTTAAGTAGTAGCAGTTTACCCGGGACTGGTTCTTCGATGAATGGCATTGGAACAACGTCAATTGGATATGGGTTTCGATCTCGATTAACTGAATTTCCAATTTATGGGATTGCTGTTCGAACTTGATCTCCATCTTGATCCATCGCTACTAATCTTTTTGCAAATACTGAATATAATAAGGGCAAATGCCTCCGCCTTTCTTATTGCCTTTTGGTAAAAACTACCTTTCAATTGCTCAATCAACAGGAACTGCTGCTATTCGTGCTCCTCCTTTTAACCCTTTTGGTGGTAGCTCTACTATGGATGCTGGTGGTGCTCTCTCCGCCTTAGATCCTGCTACCATAGCCTCGGCTATTGACCTCATTAACCGAGCAAAAGCAATTGATATTGTTGATCGAGCTGATAAACTTGACCCAGCTTACCCACCAAAGTCCATATCGAGAGCCGTGTCCAAAGACTGAATAGAATATTTGGCGATAAACTGTACAAGAGCGAGAGCCATTCCCATATCAGGCTAAGCAAGCCAAACAGTAACCATGCCTAGCATCACGCCACAGAACACGAGCTAAGCGATCCGTTCCGGGGATGAAGGAAGGGACAGTAGCTCGGTGGAAAGAAGCCCAAGATATTAATAGGGGTGTGACCACGCAGCCTTGAGCAATATACACAGTTAGCAGTGGAGGAGTGTTACCCACTTTAGAACAAGTGTTCCAAGAAGTGATGTTCCGGTATCTATAGTACCTATCAGAGTAGTTCCAGTATTTGCTAGTAGAAGCGATGTTCCCGCATTTGCAAGTGTTCTTAGAATCTCTCCGACATTTGCTTATGTTCCTATGGGTGTTCCTACATTTGTATGTGTTCCTAGTTGAATACCTCGCAGCATAAGAGCGAGCAGTTCCAAGTCCAATACCAATATACGAAGTAGAGGCATAGGCAATTGACCCAGCAGCTTCAGTTCGAGCAGATTCAGGTGACTCAGTAGTTTAAGCATCATAATTCCCCATATACCTAGCATCCTTTTATTGTCACATTGTAGCAGGTAGGGCCAAGTTATTATTGATAGCCGGAGATAATAGTAACTGTTACCCCCGGAATAGTTAGAGTGGACGGAGAAGCAGAATGTTTCAATCCTTAGTGTGCAGGGTGCATAGGTGGGTTCTTTCTCGGGCGTAACGGGCTCCGGCAGCAGCCCTGAGCGATATATAAGTTCTGGGCGGATCAAGTGGCTCAGATCGAGTAACTAATAGGGTTTTTACAGGTGCATGCATGGGAGCAAAGGAGATAGCAAATTGAAGATCCTCTAGTTTATCCAGTTGCTTGCTTTGAACCAGCACCAGCACTAGCAGTTCTATACCCAGGAGCAGCAGTTCCAGGCCCAGACTAGGCAGCAGTAGCACTAGTAGCAGCATATCCAGCCACAGAGCTAGTTGTTGTTCCAGCACCAGTACCAGTTTATTAACCACCAACAGCAGTAGCATCAACAGTTTCATTGACAGATCGAGAAGCATACCCATAAGCAGCATATCCAGTAGCATACCTTACAGTAGTATATCCATAAGCAGAGACATAGGTAGCGTCGCCAGAAGCTAGAGCAAAGTAACTAACTAACGGAGCAGGAGCATCAGTTTAAGCACCTGTAGTTTACCTTGACCCAGTTCCTTACACAGCAGCTTAAGCAGCAGATTTTGGTTCAGGTGAAGCAGTTGTTTCTTTCGATGAAGCAAAAGTTTATACGGTTGAAGCACCACCTGTTTAAACACCCGTGTAAGAACCACTAGCAGCAGCGGAGAGTTTCTCCACTAGTTGACTCAGAACCATCAGCAGCACTCGTCACTATAGCAGCTGCAAGAGCCCACTACCCACTATGTATGAGAGAACCCACCACTATCTCACTAAGCAGTATCTCACCCGGCGTACCTTATTGCCAGTTAGAGAGTCCAGTTAGAGAGCCAGCAGATCCAGTTGAATCAGTCGATTATGCTGTTTATTCTGCTTATCCACCACTAGCATCTTGCCCGGCATACCTTCTAGATCGAGAGCTAACCTTGTTCCGACTTTACATGCTCCCCTGTTCCGACTTTTCGACCACCTTGTTAAAGCACACGTTGAAGAGTGAGCCAAAGAAGTATATCGAACAGCAGCACCAGCATATCCAATTCCAGCAGCTAACCTAGTATCAGTTTCATCCTAATAAGAAGCAGAAGATTAAGTATCTGAACCAGTTCATTACCAAGACTCCTTATTCACCAGCGGAGACAGGAGATCCAATTCCATAAGCACAAGCAGTAGCAGTAGACCCAGGAGCAGGTCCAGGTCCAGAACCAACAGCAGCAGCAGTTGTTGAAGTAGTTTCTTCTGTAGCAGGAAAGGCGGCTAGTTAGCCCAGTGAATGATCCACCCGTTGCAGAGGAAAGGGCAGCTTGCGCTTTTCCAGTCCGTTAAAGCAAGTGGTAGGCCCCTCCTTTTGAGTAGCTGTTGTAATTCCTGTTCCGTATTTATTGGTAAGGCCGCCAACGCTCAAGGCATTCGTCCGTCCGTGGGATCGCCCCTCTCTGCCAATGTGGGCAATCAATAAATAACTATCCGGGCAACACCAACCACTTACTTCCCTTTAAAGGCACTCCCCTTCCTAGCATGAATTAACTCACCATGTGTCGTCTGTTATGGCAAAGATACATATAGGTGCTATATAAGTAATGCATCTACATTCCTGCCCTCCGTCCCGTAGAGGTAGGAACCCTGTGTTCCATAGATGTAAGTTTCATGAGGGATACGGGAGAACTCCCTTGGTATATGGATTGAACGGGGTTTGGACCGGGAATAGTACTTTGAGCAATGGCATTATTGAAGCCTGGAACCGGCCTTGCTCTCCCCTTATTATAATTATAGCGCCCGTGGAAAGCTGTGAACATGCGGGGATAAGCTGGATGAAGTGTACAACATAGATCATAACCTGTTCCTCCGAAGATACCGTTTCTGGAACTAATAAATCAGTGCATACCCCTTCAAAGATGAACAGGGCCAGCATTCTGGCTACCTTCACACGCTGGATGAATATCTCATGAAAAAACGATGCGGAGTTACGTTTCGTGCGGTACGCGGATTGCTCCAAGGAGAAGGAAAGGGGGATATGTGAAGAACGACGTGGCTGAAGGACGGCTTAAGTTCAGCTTTAAACGGGAGGGTCGTGCTTGGGCTGATCTATTTATTTTATCAGGATATAACCCTCTAGCCTCAAAGCAAGGCTCAAACAGAGCGAAAGGCAGATATGTTCAGTGAACTGGAATAATGATTCTCACTTATTATGTGCGATCTCTCTACACTACACTAAGTAAGGCGTAGCTATTTGAAGATAAGGAAAGATAAGGCAAAGATATTTGAGGGGAAGAAATATAAGTGAAGTAAGAAGGTTTATTAGCTATTACGTAATGGGTGATGCTACATTCACCTAGCTCGCTTGATTGAAATGGATCTCACTCAAATAGAAGCTCAAAAAATGCAAACACAATAATAACTGATAAAACGCCCTCGACCACTTTTTTTGGCGAATAGCCTGAAGCCCGGCCCGGTTCAACTGGTGCTTATTTAAATGATCCTGATTCAACTGCTAGGAATATTGCTTCATCAACTGCTAATTGAAATGCTGGTTCAATTGGTGCAGATGGAACTGCTTTGGGAACTGCTTGTCATGCAGATGGAACTTATCCTGGGAATGATACCGGTCCAATTGCTGCTGAGGCTGCTGATTGAAATAATTTTTTTCTGCGCTGGTATTGAGACTACTTCCGCTTCGGCTGCTTATGATAATTCTATTGGTTCTGGTTATATGATACTTTGATCAGTTCTGTTTATTCTGATGATGCCTGTAATAACGCTGGTTAAACTGCTGATTCAAATGCTGCTTCTAAGGTATAACCTTATAGTTAGTGTAACCTCATCGTATCGTGTCATCATCGCTCCGCTCCTCTCATAAGACTGGCCCTCGAGAAATCAGTATCCGTCCGGGCAACACACCGGAAAGCCACTTACCTGACCGGCACAACCATACTAGCGTGAATTAAACTATGTGTATTATGGCGCCCGATCTATCTTCAACGGGTGCATTGTATATGATGCATGGTCCATAAAGTTTAGGTAGGAAAGGGATCCTGGCTGTACATAAACAACTCTAATTCGAGCTCCAGCGAACTCAATATAATATAGTAATAGAATACTCTTACTATATTATATTGACATCGAGATGTTTACTAGCCCACGAACAACTTTACTTTTTTTATACCTCACATGTCCTGTCATAGCCAGACATCTTCACTACATACATTGCTGCCATACAGACCGTTGGACCTAGTAGTTCCAAAAACTCTACAAAGGGTGGGTTCTAGGTGCCTCCTACCTCTACTGGAGCTGCCGCATACTAGTAGAGCCATATAGTTGTTACTAGACTAGCTTGCATTGCATAGATACCTTATTAACATATGATGTCACCGTGGAAACGCTGAACCTGCCTTTAAAGAAGCCCCGCTAGTAGTCGCAGGTGCTGATGCCAGAGCGACTCTAAGCTTTAGTGTCAGAACTACTGATATATGATGTAGCCATTTACACTTGGATTTGCATATCCATCCTAGAAAAAGGCCTAGACAAAGCCCCATAATAGGCCGGTCTCCCAGAGCTCTCCATTATGAGTTGCTGGTTTGCATAGCCTCATAGTTCAATCGTGGTCATTGGTTTCACCTACCTAGCAGCCAATAAGTTTACACGGCGCCATTTCAGCAGGCCTAGTCTGCTCTAGTCTCCCTAGTTTGGACCTCGGACTTGGAACTATACTCTGAAGCCTATCTGATATGATGGCCTTACTAGTTAACAAATATATGATGGCTATATGGGAAGATCGGCCCCACTATGCCCGCTGTCAAAACACCTAAGGTTTCTCCCATCACTAGTGCTTCCTTCTCTATTTTCTCATCTGCCTGAGAGATCTTGCTACCTGCCTCATATCTCTCTTTGGCAAGCAAGGAAGATCTAAACATTTTTGGTATGCAAGGTTTCACTGTGTCCTTGAGGTTCAACTACTCGCTGTTGGGAACTAATTCTATAACTGAGGGCTGGCAGTTTAAACTGGGTGGCGTAACTGAGTGCTATTGTAAACAACTGGAATAACTTATGTTGGTAACTGCATAACGATGGGAGCCATTGCGCTGTGGAATTAGGCCGTCCCCCCCATTGAGCCCGCCGGTTCTTTTCATTTTATCTCCCAGCATCCGTCTTTCCGCAAGTCTTGTGAACGCCTGTGAATGCTGTATCGGAAGCTAAGATAAGGTGTGTAATAAGGGGGGGTTTCAGGAGTCTATCCAGTGGTAGTGTGGACAGTGTGATGGCTGTTATAATGGATCCAATGGAATGGGTTGTCCAGGTTCAGCCTGTCCCGAAAATAGAAATAGTGGTACCTAGAAGTAAGAATATATAATATAAGTTAGGCTCGTAAAACAATGCTCTCTCTACTTCCATTCAATCCCCATCCTGTCTGGAGAAGTAAATAGCAGCAGGTACCTCCAAAGATAAATTCCTCAAGTGTCTAGACTAGAGCTCAGGTCTATTTATTCTGACCAGACTCATAATAGAGTTTTTAATAGTTTTAAAACCAAGCAAAGGAAGGTAAGGGATTATATCATAGTGCCGCCGTACCCTACTGATATGATTCCAGGCAACAGGTTGGGCATCACTTCACTCTATCGTCTTAGGTCTACAAAGGGTAAAGGTTTATAATATAATCCCGACTCGGTAAGATCAGGTATAGTGAGTAGCCATGAAGCTATTCCATCAAGTAAGGGCAGGCAACACTCCCTACTCCCCTCCCTCCATCGTCCTAGAGTTATAAGGGACAAGATTTGGTTCTAATTCCTTACTCGTATCAGCAGGGCTCCGTCAGTGAGAACATGAGACCCCTAAGTTGTTTATACATACATGGTACTTATATGTTATACCCGTAATTAATTATAAGGCACAAGTAAGTAGGTTCATAGCATTCCCTCCTAACTAAGTGCATTCATGAAGTTCGTGATCTAGGGCTAATAGAGCAGGTCTAGTTCTGAAGGTGGATACGTGTTGGGGAATAAGGAGGTTTTGTCATGCCAGCCATCATTTCCATGCCATGCTCTCCTGTCCGGAGACTATAAGGGGGGGTATAGCTCTCCTTCCTAAGCGCTTGATTCATCCAATTGGTCTAGAACATATAGGTGGTCGATTTCGGTCTATAGGTGAGGCAAGTAAGTGAGTAAACACTTCAGTGAGGTAAGGTAAAGTAAGGGCCAGGATGGCGAGGGTAAAGAACCAACTAGTGTGGGTAGTGAAGATAAGCCTACAGATTAAAATAAACAATAGACACCAGTTTTGGAAACTCAATAAAAGGGGTTTTATGAAGACAAAGGGCTTCAGCTCAAAGTAAAGCTCAGACTGATGAAGCATCCAACCAACAACAAAATGGACAATAAGGTGCAGAAGGAATAGAGCCTAGCACAGAGGATAACATTCCTACCCAAGATCAATTTGTCTTTGAAGGGATTTGAAAACTCATGGCTGGAATATCAGAACTAGTGCAATTACCAAGTCAGCAAACTGACCATGGGAATAAATCTTCAGAAATCGAAGGGATAGAGAATCTAAGCCTACCAGAATCAGGGGCGACCTCTGTCGGAAATAAATATATAGAAGTTACCCCAGTCGTAGCTTCAAATAAAGGTAAAGCACCAGCTGAAAAGGTACTCCATACACCAGATCTTTTTGGGAACACGCTCACATGGGGACAACCCATTTTTTTATCCAGTAGATGAGGTGGCGAACCTACATTCAATTGCCTATGACAGAAGGAATAACCTCATTGTTAAAAGGACGACAAGGAAAAAAAGTAGAATGTAGACACATCAATGTTATGCACGACAGAGGAACCCATTATGAATCCAAAAAGGGCTAGACTCAGCGAACTACTGACAGCAGGAGCCGCCATAACACAAGCTATTATCGTAAAAGCCCGAAAAAAATGAGGTGCGAAGCAAATTAAAAAGGAGCTAAAAGATTTGCTCATAAATAAAGTGAATTACTACAAGGAATCCCGAGATTCCATCACCTCATTCAAGACAGAGCTGCTATAAATTCTCGGGGAACATGGGCATATCATATAAAGTTTTATAGCCAAAAATAGCGAAGTACTCCATTTGCTGCTGGCTCTGGCGCGCCGGGAGGTGTTGTCGTGGATATAAAAACAGGCTGCTCGGGTGCAGGATCACCTAAAATACGTTGAGGCTATTCATCAGAAGGGACGTGGCCAAGAAGACCACAGGATCCGCATATTGGCCGGAAAATAGATGAACCGCATAGAAGCAGCATTGCAATACTGGGGAAGTGAAACGTGCCGGCGCTTGAAGAGGCCGGGAATATTTCTTTATGCCGGGCATGGGCGATTCTGGCGTGACGTCAACCAAACCATGAGTGCTGGTGGTCTGCCAACGTTTTGCAAAATTGGAAATGTCCGACCAATAAACCAAGTACACACAGAATTAAAGAAAGGGATTGAAGACTGGTGGAGTACACAGTCAGCGCCGTCACCACGGTGTGGGTCTCGATAGCCTCCGGAAATACATTATCAGCGAAGTGAAGTCTATGGCTAGGATGGAATCGTTGATTCTATAGTTATAAAGGCGCATCCAGCAAGCCAAGATAGATCAGTTCACCATCAGTCTGCCATCCGATCAGCACCACTGCCAGTACACTCAGCTATGCAATGACTTATTCACTTGGAGTGAGTACGATGTTGATTACCCGCTGAATCCCGGCAGATGATGAATCAATAGACAGCGCTTAGCGCTGGTTTAGTTTTGTGAAACCAATGTAATTTTGCTAGGAAAATTTTGATATAAATAAGGGAAATTGGCTCTGTTAGAGGGGTCCAACTTTTTCTGTAAAATCTTTGTAAATAAACTATATTTAAGAATTAATTCGAAGGTTTTTAGGCTTTTCTTTCCTGCCTTGAGGAGCATGAACAACTATCCAGTTCCGGGTGTTTATAAATAAGAAATGGGGTCAGTGAAACCGCAAAGCGAAGGCAAGTTAATTCCCTCTCTTTCAGAGCCTCAATTGTATAGCTCAGGTAAGGTCCTGACTGGGCTAGCTAAAAGGGGAGCAGGAAGAAAGCCAAGTATCTAAGTGCAATGCCTCCGAATGAAAGAAATAAAAGCATAATTACATATATCAATAATGACTGGGAGAAATGGTCAGCAAAGATTCACTTTATAGCGCTCCCCTCTCGGGCAAAGTAAGGAAATAGAGAGTTATTCCAACAACCCTTCGTTATGCTCTTTGAGGGGCCCCACACTTATATTATGCTATTCCTGGGTAGTAAATATATATATATAATAAGTGTTGGTAGCAAATTATCGACCACTATCTATGCAGTTTCAAATTAGTGGGAAACTAAATATAGACCGACCCCTGTCAGATTGAATCGACCCATATCGTGCTGATCATTTCACTTACCTTCGTATCTAATGTGGTTGTATCGGAGGAAACTTCCTAGTGCCATTCAAAGTCTGTTATGACTGACAGCACGCTTCCAATCAATAGTTCTGATGCACTCTAGATAGATGATAGCATAGAATTGAATAGATAGATAAATAGATAGATAGAGTAGATCCGATCCCTTGCTAAGCTTCAAACTGTATACTGAAAGCAAGAACGCGGCGGCAGTAATGGGAAAGTAAGGCCCAGCGAAGTAAAGGATGCCTTATAAAAAGGCCAAGTAGGCCTAAGGGGCCGCCGCCGGCCCTGTCTCTAGTGTGTAAGCATGAATAGCTCTCGCCAAGCAGCTTGTAGATACGATCTGAACACGTTTCTTTCTATTAGGTGCCTAAATAGATAGATAGGAAAACAGGCATTTTTTATCGTTATTCGCTAGGGAGGAATCGTTAAAGCAAATTATTATTATTTTAACTAAGTTAATGCCTTTAATTTTTAATTCCTTATGTCCGTTATTAAGAATGGAATTCTAGGCGGGGGCTGGCTGGATTGCAGGAGCTTAGTGAACGGTGGTGGTGTTTCTGTGCGAACGGGGCCTTTAAAAAGTGGTAATTGAAATACTGAAGGGTGGCCTTCCCACCAGCCCAAGAGATGGGAAATTAAGAGGCGGAGCGATGGCGTTGCCCATCCAACCATACCAGCGAGCAGCCCAACCGGTCCAATAACTAAGTTTGGTGAGGCAGTCAGAAATAAGGGTGAGGTTGGTTGATCCGGTCGGTCCCATAGAGCAGTACCTTCTAAGCGCTTCATTTTGGTATAGGGCAACCGGGTATAGGTAGTATGGTGAATGGGTAGAAGGATGGTTAGGAGGGACTAAAATGAAAGGCTATTAGGGCTCATGGAAGTCTCCCGTACAGTAGATAGCCCCTGTTACGATAGGATGATTCCTTTATACTGGGATAAAGATCCTATCGCCACCTTCGAACCAGGTAGTAAACTCTAGCAAACCCTAGCTGCCATTGCTCCTCTCTCTTTCAATTTACCCACTCGAGTCTACATATAATAAAATAATACTCTACATAAAATAAAGTACAAACATATATAATATGGAAAGTAAAGTACAATACTGAGTTTCCAACTGATCCACGAGGTGCGTTCAAAAGAAGTCGGTGAGACTCGCGCACGCGGTTCGTTACCGAATCTTCGGATCGATCCGCCCACATCCGAATGTAACTTTCACACCATATCCGTCCGGTGGAAGGCAAGCGTTGTTTGCTTCTGGCTCCAATTCCTAGGTATAAACGGGCATACAGAAGCGAAACGGGCCTACTATATAGCCTCTCTCTGCTGGCTATGGCCTACCACTAGATAACCTGTAACGCCATAGGAGGAATGTAACGTAATAGGCACGTTTGAGGGAAGGAGTAATTTCACGTGGAAAGTAATGATGGCACTGGCATATACATTCATTCGTTAACACGACCTACTGTGTGACTGTTAGTTTATGCCACTTGATGTTCCTTGATGTTTTTGTTTCTGCAGGTATGTTTAATGAACTGAAGGTTTTGGCATGAAATGTTTGGGGCCCACTCCGTGCCTCAATTCTGAGGTAACTAATTCTTTTCTAAAAAAGAAAAGGAAACAGGTAGGTATAACCAACACTAATTATATTTCCGCGCTGAAGATAATAGTTCGTGGGTGGATAGTTTGTGTGCCACACAGGACTTCGTTCGTGGGTTATGCTCTTCTTTTTTGGCTTGTCCCTCCGATGGCTCTTCCTGGCCTTTTCAAATTGGGGTTTTTCCATGGGGTTTGTGCCCGTGATTGCTTTTGTTTTCATCGGAGTTCCTTCTATTGGGTCAATGGCTCTTCCGGGCTAACATCCAATGACAGTCGCAGATCTATGTCACTAGGGGAACTGTATCCATATAATGATCACCTTCCATCGGAAACTTTCGCTCCGATGGGTAATTGGAGGCATATTGGCAATGGCAGTTCTTAAGACCTCCCTCTTTATAACCCGTGACCCCTCCTCTTTTCCTCGAGGTACCCCATCCTTGGGAGTTTACTCTTTAGCAATCAGCGTCTCGATTCTCAGTGACTAATCCCAATTCCTTTCCACTACACAACCTAGTAAACACAATAATAACTTATAATTCATACTCATATTACCTGAGCTTAATGATCAAACAAATAAAATAATAATAATAATCAATACTTTGGTTCAGATTCGGGCCTCAGATGGAGAATCAGTTCTCCCATCCAAAACCTATCTCGGTGCATACCCTACAATAACATTTTCTATACTTTCCTGAATAGAAAAATCATAATCTTACCTTCTTGCATGCCTGGTTTCTTCCATCCAACCCTTGTCATTCTTTGTGGGGTCGAGCCTTATTCCTACTTCCTGCTTTGGTAATTATCTGACCCCTCCCGCATTGGACTGTACCGATATCATCTGTGGGGTTTGTTGGGCCCCAAACCCTGACCTATGAGTTTTTCATAAAATTATTTAGCTTCTGGGTATTTTCTCGGGGTGATCTATGGCAGTCCTTCTATAACAGGACCTCTTTTTTCATTTAATGATACTCTTTTTAAAAACTACAGGAACCAACTTCGAGCAAGAGTACAAGGACGAGGCGGCTTCGATAAAGTAGGCCTACACAAGCGGAATAACCACTGCGAAAAAACCACCACCTAGTTTTTAGGTATCGTCTCTATAAATTATAGATCAATTTACACACCGTCCCACGATGTCATTTACGTTACCACCGTGTCCTAGGCCATGTCTAGTATTTTTATCTCTTAATTATAAAGTTACATTAGCTTAGGTAGGAGCTACGACTAGGTAATAATTTTAGATCTCTTCATTACCACGTTGCATCACAGAAATTGATCTATGTTTATAAGGGATAACATTGGGTTAAAAACGCTTTCACGCACGCGATAAACATCACTATGAGGTTTGACCCGAACCCAATGAGTTTAGCTCAATTTTGAACACCTTGTGAACTAGGGAAACCACCAACAGCTACTACTGCCAATTTGGACAGATATTTTATCTCTTCATTAGCTAAGAACAGAAGGTCAATTACGGTAATTAATCATGCGAGGGGCTACCTCATCAATCATCGATATTTGATACGTCACCAATATTTGATATGTTATCACCAGCAGGATTTAACTAAGTGCCACTACCTATTAACTAGTAAGAACATATGGTATAATTATGCCTCCATAGTATGCCCAAAAAGTGACGATTTTCACCTTATGAATTAGACTAGCTTAAATCTTAGCGCCTATCAGTAAACTACTGAACCTAGTACCCGGGGATGGAATGCCTTAAGCCCTTGAGTTGCAGCCCTATAATGCAGCAGGCTAGACTAAGATTCGTCTATCACTCCTCAAAAGAGAAAAAGAACTACAGCTACTTATACTCTAAGAGAGAACTAAAGGCCCACATTCTTTGAGATAGGTGGTCCCCAAAGACGGTACGGACGGAACCATGGTAGGAATAAAGGAATATGCATTACATATGTTAATTCACATAATAACGTTTATCTATGATAATTGGGTGCCCTTGCCCCCTTCATAGGCGAGAGATAAGGCCTACCTTCAATAGCCAATAGTAAGGAGAAGGATCCTATTGAGCCAACATTACCAAGAAATTATAAGTACCCCAGATAAAATTATAAATGGTTTATGCAAAATTGCTTCGTGCAGTTAATAACGGGGCTAGGTATATCATAGTAAATGGCTTCTTTGTGTGAACGGCCGGCACAACCTTCTTATTATTCGCTAGAGGGGGATACATCCTCAACTTAAGATTGTTTGTTGCACAGTTCTAGGCTTCGACTGGCTCTAGTCCCTGAGGTCTGGTCTAGTGCCAAATAGGTTTCTCGTACTTTACTTGTTGGACTTGGCTAGGCTTGACAGACTTATTGGACTGGGTGCCTTACACGGGCTTGGTGGACTAAGCAGGTGCCTTACGCGTACTATTCCTTGGGTGAGTGTACTGAATGCGAACTGGTGACTGGGTGAATACGGATTTAATGGAATGCTGGGGACAGAAGGCGGGGATGAGAAACTGGTAGATACTGTTATAATGCGGACGTACTGGTGAATATGTAATCTTATCGGTACGTGAGATTGTATTGTATTGGGATGATAGATTATTAGACCTCGTATTTGGAATGAGAAATGATTGTCCCTCGACGGAGATAACTCTATATTAGCCCTCGCTTTATTTCTATATTAAAATATCAATTAAAGCTAAGCATTGAATGCACCAACACTTGTATTTACACCGGCATCTAAACTTGTCATCGAGTGGGCTACCGGCATGAAGTATCGGGCATGGAGTCCGGTATTGAGTGATCAACACCTGCTAGTAGCGGCTCTCGGCAATGCTTATCTATGTGAGGAGTATATACCAAGGTAAGAGTTTCGAGGGTAGATAACATGGGTAGATCCAATATTAGCCTTCCTCGAGGGGGGACGTTATACAAGATAAAGAAAGAAGCTAATTATGGGGTCGTATTGTGACGTGATCAGACGCTTTTATCATAAGATGGGGCAGTATAAATCAAATCCAATCAATCAAATAACTTTTTGGGCTTGGCTTGTGGTTCCGTTGGGCTTACGGAACAGTTGTTGAACGCCCGTGACCAATGCTCTCTCATTTATTGACCATCATCCATCAATGTTGCTGCAAGCGAGAGTGGATTGAAAATAAGCACTCGCAAGCACCGGTCCCACCCCACACACGCAAGCAAGACGAACCCTCCCACACGAGCGAAAGCAAGAGCCGGAAATGACTCCACGGCATCCTATCTGATCAGAGCAGTAAGGGAAAATAACATTTTTTATACAACCCCCCGGTCTTGTAAAGCGAAGCAGAATAAGAATAAATAATATATGTATATATAATCTCTATTGCGTTCGTTGCTCATCAGCGTGAAGCCGCGTTCTACTAAGTGGTTCATGAAGTGCCAAGGTAGAGAGAATAGATCAGTAGGTGGAGATATCTAAAGCAGGCGGTAGGATCAATCACCAATAAGGAGGCAAGCGGTTAACAGTAATCCCCACGGACTAAAGGCAGCCAAGTGACTAATTCCTGCCTCCCCTATGCCAACGGCCGCTGGATGTGTCAAAACAATTTCCAAGGACTCAAGCTGGATGTGTACCACCAACGGACTTCCCACGGACTCGTGCAGCAAGTTACCGACGCATATCCCACGGACTCATGCTAGATGTGTTTCTTCGCCCACATAATGCTCCACGTGCTCATGTGCCATCCACGGATAGGTGCTCATGTTCAATGGCATCCTGCTCCACGGCTTAATGTTCCACGGCATCCCGGAACAGAAATGGCGAAGCAGAGGCATTGATTCATTGGATTCTTTATACTAATTAGGATTCTTAGTTGGCTGGTAAGGTAAGGTGCGAAAGGGGACTTATGAGTCTGCCGAGAAGAGCGTGAACACCACTGACACATCTTACAAAAGAGGAAAACCCATCATTCGCCGGCTCTATAGAAATCTTTTCCATCTGCTTTATACCCCGGTTATTGAAAGAGAGCCAACTACCCCGGTTCATAGACACAATGAATGGGTGGTTCATATATTTCTCCCCCGGTTAAAGAAATGAGACCTGTTGAAAGAGAAGCCCTAGTTTCAATAAGGAGCCTGAAAGAACCCTGGTCGAAATAGCCCTTTCTTTTCAAGAGGAGGAGCCCTGTAAGAGGTAGAGCTTATACCAGTCTACTAAACGAGGAGGGGTAGAGATAGAGGGATATAAAGAGATATAGATTGATAGAAAGTATTGAGTAGAACTATAGGTAGGGATAGAGGGTAAGGATGGAGAAAGTAAGTAGGTAGAAGCACCGTCGGTATAACCATCACAAGGAGGCAAAGCAGCAACACCAGCGGTACAAGCAGGCCCGGCAGTAACACCAGCAGTAACAGCACCAGCACCGGATAGTACCAGCCGTGGTAATACCAGCCCAGACCTCACTGGATAGAACCAGCCCCATCCCATATAGGGCCGTCGCATATAGACCAGACCTTATATACCATACCGCATGATACCGTAGTTTACCCCGCCCCGTTTGTTTATGGATCCCGGTATGACTCGCCGGCCTCACTCACCTCTGTTCTTTGATCCCGCCCCGTTTCGACTTGACTTGTTGCTAGGTTTTGTTGTCCATGCCCTTAGTTTAGCGTGCATGCTCCCGGTATTGGTCAATCCTATCCTAATAAAACCAAGAAGCTCAAAGATTAAGCTAAAGTCTAGTAGAATTGCTAGGGTAAATAATACATTTGGTACAGGGTGAAAAAAACCCAGATTCATAGTTTCTTTTTTCTTTAAGGTCCGGAGGGCTTGTCCTTTTGAGGGCAAGGAGTTGAAACGGTGCTGGGAGAGGCTTATTAGGCTAAGGTGTAAGATGATTGTTGGAAGATGTTGGTTGGTCATTTTTGCTTTTCATCATTTTGATGGGAGGTTTAGGTAAGTGTATTGCTAGAAGTAGCAACAAGAACTTGCTCTGTAGAGTAGTAAGTAACACTATCACATATAGCATTATGGTTTGTGTTCTTCTTCCCTTTCTCTTTTTGTCAATCTAGATTGTGGGTCACCTAATAGGGATGCTGTCTCATTGGTTTAAACTGGAGGGTCATATTCTCTAATATGATGTATAATGTTCACTATTTATAAGTGAAGGACCTTTTTGATAGCATGTGACTAGTTTGTTTTCCGCACACTCTATTTACAAGTCTTGCCTTAATCCCTCTACAAAGGTCTTCCTAAGCTCATCAGGGTCAAACTTTCTCTCTAACGGCTAGGCGTTAGCCCAATAAGTAAGAGGTCTGTAATTATTCCAATAAGCATAGAGGTCTGCGCTGCGGGCATCCCAATAAGCGGTCTGGCATGATCCCAGTAAGTAAGCATAGAGGAAAGTGCTTACCCAGTGCCATTTTCAATTTCCATAACTAAAGAGATATTTCTTCATAAGGTGTATCCTTGAGGGCAGAGCGTAACAAGTTGATTTCATTTGGTAAGAGGTATATCCGTCGATTAGTTGAGCTCGGAGAAGCAAGAGTGGGATTAAAGCAATCTCCTAAGGGCTGTCCGAGCCCTATCAAGTAACAAAAACTATTCCCTCCCCTGATGTCGTTGTGCATTATAACCCCTCCTTATGTGGTTTAGCATTATCCCTATTGCAAGCGCTTGCCCCTTATGCCTTGCTAACGCTATGCCCCTTATGCCCTGCTAAGAAACCTATGCCTCACACCATTGTCCCAGTCCTTCTGGCTTTTCAAATAGGGCTCGGAGTTAATGGGCTTGAGCTTGGAGTTGTCGGCTAAGGAATAGGGGGGATTTGGATGAGTGACTATGAATTAAGGAAGTTCCGCCAACTAATAAGAATCATAAATAGAGCGTGATCCAGATCGTGATCGTGAATAATATCTAGAAGCTGGGATAGATAGGGACAAATATAGTTACAGATCCACCATAAGTTCCAGATTAAGTAGTCGATACAGTACCAGAGCCATACCTTCGTGATCGAGATCCATAATTTAGTCATCGAGAGTAATAACCTGATGATAGAAAGCGAGAGCAAGCGTACCTTCCATCTCGAGAAGCAGTAGCAGAGACAAAGGTGGCTTTACTTCCCGTTGATCCAGATCCATATGCGAACCATTTCCATTTCCAGGCGTATTTTGAGATCGAGACCCATCATCAGTAGCAGAGATAGTTCCAGGCCCAAAGGAAGGCAAAGCCATAATTTGCTAAGGTGGCTGTATCTACTACCGCGATCATATACGTATATAAAGCCTGTCTAGCTTTTCTAGGCAGTGCTAATAGGATCAGATTCTTCAATTAATCATCGTGACTCAGAGTCAGATGCTCAAAATCGAGACCCAGCCAAAGATACCAGACCCATATAGCCAGCACAAGCCAGACAACCCGAAGCCAGCAAAGCCAGCCAGTTACTACCCCACCTTTCCGGTAGCCAGCCACCAGGCAGACAAAGCCAGAGCAGCCGTAAAGCCAGAAAGCGCGGGCAGGATAAGCAATTACTATAGGGCATAATGACTAAATCATTCATGCATTATAAGATCATCATAAAAGTGCAAATAATGTATTTTATATAAACAGATTTGTGTTTTTCCCTAACGCGTTTTACTGGGCTAGGTTATAGCGAAAGCAGCGAAGCGAATCAGTTGTGTACATATGGTGCATAGTGTAATTGGATTAAGGGTGTGTACATAGAAAGCGTTTAACCGGGCCCTAAAGCAATGGAACAAGCTTTTAACCTTGAACGAATTATTATGGTAATGAAACTGAAACTACTGTTGCTGGTCCTGAAGCTACCTTTGCCTCTGCGGGATAAGCTTATTTTGGAACAGGGATGGACGCTAGACAAGGTACTTGCCCCACCCCTGCTATCGGTGGCTCCACTTCAACAAGGTTACCCGCCTTAGGTAAAGCAAGGGCGCCAACTCGTGGCTACAGGGTCAAGTATACAAAAGCACGAAGAGGGAAAGAGCCAAGTAACAGACAATCCAAATTGCAGTAATTTGAACCTATCAATTAAGAATCCATACACAAAATGAAAACGCACAGGCAATCCGAGCCTATCTTCAAAATGCAAGTTGAATAAACAATCCATAAGTAAGCCTGAGCCCCCAAACAATGTGCAATCAACCCAGCTCCAAGGATATAAAGCTTTGAGCAACGATCACACCAAGCGGGCACTTTTCATTTCCTCTAACCACAAAGTTAGGGTAACAACAAAACCAGGAGGCACTTAGCAGATAAAACCCACAAGGTTTCGCTCTATGGCTCCCTTAAAAAACCAAATACAGGAATGATCCGCATAGAAGAGAGCGGAGTAGGTAATAAAGGGGCCTCATAAAGCACCAACCATTATATATATAAAATCAACGGTTTATATCAAAATGAAATACACCCATTGCCCATGCAACGTTAATGCAATTGACTACCACCAGTATGAGGACGAACAAGTGGTCAATCCCAACACCAATCACCGAGCAACAAATACTGAGGGTTACAGTGCCGATGATGGTTAATAATAAAAAGAAAGACTCCAATTCCAATGGTTCCTTATAATCCCAAAATTCCATAGGAATCAGTGGTGTCAACCATGTAACTAGGTAAAAAATGAACAATAAGTATCAACCTTTTCCACCATAGCCAATAGCTAAAACACGTGCAAATAAGAAGTGCCAAGAAGGTGGTGGCTCTACCAATATGCTCAAGTGTTTTATAGAACTAATACCCAGCTTACAACCCAAAGAATGCTAAGGTCAGGATCCATATAATAAAACCATAAGTGGCACCATATAATGAAGAGAACCAGAACCAATGATTCAAGAGTCAAAACCAAGTAATTCTAGAGTAAAAACCCATTATCCATAGTAAAACGAAAACGTAAACAAGACTATGCATGAGTCGACTGTGTTCTGAGTGTTCGACATTCTCTTCACTTTTCAATATATATGCACCGCCAAATAAACCTTTTGTATTGTGCAGGTGCCGCTTATGCAATAGTAGAATACCAACAAAAGAAAACCATGACTTATCGCCATACCATTAGCATCTATCTGCCAACCAATAACCATATATGAATGAAATTAGAAAAACGTGAGTTAATAAACATAGCCCAATTGATAGTATCATGACCATCATCATATGAAAAGAAAGATTAATTATAATCTAATCACCATATTATGAACTGAAACAAAAAAGAACCATGAATAATTTTGGGGGGTTCCATATGCTCAAGGCTGCGAACAGGGTACTTTAAAACTTCAGCAAAAGGTCCTACGGTGCTTGTCCGCATCGGGCAAGGCATGAAATATTTCAATTTACTGAGCTCATACCTGATGTAAAAGGGAGGTGGTACTCGCGGACTAGGTTCAGTAGTCTTGGCAGCATGTGGAGGCTTCATGAGAATAGCACCTGGATGTTGTGATACTTTTGGCTACTCTACTGCTTGGAGTGCTCCCTTTATTGGAACACTTTCAATTAGAAGCTTTAGGCACTGCTTCTCTTTTTGGAACTTGGAAATCTTTGGGCATCTCCTTACTTTATTCTCAGGCTGTCTAGGTGCTTTCCCTCTTATTCAATTAGGGGGATTTAGCCTTGGCCTCAGTTCATAGTTCCTCCTCACTTTTTGACTAAAATTGAGCCATCCTTCCTTGCCCTCCTAACCTCGAGCAAGCCATCCTTTGTATTTATGCAATAAATCTCTTATTTCTTTATAACATCCCACACTCGAATAATAAAAATTGAATAGTTTTGGATCAATTTATTGCCCCTAATTACATAGCAGTATTCTACATGACTAGCCGAAATAGATTGATTATTGGGCCGGAAAAGCTGTTGGAAGTTAGGCCTATCAGTCGCTTTGCTCCCCCCATTCTCATAAGATTATGACTAGCAGGAAAGAGATTAAGTATTTTATCTACTGTCCTCACTTTCCCTCAGGCCATACAAATGTCTCTTCGTCCATAGGGTCTCGATTTTGGGAGTAACCATAACGGGGAATCGTTAACAAGGGCTACGACAGCCGGGGAAATTTGACCTTGCCCGATGCGGACAAGCGACTTCGTACCTTATAATCAGCAATATATAAAATAGAGAAATATAATGAGGGTACAAGAGCGAAAGTAAAGCCATGTGCTATAAAGAAAGAGCGAGAGCTATGTCCAGCAAACTAAGTGAGCCAAACAGTAACCGTGCCCGGCATCACGCCAAGAACCGGAGCCATGTCCAGTAGTACACTGGGAGCCAAAGCTAGCAGCCGTCGTCCCAATATTGAAAGCTATAAGCGTAGCCAAGTGCATCCGCGCCAGATTCCATAGCGAAGAAAGCATCCGAGCCAGGAGCAAAAAAGAAAGAAGCACAGGTAGTAGCACCCTGCCTGGGATCCCTTCCATTTGGTGGCCCAACATCCTATCCATTTGTTTACCTTGAATCATCACAGAAATTCAGTAGGGCTAGAGGTGGAGCGAGGCAAAGATAACAGCTGCAGAACACATTTAAGACAGATTGACAGGCGTTTCTGTCACCTTTTATGGTGGAAAACAAATGCAGGCATTGCACGTGTAAGGAAGGAATTTTCTGGTAGCATTACACTGATAGGCGCTTGCCTCCTCCTCTCGCTTACTTTGCTCCTCATGGTTAATCCAAAATTCAATCTGCTCTCACCTCTATAACTCGATATGCCAATGTGAGTGGTGCTGGGGTAACTCCCTCCAACCGATGGAACAGTAACTGCTGCTAGTAGTTCTGGGTCAATGAGGTCACCAAAGTGAACAAATGGATCATACGTTGGTGATTCCTTTACTTCAATAAATGGTACCGATGGTGGTGAATAAACTAGGGTGAAACTGGAATTGGCTACGATGCTGTTGGCTAAGAGGAGGGAACTCTATAAGGAACGGGGAGGTTTTTTATTTCTTTCCTGCTGGAGCCCCAGGCAAGATCTTCTCTTCAGCTGGACCGAGGATTAGCTGTTGCCGGAAGGAAGGAATTCCCTAGGGGCTACACCTTGGAGGTTTCCCCGGATTGCCTTGGCCCGTTCATTACACCTCGGAGGTTTAAACTGGGCAAAGGAGGTTGAGACTGCGCTGTTTAGATTGGTTCATAAAATTGTAGTTGATAGGCATATAGCCGCCCCTTTTCGAGAGAATATTTACTAGCCTAGCCGCCCCAAGGAGATAGTCTTTAGTCGATCAAGCAGTCGATCAAGCAAAAGAAGCAAAGGCATACCAGCCGCAGAGAAACGAACTCCAAGAGGGCCCCTTTTGAACTAACTCTGCAAAACTTAGATATGCATAAACATTTTTCTCTGTCCTTGCCAACAAAGTCACCCTTTGCTGCACATGGAAACACTAAGGTTTTTTCTCACAATGCATCAACACTTTTATCCCACAATCTCCAGTTTAGATCTCCGATGGCCTAGTTCCATTAGGACTCCCCATAAAAATAGGTTATGATTAAGATAAAATGTTACATTAGACTGGCAGCAGCTGTATGACTTATAACTATATTTTTTTCTCTTTTGCAAGGTCAATGTCTCCATGGCGATCCAGAGATTCAACTTCTCCATGCAAATCCAAGTTAGCGGACAAGTGAGCAGATTATTCAATTCAGTATAAATATGTACAGAATGAAGTAACTTAAACCTCCCTCTTCCCTATTATTTATTCTTATTTATGTTAATGCTATCCCCTTCGTAACGCCTTCTCCTCTCCATAACTGCTTAGAGTTAGTTGTCCCACCCCAATAGTTGTTCTCTTAGCAGTGGTTCTTTCCTTGACTTTCTCTAACCATAGCAAGCAGATGATCGGGGTGATCCTCACACCCAGGGAATCCCCCGAGTCTACACCACGCCCCAATAGCACAAATTCGGGCTATTCTCGTTCCTCGCTAGAAAGAGTGATTGAACTTAAAGGAAATAATTTCATTGAAGTGGTTTATCACTTCTATCTCTATGTCGATATGCTCCTTGAACCAGCCGTAATGCTCCTTGAACCAGCCATACGTAATGTTTCTTCACTCATTCAATTAGAGGAATGGACTGCGAGATCATGATGAAAAGACCTCCGGGAGGGAGGGTTCCGGATTATGCTTACAGGTTCGGCTACCTAACATCTGCCTTACCCTGGTTTTAGAGGCTTTATATTGCATTATTGGAGGCCAGATCAAGTCCACCCAATGAGCACACAATAAAATGTAATAATTGATGTTTTTATGAAGCAACTTGAAGCGTTGTAGGATCTATCATAAAGGTTCAATAAGGCTTAATGAGGGCCTATACCATCGATCTTTACTAAAGCCTGGTTCTGATTGACTCAGAAGGAGGTGCTTACTTACTTTCTTTATTTGCTTACGAGAGCGATTAGTTGCCTGATAGGCTACTTGATCAGCTGGGCTAGTGGGAGCATTGGGCTAGTGGGGGCTAGGAAGAGAAAGACTTTCGGGCATAAGAAGTGGGAAAGGTAGGTCATCTACCTGGCTGGTTCGTTGTTTCTTATTAAATATCGCTTGATGTATCACTAAATATCTCAATCAATCTAGCTATATTTACACGTTGAGGGTAGTAGTTGTAGTTGTTATAGACATATGTTTCATTAGCTGATTCATTAGCTGATTCTATTCAGTTTTTAGTGTATTTCAATGTTTACCATAACGCTAAAGAACATAGATAGTTAGTTGCTCGTCCTTGCCAGCTATGTGGATTGAATAAGTCGATAGATGAGATGCCACGAGAATACCCGATGCCACGAGAGATACAATCATTAGCTGATCCCTCACCCAAGACACAAGGGGCTGGCTACACGTCAGAAGGGGATGGCTACAAGGTCAAGACCTGGCCAAAATATCGATAAATAAATCAATTGAATGGAGTTAATTTAACTAACCAATCTTCTTAATATTATTATTACGGGGCATGGAAGATAGCTTTCCCCAACCGTCAGCGATTAAATAGGAAGGAGCCTTCCTGCTAGAATACTTTTAGAGTCTGTCTGGGCGGTTAAGTCTATCGCAACAGGCATCCGGTATATTCAAGTTACTTTTGAAGGCCTCTCCCTTTAGTCGAGCTCTCCTTCCGTCGAACCTAGATATGCTTAATTTTAAATCTGTGGTTTGTCCACATTACCCTACCTCTCCCTCAATGGGCTTGTCGGATTCAATAAGTAATAGGTTAATACAGGTAAGTTAATCCAATAAGTAATAGAAGTTTATCCAGCCAATAAGTAATAGGTTGGTTTATCCAGATACAAATAATAACTCATTAATTTACAGATAATAAATATATATACACATATATTGATATTTATATATAAGTCAATATGTAAGTAAGATAATGCAGGTCATAAATAGGTAAGGGCAGTTAAGTAAATAAGTAGGTAATATGGAGGTAATAGGTATTCATGCATGCGCGTGAACAATGTCCTTCCTTATTCATACTTGCCATCTTATTATATAGGGGTATATTTATGAATATGACCCCAGGCTAACCCCCTTGAGGTAACCCGTCCTCTTCCTCCCCCGTGTCTAACCCTTGCTTGATGAGGCGGAACTAACCACATGAGATGAGGCTAAACTCTGCTGTGCCTGACCCTGCTGCCTGTTGTCCTGCTGCTGCTCTGTCCCCCGCCCTACCCTGTGCTCGGATCCCGAACGCGTTGGACCGTTGTCTCTCTCTATCTTATCCTACTATCTGGCTTTTAATGCCATCCCTCTCATCATAATGAGGGGTATATAGTTAGTAACCTGGGCTCACCCTCCCTTGAGAAGTAACCTGGCGGTTATAACTTTTCCCTTCCCTACCCCCTTCCTTCAGCGATGAGGTTCTTTACCAGGTTGCGAGGGAGGAAAGAAGCCTATTTTTTCACCATTGGCTTTTCCATATATCATAAAGTAATAATTGTGGAAGAATATAAGAGGAAGACTACCTTCACAACCAAGTGGGGCTCTTTTACCTACAACGTCATGCCCGATAAAGCTAAATAATGCACCTTTTGTATTCTATAGGATCATGATTTCCATCTTTAGAGACTTAATCCATAAATTGATAGAAGTATACATGTATTATTAGACTATGTACGGCCTACTCAAGGCTCACCTAGGCCTGCTGAGACTAATGTTCGACCGATGCGGGCAAATCCAAATCTCCCTTAACCTTAATAAGTGCATATTCTATGTATCTTTTGGTAGCCTATTAGGACATTTTGTATGCAAAGAAGCAGTTCTGGTTGATCCCGCCAAGATAACAGTCGTAGTAAACCTACCATCCCTGATGAATGTCCGACAATTGCGCTCTACCTTAGGGAATATGGGCTACTATGTAATTTCTCCGTGACTACACAACCTCTGATTCCGGCCTGATGTTATACATGCTAAGTAAGTCATTTACAGAGGTTTTTAATAAGTAAGCAATGGTTTAACTCTAAGCACATGATCACGGAGTAATTAGTCTTCACAGCTAATTCAATGGACTGCCTAATCCTGGATAGCTAATACACTTACCAAGCGCGTAAACAGAGGTACTTGGAGTAATAAAACGTATGACACTATGTGGAGTTAAGCATAACCTGAAAAAGAGCTGTTTCCATAACGTCTAGCTACAACATGGGCTCTGTTAAGCACCAGCTAATTTGTTATCTAGCCGCCTGGTGGCAGTATACCTTTAATAAATAGGTCTATTATCTGTAAATCATCCTAGTAGGCGAGTCAATGGTACACCACCCTTGATTATTATATTGAACATTTTCCCACCTCCATAACCAACCACGGGAACTCCTACTTGGAACCTTTTGTTGTAACCTAGGCCTCTTACCTCATCCTTGGGACCATCCTTACACTATGAACTACCCTTCCCTTATGACTCTTGCCTTCTAATCTAGAACCTCAGACTTACCCTATTAATGGCCCTGCCTTCCGCTTTATGTTCGCTTTTTATTTTCGACATCCGCAGGCAGTTCGCAGCCATAAAAATACTGAGTTTTTCAAATAGTTAGCTAGGTCGCCGGGTACACCAACCACCAATACTATTTGGATTCTTAGATGCTGACTAGCCATTGAGAAGCGAGCGGACAAATGGGACCAACGAGTCAAGTCATTAGGGAGGTCACCGATGATACGAACCCAATAGACACTTTTAAACCTATGCCAACTTTTTAATCCATAAGATTTTCTAGTTTATTTAAATGAAACTTATCTATTCTGGTATAATATTTGAAAAGACCTGCATAAGCCCAGCTCATATTAATAATGTTGTTGGAGCCTTCTCACAAAGTTCCAGAGCCTTTCTATTTCAAACCGCAGTAAGGTGGTCTTTTGGTTCACATCTCTCATTCTTGTAAGTAGTTGGCACCTTGTCATGCATTCCCGCCGTTGTTAGGGGAATCGGTGCACCTCACACTGGGGACTACATTATCCGTGCCCTCCGCTCATACCGGCCAGCAGCATAAGCATAAGCATAATAAGATTACAATGGGTAAACTTCCAACCAAAAAGGTTAATAAAGAAGAAAATGGATTAAAAAGTTGGCATAGGTTTAAATCAGAATGGCAGCATTTGGTGCCAATGAGCAAAACAGAACTTAAGCAGAAGGAAGTGGTGTTGCCGATGTGAATGAACGAGTGAGTTGTGTTTGTGAGGTGGGTGCGTGATTAGCTTATCATGTGTGTATCCACGTATATAACGCAATAAAGAACTTGTTTTACTTAGGTTAGGTTAGGTTAGGTTAGGCTGGGAGGTTATTAACTTTGTGTGGTTGGATATGCACATATATAATACAAAAAAAATGTTCCTTCGAAGCTCTTTACCCTAATTACCATGACAGGGATTTTTATCCACAGATTTATACAACAAAATAGAGTAACACATTTTCGTGGGACAGATTGCTCTTCAATGTTATTTAAATGGATTAGCATTATGTTATCCTAACAAGTCATCCTCCATCCAGATAAGTTTTTTTATCTTCCGGCTCCGGGGTGTCTATCCTCTCGAGCGAGCGGTATAATTTGAATTTGATCAAGCCCGTGATGGATGTGTCATTCAGCATGTGTGTCCTGTTGCCGGTGGGATCGCCTCTTTCTTGGATCGACCGCGTATCGACCGGTGGCTATTGGCAATTTAACCTGGTAATACTGGGTAAATGTTCCAAAAGGGGTATAGTTCATAGAATATAAAATCCATTTCATAGGTCTGATTATATTTTATAAGGCGCCCAAAAGATCGATTATATTATGCGAAAATGGCGAATGAGAGTGTTTTCAAATATCTGGTCTGTGCTGAACCTTAGTGCCTGCTCCAAACAGTGTTTCTGAAGCTGGTAGCCGCGTATCCACTTGAATAAGGCCTCCTTATTAGTTGCGGTAATTATATATGAGAATAGAAAAAGTGGGTCATATTTTTTATCTGGCAGTAAGTGCTTGCCCTCCTTCTTAGGTCATCGGGAAAGTGGCTCGCAAATTTACTACTTGGATAGATCCTATAGGTCTTCCCTAATAAAAACCCTTTCACTTTCAAATGCTAACGAAGCTGTCCCATCCCATTTTAGTAATCCCAGCTAAAAGCAAGCGAGTAAGCGCGCCCGTTCGTTCGTTTCTTGGACAACCAGCTCGCCCTCAATCAATAATTATCCGGGCAAGCATAACCTCCCCCTCCTCTCCAGCTCCTCCATCATCCGTCGTCGGGTTTATATCAGTTGGCCCCCCCGTCCGTGGGGCTGAACAAATATTATAATAAAAGACGGGCCCTCAATCAAATCCAATCAATAAATCATCGGTGCACATTCTCACAGTGTTGGCAATGTGTTCCCAGCCTATGCCCCTAGAAGGAGGGCTGGATGGATCGACCTACTTTCATAGGATAATTACCTCCTACATCCGCTCTTAAACATAAATTGGGCTGTCTGTGCTCCTCAAAAGCTGAATCAACGTAAGTAATATTGATAGGGATTTATGTTATGTGAGGTAGCTTGCTAGAAGAAGTTATCTGCTTGTGATAAGTTCTATGATTGGTGGAATGGGAATGGTTGATGGAAGTTAGGCGGCTGTAGTGATGTGCCATGTGTAATGTCCCTTTCAAAAGGGTATTTTGTTTGTTGGCCCTGTAGAGAGGGTTCTGTTTATTGGCTCCTGTCTCCTATCTATAGGTGCAATGGCTGGTTTGAGGTGAGAGGCTCCCTGTGGACTGTCTAGAGGTGGGCTGGCGGCTTCTGTTGGATCTATTGGTGGTGGGCTCTTGGCTAAAGGGTAAAGGCAGCTGTTGTACCTGTTTAGGCTGCGTATGTTGGGCTTGGTGATGAAGGCAGAAGTTTCAAGTTGGAAGGCTGAAGTTGACTGATGAATGAATAATGTTTCCAGGTTACAGGCTGATTCCATCCATCCGGTGGACTTGGCAGGCAGGGCAGACTGTAATC
>Ga0233342_1000040_pt1 | contig 36911 bp, 27 predicted proteins | sample GEONDECOMP273_FD_180706 | JGI IMG/M metagenome (GOLD analysis project Ga0233342, IMG submission 180706) | Leaf litter microbial communities from Shasta-Trinity National Forest, California, United States - GEON-DECOMP-273 | ecosystem: Environmental > Terrestrial > Plant litter > Unclassified...
CGGAGTGTTAAAAGGCAGTCAAGTCAGAAAAAGGTTGATTGATCCGGTCCTGATAAGAGAAGGGATCATAGCAGTCCCCACTCAATTCAGTAAGTAAGTTTATAAGGCTACAGGTCTAGGTCTAAAGGTGATACGTAGTGATGGTGCGCTCGCTGTATGTGATACTGGATGTAGGCCGAGTGAATCCCGTCCCGTTCCCGTCTCTATAAAATAAGTCTAGTGCGGTAGCCTCCGTGCCTCCAGCAAGTGTATTAAAAGGCCCGTTCATTTAATGTTCTAAGTTCATATAATTTAACAACCAATATAAAAGCCCAGCTTTACCAGGTCCTCCCTCCAAGCAATCAGGCACGGAGTGGTTAAGTTCGTTGATTCTGGAAGCACTTACTTACTTTACGGGGGAGGAGTAGCGAAGGGATAAATTTCTTTCTTAGTATTAGGAAGATTAGCTTATATGTGGGGGATAGCTGTGAGATGTAGAGCATTAGGTATCAGGTAAGTAACCTTCACTGTGTTCCCTGTAGCTGTTGCTGCCGTATTCCCTGTAACCGCTGCCGTTGGAGTTGATGGGATGGATGATACTCTTCTCTCTGGATCTTTATTCATAAAGAGTGAGTGGGTTTAACCCCATTTGTAGGCGTTTTCAAGTGAAAACCATTAACTTAAGGATGAAGGCACCTAGGCCCAAGCCGTAGGGGATTAGGAAAATAATCGGGTTACCCATAGACAATTTTGAGTTCGGGAACCAATACACTACGAACCCGTCAAATCCAATCTTATATTTATATAAACGCTTCGAAGCTTTTTTGATCGAACCTAATAATTGCAATGACCAAACTTGCTGTTCGGGGAATGCACTTTCAAATATAGGTTTTTACCTAACCTGCCTAAGCCTCTTAGTTCCCTGCGTCACTCCCTCTATGCTCTCTGTCCCACCTAAGCCTCGTTCTGCCACCTGCCTGGATGGATGACACTTCCCATACCAGATTCCCACTCATATAGCTGCACCGTGTCATCGATCTATTATTCATATGGGTTCAAAAACTAACTTTATTTGTAAAGAGTTTTCAAGTGGGTAGAGTGTTTGGAAACACTTAAGCAGTATGTTTAAGGCCATGCCATCCCGTATAAGTTAATGGCTAATTTGGAGATCTCGCTGATAAATTGAATCTCATGCTTATTATATAATATATGAGATTATGCCATGTGGATTGTACTAAAAGATATAGCTCAGGGGCCTTTATTCCCTCAAGCAATCATACAGATGGATTTCCTTCGACGTTAGTTGTATACACAGGTCATTCTTTATAGATGTAATAACGCAATAGCAATCTATGCTTGTGTGCGGATCAAGCTCAACATGGGGAATGTGGGATTGGGCTGGAGGATTGTAACCACCAGAAAGCGGGAATGGATAATGTTACTGGAATAATAAACGGGCCTATTTTGACCGGTGATGCGGTTTTGAACTATTCTACCACTTCACTTCTTGTTGCCCAGGCCAAACCAGAGCTATATTCAGATTATCGGACAACAACATGGTTCCTTGATATGCGGGACCTAACGCTGGAACTAAATAGACCTTACCTGAGTCGTCCTACCTGACCTGCGCGTGAAAACACTACCTGAAAAGCATGAATGGCACTCTAGTGCATGCATCCAACCATATTATTAGGCCTGCTGCTGTCACGAGGGAAACGTCTGAAACATGCCTGTTTCAGTATGGACAAAATCCAGTTGAGATACCCCAAACTAGGGGAGTTTCCGACCCGATAAAAACTATACTCTCGTCGCCACCAAGAAGAACTCTCTATCTAGTTAGTTGGGTATTCTTGTTTCACAAGATTCTCCGTTTTAGATCCCGGATGAAAGAAGAAGGGGGGATTCATAAGGATTTCATTTCTTTTTATTAGTACCCTTTGGTTGGATTTCCCAGAATTGAACACTAGTTATTTTTATAACTACAGTGTGACTGGGATACAGGGTCTATTGACCAGCTAGCAACGGACCTCCTGCGATAATGTGCTGCCCCTGCCACTACACTTAGGGCCTAGGGCAGACAGGACCAACAAATAGCAGTATTGGATGTTTTGGATATTTATTCTTGTCTCTTTGGGAACTGATGGGGCATTTCTGTTTGTCTGTTTTGAATATATTTTATTTATAGGTTTTGGAGCCGATAAGGAGGATGTCTTATTGGATGTCTGTGAACCGAGCGAGATAGCCCCTCATTCCCCACACGTTCACTGCTAATAGCCAACAACCAATAGTCAATTATTCACAGTAGGTAAGAGCCAGTGGTCGACAATTCATTTCTACTATAGGGGCTCAGAGTTCACTACAACTCTCGGAACTAAAAGTTGCATTAATTAGAAGTAGGATCATTTCAGGAACAACCGGGACGAGAGTTTCTATACAGCTTATTTCGTACTAGACTGCTAAGACTATAGCTAGTCCAGTAGTCCGTAGGGCCCATGGGACGGACCTTGGGGCGGACTAAGGCTAGTAGTCTTTATAGCTACTATAGTGTATGGCTTAAGGCAGTCCATAGTGCTTTAACTCCATGGAACTTAGTACTGGGACTAAGCAAGTGTATAAAGTGCTAGTTAATAAATACGACTAGTCTATATAGAGTACTTACTCTACAGCTAGTAAGTAGACCTTACTCAATGGACAAAGGCAAGTAATAAAGCAAGTGTCTGTACTACTGTATGGACTTACTGCTATGGAGCTTACTCTACGGCTTAAGAAAGACCGGGGGACTAAGGCGGAACTTACTGCTTAAGACTAAGGCAATGGGAACCTACTCTAAAGACGGCAAGCAAGTAGATCTACTCTTATTGATATACATTTGTTATATTTGCGCATATACGTTCACTTTTCCACTTTCAATTTGAATTTGAATATGCAATCTAAAGATCCAGAGTTTAGGGACAGAATAACTCGCTATCTCTACGTGAGACTCGCGCTACATTTCACTTGTCCATTGAATACATTCTTTGTGCTTTTAAAAGAGTTGATTGATTTACGAAATAACCCGACCAACAACAAATAAGCTTGGCTTGGCGCAAGGGATAGTTAAAACCCGTCGTGATGCAAGAACCTGTGTGTGCGGCTATAAATAGTTTGACAAGCACGTGAGGCAATTGCTTCAATTGATGGGAAAAAACATAGTTTTAGGTGGGGCGGTCCCACGGACGGTGTCGAAACAGACCCCGCACGATAAAGCACACGGACGGTACAGTACATAGTACGGCCCTCGAGATGAACTACACACGGGTATACAACAGCATGGAAAGGAGTTAAAGCATAACCTTCTGTTCAATTCATCAGTTCAGTACATGCAGGATATATCTATATATATATATTTGTCAATCCATACCTCAGTTAAGACCCGAGAGTTTGAGTGAGGGATTCTTTGTGCTGTGAACAGAGGAGAATGAAGGTCATTGCCTATAGCCTGGTTTCGATACCATATAGCCTTCCCCTTGGTGTCGTTATAGAGCCGACCGCGTAACGTACCATATACACGCCCTGCTTTAGAAACGATACCGCTCGATACGAGATTACACAGAAATCCATAGCGACGAGGAGACACAGGTGCACTTAGAGCTCTACGATACACATATGGAATGCCGCGATCACACTCAATTGAAAGCGACGATACAATGATGCCACGATTAACTGGTGATAAGGGAGGGATGGTGTAATGATCAACTGGTTATAAGGCTTTTCCATAAGGCTCCAGCTTGTTATATAAGCCACTTCCATAAATAAGGATGGGTCATAAGGGAGGCGAAATACCTTGCCTCGTTAACCTGGCCGATAAAGCCGGATGTCGATCTTCACGTTTAGACCTAGAGTTAGTCTGTCTTCTCCTTATCCTCCCTATTCCTTCTCCTACTACTCCCCTCCTACCCCTGGAAGTTAATATGCTCCAGATTCTTCTAATGATGATCCCGGTTCGACTGATTGGAATGCCCGTATCCAACTGCCAGTGTTTGCTGATGGAAATAATGATGCCGGGAATGATGCCAGTTTGAAGGCTGATGGGAGGAATCCCGTGTATGGCTGACCGTGTTAAACTACTAATGGAAATCCCGTGTCTGAATGATAGTTTCAACTGATGGGAATTAACGTGTCCAAATAACCGTATCTGAATCCCGTGACCCCTACTACCACCGCTGGGAATGAGCAACCAACCAGGTGCAGGTGGTGGGCTATTCTACCTCGACCTCCTACCTTTTCCTTGGGAACCTACGCCTCACCTACCTACCTTACACTAAGTTTGTTGGCTGTTGGCGTGTTGTTATTGCTATATCCGCTGTTGTAGCTGCCGTTGTTGCATCCGTATCCGTCCGTATTCGCAGCTGTATCTGTCGTTGTTGCTGTCATTGTAGCTGTTGCCGTAGCTGCCGTAGCTACCGTTGTATCGGTTGTTGTTGCTGCCGTTGTATCCGTTCGTTTGCCGTATTCGTTTGCCGTAGCCTGGTCCCCTAACCAATCTGAGGTCTGGGTATTTATGAAGGCATAAAAGGTAAGTAAGGCACGGTCTCCGAAGGTGTCTTCCATAGGGAAGTTGTAGATCGGCAAGTTTTGTTCATAGGGTATTATTAGGTGAGGTCTGCATGGCTGAGTTTGATGTATGTATGGCTGAGGCGTAGGTTCCCAAGTAAAGGTCCCACCCAAAGGTCAGTATGTATCGTTAAAAAAGCTAGTCCCACCAAAGTAGGGGAGAGGCTGGAGTTTATATCTAGGGCACAAGTTACAAAGGCCAGTCCAAAGGAGAGAAACAAAGGGAGTTCTTTACCCCAGAGGCATAATCCCCTTCCGAGACCTCAAACACCCATATTTTCTTTATTAAATACACTTCGAAGGCTTTTCAAATTGACCGGAAACACTTCTTGGGCAACCCACTGAACCTTTGAGTAGGAGTATCTTCGCTGCGCCCCTCTACCGAACCACCTTCACCTTGTTACCGAACCTTTTTGAATATGCAACGGGCACTTATTGATAACCTTCCTGGACTTTTGTGCCAGGTCTTTTAGTTTCGTGGGTGGATTCAGGGATCTTATCACGAAGCCGAACCGGTTCAGATCGGGCGGGCGGAGAGACCTTCTTTTTTTATATTCTTTAGGAATCACCATTATTACGTCTATAATATGAAACTTCTTAATGAGCTTTCGAACCATACTTACCGTCTTCGCACAACCTAAGCAAGCAAGGTTCAATGCCTTCCATCCTCAAGCAACTTCACCACTCCGTGCCTTCTGTTTATCCTTTTTGGGCAACCCACCTTACCTTTTCTATTTTACTTACCTTTTCTATTTTAATTGCTACGCCCCTCACCTTCAGTGTTGTATGGGAACGGTACTAGAATTCATCATACTTATTATTGATGATAGTTGTTAGATCCCTACTTCACCTTAGAGTTGTAGTATATTCTTTAGCACCCCCCAGGGATCTTATTTATTTACTTTAGGATTATATTCTCTGCAACTCTCATTTTCAGTTTATTCTTGGCTCCGCTCCTCATCTTCTGTTTAATATGTGAAGTAACCTTTTCTGAAGACACTTCTTATGGATATTATTATGACCCTACCAAACCAACCGGATACCAGTTTTATATGGGGATCTTCTTTAGATACTTATCATAGATCTTCTGTGGGGTTAGACAGACAAGCTTACTTTTTCATTGTTCAGGCCGATCCACTTACTTACTTATAGGTTCCATGATACAGCCCCTTCATTTAGGGAGGGCATGGTTCAGCCTAAGACCTTCCAGTTTTACAGCTACAACTTGTGCGTGCGTTTAGGCAGGCCTCTCTCTTCTTGACGAACCTTCTTATTGAGCTTCTTTATTATTCATCTTTATTTAGGGCTTCTCTAGGATTTATTTACTTTCGATTTTGATTCGTTAGAACCCACCATGCCCTATTTTCTTTATGATTATTCTTAGTCGCTTTATTTAAGAACACCACTCCTTCCTACAACCCCAGCAAGGTTCCAGTGCAGTGCTTCCTGAATCAAACAAATTCACCACATGCCCTGATTGCTTGGAGAGAGGACCCACCCTACTTGATTTAGTTATTTTGACAGCTCTTTTGTGGGATCTAATAACTGCCTTAGGAAATACTGCCTTAATTCAGAGATTAGATGGGGGTGGGCACTTAGACCAGTCGTATGAACTTTAGACGCCTAAGATGCCTACTTTATTAATGAAGTTTACCTATGGCCACCAACCAACAACCTTTCGTCAACTCTTGATAGACCGGCTGACCTTAACTTAGATATTGGACAGGCTTGCTTGGGTACTTAGAACCTTGACTATGAGCCTTTTGTCAGCTGCCTCCCTTTACCTTTACTCTTACCGACTACCCACCTGTTTAATCTCACGACTTACCTCACCTATGCTCCATACAGCCTTGCCCGGCTTCCAATAGAGATAGTTTTTGGTTGGACCACCTTCCATACATACAGCAGCTTTCACAGGCAGATCTGGAATAACACTTGCTTACTTATTTTTTTGTACCACTATGACTATTGTTCCGGCCGAGCGTTGCCCCGATTGATTAATTAGAACCAACAGCATTATAGGACCTTTATATGCCTACTTGAAATAGACTATATACCTACTTGAAATAGACTTTATGTCGGATGGACAGCTCACTCTGCTTAGGAACGTAAGTAAGCCAGACAATCTTGGAAGAGCGGCTTGTTTGCTTAGGCACTTATACCTTGAGTATTTACTTGATCTGCCTACTTACCTTATACTTACGGCTATCCACCTGTTCTGTTTACCAGACCTTTATTGCTTCACCTTACTTAGTTTATTTATTGAGGGAGGAGTGCTGCCCTTACCAACCCTGCTGTTATTCTGCCAGGAATGCTTTGTGGAGACACTTTTGATATTTTATTTATTATATTTGGATCTTCTTGCTGCGCACCTCACTTTTAGGATCACATTATGGGGAGACCCTATCTTTTGGTTATTCTTAATTGGGCACCTCACCTTCAATGTTGTATGGGAGGAATAGTATTCATACGAACAACTTTTCTTGTTCGTCTTTAGAACCCACTCCACAAACCGGATGCCGCGAGACAGAACCAGACCTTGGTGTCAGAACCTTACCCTTTTATTAGTGCCTTGAGGAAGGATATTATTCCTGAAGTTGTTCTTTTCTTATATGAACCTTCTTTTTTATCTTATATATCTTATATATGATTCACCTTGTCGTGTCATACGCATTGAGTTTTGGATTCGAGGGGATACTCATCAGGAATTGCAGGATCCATTCATGAAAGATATGTGTCCGAAAAAATATATGTACGCCCCTCATACTCCCTCCTCCCCTCTTGCTTGATGAGCTATGACCTGATTGTTTATTACGAGCATTACCGCTACTTAGTTACCCAACTTGTTTTACCGAATCCATTTATTTGACCATCCATCATGTGTTGCTATATCGCTTATAAAGGCGAGATAAGGGTGGGGGTAATAATTCTGATAAGAGTCTGTTCTGTTAAGAGGATGGTATCTAAGAAGATGGGGTGTTTAATAATATGTACGATAAGAAAGCGGATAGATAATAAAAGAAGATGTTCCCGTTAAGTGGAGTGGTTAATTGGAAAGTGCGAACCTGGCCTTTTTGGCTGGGATATTGTGAACTTTATAAGCCCTCCCTATCCTGCCTGGTTAAAGTATGTCCTGAAGTGTGTTAAAAGCATATTACTTACGAGCATGCCAGGCATAGGCATTCCATCTACCAATGAAGGAAGGACCAGAGAGCAAAGAGATATAAAACTACCCTACTATTTGAAGGAAGGCGCTTAACTACGATGCTCTATAATTGTTAGTGCATAGAGGCGTTTCTGGCTAGATAACTGCAATGGTATTCTATTCCATTGACATATGGATTCTCCTACTTATATTATCTATTCCCGGTTGGGTGGGTATAGATCCAACCAATAAGTTTCGGAGATGCGAAACGCTTGCTCCCGTTGATTAGAGCGAGGAACGGATGGAGTCGCTCGATTGTGGGTGGGTGGGATTTGGGACGGACGCTTGAGCTAGGCCTATTTCTATTTAGACATCCATTTTACTATGCCTACCTATGATTTCTTCACCCATCCATATTAGCTTTTAGAACCACCTGAACCTTACTACCTAGGCCTACCACCACCTACTCTTTACCCACCTTTCGACTGAGACTTTGACTGCTTCGCTGGAATAAGACGACTCATCCTGATAACCAAACAAGAACCTGATATCCCAAACCGATTATCTACCGTTCCTAACTTCATAACACCACCCGCGGGCTAGCTAGCTTTTTCATTAGCTTTATTATACGTTATATCACTTGATTATATAGAGTGATAATACTGGACTAGAGTACACTATTAAATGAATCCCAGAATAGAAGCCCTGGGAATCCTTTGTGTAGAGTGTCTATGGCCATGAGCATATGCTTACCTTTGAGTAGCTCTGGGATGCTTTCATTAAATAGGAGACAAGGAGAGCAACAAGTCCAGCAAGAAATAATGAGATATCGAACCAAGCCTCATCAATAAGGTGCAGAAAGGAGGAAAGAAGGGAGGAAATATATGAGGAGTTGAGGCAGATAAATGTGAGTTATAAATAAAGTTATGCTTACAATAATAATCCCTATGCATGTATACTAACTAAGAAACCGTTCAAACATGAGTTTAAATTATTCAAACAACATAAAAGCCTTGAGCTTCCTTGATTTGGGGGGCCAAAGCCAAAAATTTCTTTATTAGGCTAGTGGAAGGGCAAGAAAACTAACCAATATCACCTAAGGAGTGGCTTGCAGAAGATGTGGTCTCCAATCCTTCTCTGTGGGAGGGTCCTTTGAATACTCCTATGGGCTCTCTTTGTTGAAGCAGTAATACAACAACAACACTTTCCCTTATGCAATTGCCATTTTGAAGAGGATGCGCAAGCAGGCTCGTAAATAGGAGAGGAGAGTAATTTGGTTAGCATGAGGCCAAGGCAAAGAAAAGAAAGGTGAGTGGAAGCAAGGTACTTCTCACTCTTTGACACAATCTTGGCAGCATAACATTAGCATAGAAAAAACTTGTAGAATGGCATGGAAGAGGCTTGTATTTATAGGCCAAAGCTGGGCTTGAAGGTGAACTATTTCCAATGTGAATGCCTAAGATTCAAGTATGTGCATCCATGTGACTGAATTGACCAAAGGAATAGCCAAGTACCCTCCTATCGAATGAAGAAGGTTTACTGGTATAGTAATGTATTAACCCACCAAGCTTTTGAGGCGACTTCTAGTGTTAATGGGCTACGAAATTGCTCAAATCACGCCACTAAAGCTAAAGTGACTGCATGGGTATCTAAGGATTTCCTGCATGGGTCACGTGATAATAAAGGGAAAGGCACGCAAACCCTCTGATGGTCAACCTTAATTTTGACTTTGATTTGAGGTGTGCCATTGGCCTAAATTATTCCATGCTTTTTATAGTATTAGGTGTGGTTAATGTTGATTTGGACTATCTTCAATTTAATAACTTTAATGTTGCAGGTAGATTAAATTGGTGTGATAATAGATTCCCCCTGATGTTCAAGGTTAAGGGAACATCATATAACCAAAATACGTCATATGTTTCTTTTCCAAGGCCTGTAAGAGAGCCTAAACTGGATGGAGAAGAAGAGGCATTGCAAAACAACTATAAAGGTTATAATATATAATACTAGCCAAATTCCTGGCCCATGGTATCGATATGTAAGTTAATCGTATCCATATGTAGTTTTGAAGGGCGTTATTATATCTATAAATTCGGTAAGGAAAGAGGTACGGTTATCCCTGGTTACCCTTACCGAATGGTACCGAAAGGGAGAGGAGAAGGCTCGGATATTAGCTGGTTATCTCGAAGGTAGAGCACCGGGCCCTTTGCTTATACCCTACATGGGAACCACCTACTCGTCTCTCTCTCTTTCTAGAGTCAATCTCCATAATGGGCCTCCCATCCATATAGTAATAGCTGCAGGTTAAAGTCTGGCTATCTAGACCCCCATCAAGGTAATGTTAGTTCGATATCGATCGCTCATAGCACTTCCTCTTATTATATTAGGGGTAGAACGACTTCGCCGCATTTCTCTATCTCTCTGCCGGGCAATTCCAAAGTGCACTAACTTAACTATACCCCCCTATTGGCTGTCGAGAAATAGCTCCTCCTTCCTTTATTTCATACGAATAATACGCGGCCTTACAATACAATGGAATACCCAAACGGGGCTGGGGATCATTGGTACCCGGTAGGTTCCTCAATTTTGGGGCCCATACCCCCGAAAGGTACTTTGTGCAGTGAATGAACGTCTTTAGTTGAACGGATTCTATGTACTGTTAACAAACGGATATGCGCATGGGACAGAGCTAAGCGAGACAGAATACCTTCGTGTCAAGAGCGAGTTTTACTACAGCTCATTATATGATTACCCGTTGAGGATCGCAACAGACAGTTTGAATATATGAACCGTTCACAAAAAGCCTAGAAAGAGAGAAACCTCAGGTATAGGGTATATATATAGGATACATTCAGAGAGCGGGGCTAGGTAGTTTCAGTCACACTTGTCAGGTAGTGCCATTCAGGCAGGAAGGATTAGGCTTGCTTAGGGATAGCCTTCAGAGATCTGATCCTCTCTTTCTATATGTAATTACCTTTCATTCCACATACTCCTATCTCGGGGACCTACCTATCACCAAGCACAATGACATAGATAAAGGCTTTTCCGCAGGGCTACCTTCCTTTGAGGTGAGGAGACCGCCAGCAGCAGGACCTACCACCTGAGTTAGGCCAGACAAGCGCCACATACATCTCTTTATCTCAGTTAGTCCCACCCCAGCCAGTACAGCAACCTCGTATTAGAATACTTGTTTCTTGAAGGAAGATCACTTTTGCCTACCGCAGGGGCTTCTATTTTCTCTACTTACCCATATGATGTCAAATATCCGTCCTTAATGCGAGCCATCATGAATTTGAGATAAGCACTTCAGTTTGATTGAGCCTGCTAAGGCCCTCATTCAGCTAATACAGGTAAAATCTTCACCTTTAGGGGCAGGTCTTCATTAGCGTGATCAGGTATTCTTCACACTCCGATTTGAAAACTCCTTGAAGTGAAGTTAAGTATTCACTCCTTACCTTAGGTAACTAGAGCGAACAGATGCAAAAACCACACCTTAGTTACCCATATGATACGAGGTCTTACTTGAGGCCCGGCTCTTTCCTCTCTTAAGTCTCTTAGTTTACGATAACATTTTTTTGACCCGGCCGTAGACAAGACATAAACTCAACTTTTCCACCTCCAACCCCTAGGGGGAGCACTATAAGATAGAGAGAGAACCCCTCTCCCTCGTCCCTCAGTCGAGCCCCCTCCGGGTCCTCTCCCTTATGGTCGAGCGGCTCCGCCCCTCATTCGCCGATGAACCAGCAAGAAAACCGGCGGGCTTAACAGATAGACCCGAACTATCCTCTGACTCCGAACTTGAACCTGATGGAGAGACAAATCTCCGGGCAACTTATTTATATGGGTTATAACTTTTTCTACGCCACGCTGATCGGCTGCTTCAGAGAGATGCAATGTATAGGAATGAATGCGCTGTCGCTCGCTATTTGGAAGTGTAGTGTGAGGAGGACAAGCCTAGCCAAGGGAAAGAATTGTGAGATAGGCCCCCATCGAGCGTGCGTGAGCGAAATAACTGAACTAAAAGATAAAGAAGAAGGAAAAGGGGCAGGTTTTGTTTGCACGTGGGGGCTCTGGTGTCAATGAGAGCTACTGCTGTCACGCTACGGAAGACACACCCTTCGTCCGTCTGTCTTCTTTTTCGTATCTGAAATGACCGACAAGACCAGACGCATTGCTCCGGCCCAGTACCTCATACAGACGATATAACGCATTTTTATTTACAAAGAAAGATGATATGCGGGCCTAACTTGTGATTGAGGAAGTGTTTGCTAGGCCATCTTCTTCAAAGCGACTGGGAAATTATAAGTGGAGTAGTACCGGCCGCCAGTAGATAACCACCTCACCTACCTTACAACACCACTACATAGGCCTGGACACTTACTGGAGTTCTGGAACCCAAAGGTCAAAAAAGATATTTACATTTAGGTCTGAGCATAGAACTGGACCAGCAACTTCATCAATAGATTTGGAATTGTGAATAAATGGTTTTGCCACTTAAATAGTGTCACAGCAGAAGCCGGGGAACTAAAGAACAGAAGGGAAGGAACTAGTTTCTTTGTAAAAGAATGATGAAATTGAGTGGCATAGTAGAAACCACACCACCCCGGGCATTTCTAATTTACACTGGGGACATGGATGGACACAACAGCTCAGAGAGATAGGTTGGAATAGAGCTAGTATAAACGGATAGTCATTGTGATTTCTTAGAGATCTAGATGGGATTATTTATCACATTGGATGGCAAACGGCCCATTAGAGGTTATAGCAGCCTATCTCTATGTTTTTTTATGACCACCATACACTAATGATTTAATTTAGTAGAACTAGTAGAGTTTTAAACCTCTAAAGCAGCCATAACAACAAACAACAACAGCAAGTGATTATGACTCTACGGACTTCAGCTAAAGCAAGGAGGAAGGGCAAGATGACACTAACTAGTGTCATGTCTGTCTTCTAGAGGCCGGACGGGGAACTAAGGAAGGTAACTATTTTATTATTGGAGAGAGGAGACTAAGAAAAGAATAGAGTTCTTCTTTTGTTTTTTGGACGGACACACACATAGATTTAGAAAGACCTCCTGCTGGGCACTTACTTACTATCAGCGGATTTCTTTTATGTAGGAGTATCGCAGCAAGAGAAAAGTGTAAATGAGACTGTTTCTCGGCAACCACTGGCACTGACCGGCTGTAAATGCTTGGCTCTCGGCTAACCGGCTGGCAATGACTGGTAAGTGTGGCTATGGGGTATCTCTCTGTAGATGTGGGCTGTCATTCGTCCGTGGGACCACCTATCTATCTCGAAGGATGTTGTCTATCAATCAATCACTATAAAGCATCAGCCACCTGCCTTCTCTCTTCTCTCTCTTGCCAAGAAAGGGCGGGTGTAACGTCACAACCTTACAAAACCTTTTTCAAATGCTTTTTTTCATTAAGTGTTTCTTAACTTACAAGCAAGCTTCAAAAGGTGATCGATCCCAGTAGATGCTAAAGCGTAATTACATATATAATGATATATCTCTTCGTATAGAAGATTCTTTATCACCCCCACTCGAGATTTGCTCGAATTCGGAAGAAGTTTTCCCCCTAAATCAGTGCCGCCTGATGTACGGGCAATTCATAGATAGAATAGCAACTCTGCACCGACACAACTACAATTCAGATACAATTCAGAACCAGCCGCCAACTATTGAGATCAGTGAATGTTTAATTTGTCCTGTATTCATATAACCCTTAATCGGCCGTTATCACCTCATCTTACTATTCACAAGCCGCAGTTTACTTCGCCATTTACCACCACTGGACCGCGAGGTTTCACTTGTATTGTAGCTATACAGTTCCACTTCCGTGATAAGACCTGGAGCCCGAGTAACACACTTTTCTGTAAACTGGCACCTACCAGTGGAGAGCACGGGAAACTTATTCTTTTTTCTTCCTATCATTTAAAGGACCCTTCTGCTTTCTTTTGGATTGGAATGCATTCTGGTTCGAAGATCACTCACGCTGGATTGGAACATTTACTATCTTCAGTCTTAGCGGGAGTGGAAGGGTCCTCAGTTAAGATATTGGAATTTAGGCGACTAAAGGGCCTTAATGTGATGTGCTCAGAACTATGGAGTAGAAGTGGAAACGCAGACGGTGTCAGCTCAGACCTTAGTTGTGAAGAACTAGGGTCTTTCTATTGGGTGGTATTATTACCTTGTGAGGGATTAGTACCTAAACTACTCTCTAATGTCTTCATTCTATGAAACTTGGCTATTTAAGGGCAATGGCAGTTGTAATTCCCATATACACTACAAAGTGCGCAAGGAAATTGAATCTTAAGCTAGTTGTTATTTCCTTGCTTTGGTGGATTGTTGGGGTTATAATTTTGATTCTAGTTTATGTAATTAGGGTTTACCTAGAATTAGTGGTCAGATTGGGTGGATTTCCCCCTAGCTCTTGAGTCTGATTCTGGTTTTTGTTACCCTTCTTCTTCCCCTTGTTCTATGAATTCAGGCTGTTGGTTGTATTCTTCTATGCAATAACTTGGCCCTATTGGGATGAAGAAGGTTTGAAAAGGTCGATGTCAAAAGAAGGTAAGGGGGGTTGGTTGTTGTGCTAAGGGCCCTGGCGGAGAACAAAGGGTAATAAGGATTCTAAGGTGGGGGGCCACCATAAGAAGTGTTGGGACTATATGATGAGAATGTTCCACTGTTGGAGGAATGACCATTATACAAGGGGATGTGCATCTATTGAGAGGCATGGGTTCTTGAGTTAGATGTACTGGCACCTATGTGGGAGAGTTGTAACCTGCCATAAGGAAAGTTGGGGTTGTAATAAGGAATATTGTAATTCCCATATAAGGGTTGGCCATATGAAGTGCTAGCTCCACTGTAGTGATTGCCATACATGCTAGTACTAGGGGATAAGTTCATATAACCAAAGTGCAAGGGACCTAATAACACCATAAGCAACATGAGATGTCCCTGACATAGTTTTTTGAAAAGGGTTATGTCGAGGGGCATTGGGAATGACTAAATATAAATACCCTAACTAGGCATAAATAAAGTGAAAATGTTGTTCCATGAGGATAGCCTCATCTTCTAACTGAGGCATGGTGGTGGCCACATCCTTAGCAATAATGAGGAGGAGAGACTTCAAAAACCAATACAATAAGAGGGGGGCTTTTCACTTTATCTTACACAAACTATGTTGTCTACGCCACTCATGGATGTGATCCATAATATGGGTGGAGGTGGTTTGGTGACAACTAGTGATAATTTTGACTCTAGTATCATGACAGACTTATAATTAAAATAAAGTTAGTAAATCCTTGCCTTCGGAAGGACAAGCGGCTTCGCACCTTGGATATCAACTCAAAAGTGTGGTTAGTACCAACTATCTTGTCAATATACCACTTGACGGAGACCCCAACAACGACAAGGACGAGGACCCCAACAACGAGGACAGGAACAACGGCGAGGAACAACGACGAGAACAAGGACAAGGAGACAAGCCAGCCGCCCACCACCACCGAAGGAATAAAGATAGAAGGATAAAGAGGAGAAGCCACCGCCAAGGGGGGAAAAGCAGGGGGAGAAGCCACAGGACCGGAGCGTTGATTGATGACCGGCAACTCGACCAGCCGTATCACGTCTTTCAATTGGGTAAATTCCGTAATCAAAAGTGGCAAGGGTATGAAGGGCAAGACAACCTATCGGACCTATCGAGGTGGTAAATTCGCTAGTGAAAAGGTGGCTCCAGTCATCAGTTAGTCAATTTATCTGCATGAATCTGGCTAGGTAAGCTACCTTCGCAAGGTTCCATATCCAGATGCACCGATTCCCAAGTCATATAGTTAAGCAGTTGATGAAGCACTAGTAAGTAGCGGTAGAGAGAGGCTAGTTTAGGCAAATCAATCAATCCTCTCTAGTGAGGTGGGGCAATCTTTTCTCTCTCTCTCTAAGAGAATGGGGGGGCAAGTGATCGGTCACAGGCGACCACCCCATTATGCGTATCTAATTGATGGTCCAGCCCAGCAAAGCACGGAGTGGTGCTTCCTGAATCACATCACTGAATCAAATGCCCTTATTGGATGAAAGAAAGGAAGAAATAACCTTACACGCGTTCAATCATTGAGTTGGATACATACAAATGAAAGTTTTTTACCCTGATGGATGGATTATGCCTCAGACACCTGACAACCCAGGGTTTGCTTTAGACAAACCCGAATTTTATGAGCTTTTAATCGCTTCGCCCCTTCGGATGAAGGCACCCAGGCCCAAGCCGCAGGGAATTAGGCGCGAAAGCGAGTTGCCTATACACAATAAAGAGTTTTCGAACTCGATGGATGAAGAATCATACTTGGACCCCTGACAAACGAAGTTTCTCTTTATTAAATGAGTGCTTGGGGACGTTTTTCGGATCAACCGGAACAACCCAACAACCTGGGTGCCAGCCCTCAACCTGGTGCTTTAATATGGGAATCTTCGAACGAAGTCTAACCGCTTTAGATATGGCCTTTATATACATTATTTCTCCATAACACCTTTTTTATTTAGATACGGCATATCGGGCTTGAGAAACCCTTATTTTGGATAGAGGATGCATCCTTTTGGATTTACTACTGGATTCTTACATCTAGAGCGCTTGGGTTGGCACTTTGAACTGGACTCTTTACCTACTTTATTTATTTCTGTTGGATGGGACAGCCGTTGGATCATCGGAACTTCCCTTTTAATTAAATACTGCCATAAGATAAGAGATTTAATGGGGGTAAGCACATGGGAGTTACTTAGACCATTGCTATGAACCTTATCAGCATAATTACTTTCTGTTGGACAGCTAGTTGGATCGTCGGAACTGCTTGCCTTCTTGGATTGAAGAACTACAACCAGACCCCGGATATTGGAAAGAATGAATTGGGCACTTATAGCATTGGTATTCACTTTAGAAAGAAGCCTACTGGATTAATGTTAGTGCCATGCTACCAACCTGTACTGTTTTCCACCCTTTCATTGGCTCACTTACCCTTCACTTAGAAATTGGAAGGGCTCGCTTGGGTGTATGGGCATAGCATTGCTACCTTTACCTTGCATTACTTAAGTGTGTGCTACCAACCTGTTTTCCACCCTTTCACTACGTGCCTCACCAAACTTAGTTATTGAACCGGCTGCTTGCTTAGGCATTTACACCTTGAGTATCTACTTGGAACATAAGCCTACTTGATGATTACTTCTGTGTTACCGTTCCCACCTGCTTAACCAACAACCTATATTTAGCCTCACTTTACCAACTTAGGAATGGATGCTCACACCTCTGGCTTGAATAATGCTTAGTAAGTTAAGTAAGTTAGTGGTAAGTAGGTAGGGTAGCAGCACTATTGCTATTTACCCTTATCAGCCTACTTGATTACTTTAAGCGGCACATGAACAACCTTTCGTGGCGTGGCGTGGTGGGATTATCCTATCCTCAGAACTGCCTTTGGAACTACTCCCAGAACTTATGGGATCAAATGGGTGGGGGTCATAGCACTTAGAACATTTGTATTTAACTTATTCTATGCCTACCTTTAGACTGTCAGTTGGATAGCTACCCTATGAATAGGAACTACAGCCAGACCTACAATGTCCAGGTCTCCTCAACAATTAACTTAAGCCAGTTCCGTGTCAACCACTTCTCCCTAGGTAAACTTAATGAAATGGCCTAGTTAAGTAAGAATAAAATGAATTTTATTTCCCCGATAGCTCATGATTCCTTTTTCCCCTAAAAAAGAGGAGAGGATGTGACAAAGAAAAAACGTGAAAAAGGCATGCATGGTTCATTGGTAAACTTAATATATGAGACTGGTGACAATAGGCCTACCAAGATTCCGGTACTAGCTCTAGAGACAAGCCATAGTCTGTACAGTAAAGTAAGCCCACTGTAGAGAGTGAAAAAGATACAGTAAATCCTACTCCTACTAATGAATACTAATCCTCCCTCATCATGGAAACCTAATTTAACCTCATTGTGTAGCTCAACGTGTAGCCCCAGTGAGTAGGCGGTGTGAATTATCTGTAGTAACTGTCTGTGTTCCGTATCGGTAAGCATCTGTAGGAACCCGCGTGTTCCGTACTGGTAAGTGAGGTGAGGATCGAGGGAGGGTATAGGGCGGAGGGTAGAGTTGGAGGGTATAGGGTATAGAAAATGGGTGGCTTAGAATAGACCTTTATGGGTACGACAGATTAGCTCTCGCTCGATGGGGAGAACTCTCTCTATATTCAATAGAAAGAAAGCTAAGATCGACATCAACACCTGGCATCAACACTTGGATCGCCTCTTGGATCGAGTGCATTGACAACAGGCATTGATAAGCGGCATTGACTACAAGCATCGAGTAGCAGAATAAAGTACCGGCTATCATAGACCTCCTGACTTCTGGCCCTTCCTTGGCTTAAAGGCCCCCGTCCCTGGTGAAAGGCAAAGGTGAAATGTAAAAAGGTGGGCAGTAACAACCACAACCTCCTGTGAAAGGGTCATGGGTAGATAGTTGTAAAGGCCTGTTGAGCTAGCTGTCTCTGCTATGGCTCCAATGTCTGATTAAACATGTTTATTAGATGGGTAACTTCTATTCTCCTTCCTATCGGCTAAGGGGGTTACCTCCTCAAATGGACAAGGTCAACGTAGAGATGCGAGTCCTGAAATGGCCTATTTCAGAGATAAAATCCATATCTGTAAGGGTAAGGTAAGTAAATAGCCTTTTCAACTTGCCTTTTTCTTGGAATTGAATACGCATAGAAACCACCTGGCATTTCCACTGGACATGGAGTAGTACCGGCAGTGGATCACCACCTATTCAAACTTCTTTGTTGTGCCTGCCCCGACGACCGAACCTGCTGCTGAGGCCATTGAGAAATCATCTATATTTTCTGGTGGGTAGTAAGGCGTAGGGGAGAGGCTGTAGGGTGTAGGTAAGAGTGTACCAAATAAGGAGTTTCAGGTCCCGTAGTAGTTTGATGAAGCGGTCCCAAGGAAGAGTGTAAGGGGGGTGTCAATGAGGTAAGAGTCTCATAGGTTCCAAAGGCTAGTCCAAAGGGGAGGTATTAGGATGAGGTTACCAAGTCAGGCTAGTAACGTAGATATGCTAGTGAGTCAAACTCTATCCCCCGTTCGGTGGTGTCCATTTGTGATGTTTGATTTGTCGTTCCAAATGCATGTTTCTGATAGAGCTACTCACTTTAGTAAGAGCATTTATTTCCACTTAGGTGAGGTACAACCTTCTTTGTATGAAGGCTCTTACAATATTTGTTATTGCCTCTTGGATCGATTACCGGTATCAACACCCGGCATGGCCTACCTGCGAGTACCGATAATGCATGGGGAGAAACTGGATCGACTCTTTACCGGGGTATGGGTGGTAAGGTCTCCTCTCTAGCGATGATGGGTTCTCCTCTCCATGTTTGGATTAGTCCCATTGTCCTATTCCCATCCCAATCTATAGGGAGATTTACTTCAATTCCATTTTCGTCAATAAGAAACTCCACTTTATGTTCACCAATAAGGGTGGTATGTCATCCAATCCCCTAAACAATAGGTGGTTTCATTGCTCCACAACCTCAATTAGATATGAAGTTGTCATCTGGTCCAACCAACAAACATGCATATGGTGGTGCCTGCCCCAACCGAACTTTAGGCCATGGATAAACTCAATTTGGATTGGTGGTTCGTGGAATAATCGGTGACCAACCTCACACGACTTCTTTACACTCCTGATAGTGTAGTCCTAAGCAAACTTCTGGCCTGGGCCTAACCCAAGGTCTTTATTAGTCTTAGTAACCTGCCCTAAGGCCCTATGGGATATATAGTGAAAGCTTCTGTCTTAAGCTAATAGTATATTACTTGTATGGTGGAAGTTGCTGCTATGCTCATTGGTAAAGTGCTATGCTAATTTAGTGGAGCTATGTCGGGATATGTATGTGGGTGGACCCTCCCCTGTGTACCTTCCCTTCTTCCCGTCCTGTGCTGTCCCGTGGATTGATGGAGGTGTCATTGGCCGAATCTGCTAATGATAGGCCCGGACCACACGATAGAGGTCTTGGGGAATGGGTATAACTAAGGATCACACCTATTCAAATGGCAAGGACGTATCGATGCGATTCTCACGTAGAGAAAGGAAGGAGTAAGGGGAATGTTGATGGGTGCTATCTACAACCTCGACTGGGGACTACTCCGTTGTTCCCTCTGGCCTCTCCGATACGGCTGATAGCAGAATCAAAGGACGGGGAAGTATCATATTTGGAGATTTCTACTTATTCCAACCATTTCCAGTCAGTAAATGGTAGGGCATGGTAATGGTAGGGTAAGAAAGAGCCTTAGTCTTCAACCGGGCACGTGGTAAAGAGAAAAGATAACACACTTAGAAGAACCACCACCTGCTTACTGGGCATGCTGGATGATAACTTAGAATCACTACTTCTAACCAACCACCCTCCTGGGCATGGAAAATCGCAAACAGGTAACGCAAAATCCCCTCTTGGGCATGGTTCGAGAACTGTTTTCACACTGGGAGCTTTCTTTGTCGTCTATTGGTATCTTTTTATGGTTGGGTCTATGACTGGCATGACTACTTCATCTTGTCTCTAGAGCTAGTACCGGAGGAAGTCTCCTCTATGGCCGGAAAAGACTAAGGCTTTTTAAACAATGTAGAGATGCGATTCTAGCGTAGATATGCAAGTATCACGTAGAGGTGCGAGTATAATATGTGTAATGTCTTCAGGTGTAAACTATGAGAACTAACCTTTCCCTTTTTCTCGTTTATAGTAGTTCCAGCAGCATAAAGTAGCAGCATCAAATGCATCAATAGGATCGACAGCATCGAGTAAACCTCCTCTTGGGATCTCCTACCAGCTAGCATCAACACTTGGATCGACAGCATTTAAATACAGGAGAAACTTCCAAGTAAAAGCAAAAACCTCTTTATCAATAGAGTCATTAGAGAGAGAGAATCGCCACTATTAGGATTGAAATGTAGCTTACCAAGATATTAGGAAGCAGTGTGAGGAGCGGGATGGCCAGCCTGGATTAATTTGATTGATGGCAGTCTTATTAGAGGGGATTTATCCACTCGCCCGACCAAAGAAGGGCGAGGAGCGAGGGCCAGGAAGGAGCCGGGAACTAGAAGCCAGAAACTTATAGCCTTTTGTCTGTAACCGGGAATATGCTTGCTCGCCGGTCGATGAACCGAGCGCTTGCTTTTTATACTTGCCGGGAGTAGGGCAGCTAGGGTTAGAATTGTTGTTACCAGAAGGGAAGGAAGGGGAGGAAAGAGAGGAGTATTGTCCCATGTTCACAATTTCCAGTCAAAGAAAGACAGAAAGAAGGCCAATAGCTGATCATTCTCATCAGGGCACTTAGTTATTTTGTTGCACAACTTGTTCATGCAATTTTATGCACAATACTTCAAATCATTCAAACAACCAAATCTATCTCTATGTTCGTTATAGTTGTAGAGTTTCTTTACTTTTTGAAAGTCCCATTCCATATTCATCATCAGATTGCATATTCAGATTGCATATTCAGATTACAAATTACAATGGAAAAGTATCACGTAGATATGCGAGTATCACGTAGATATGCGAGTCCAAGTTAATAGTTACACGTCTATATGCTAGGATCATATATAAATGTCTTTAGTTCTTGTTGTTCAAATGGAAGGGTTACACGTCTCCATGCGATAAAGTTCAACGTAGATATGCGACCATCTCTGTTGAACTTAACTTCCGCGCTTCCGCATTTTATTAGGCCCCTGTAGCACACTACGCGTAGCTCTCGTGTAACCTCATCATCGGACCTCGTACGTGGTGTCTTTTCAATGGTAATACTCTCTAGCTCGACTTTGCAGCTATAAGTTCGGGAAGTTCAGGGTTCACAAACGGACTAGAAGCCATCGAAGAATATGCATCAACTCTGGGTCGACCAAAGACTCCAATCATAGGGAAACCATTGTACTTGCCATTGAAAGGTTAAACGCAAAGATGCAAGTATCATACGTTAAAATGTATAGAGCTGTAGAGTACAGCCCATGCACTATAGCAGCCTTAATCTCTATTTAAATCTAGATAGAACTTATGCACTAATTGTTAAGGTTTAACTACAGCCAGAAGTCTCCATTTCTTCTTTTGGAACTACACGGACACAACAACAACCACCTCCTTCCTGATCGATTTATCGTAAAGAACACAGAAACCGAGAAACACCTTAAGGAAATGGCATTATGACTAATTAACGTGCTCGGCGGTTATGCGGCGTCGTGTCCCCTTTTCGGTGCTGTAGCGCTTCTATTTTTCCCCCGGTCGCTTCTTTCAGTGTAAGCTAAATCAACGAGATGGCTTTTATATATTATATGGTACTACTTTCTCTACTTTCTTTTGTTTATATATGTTAGCCGGAGATGTATTGTGATTTATTTCTTAGATATAGCCGGACGTGTGAGTTCTTCGCAGTGAAAAGAATATATAGTTCATACCGATGTAAGTGACTTATTATACGATGCATTCTTCGCGCTTCGATATTTATTCATTTCGATCGATTTTTTCCGGGATAAAAGCACGAAATATTATTATATGGTGCATTCTGAGCGCTGAGATCGGTAAATTTACCAGTAAAATGCAAGCTTCATTACAGTAAATCTTCTAGCATAACGCCACGTTAAACAAGTAAAAATTACCAACTGGTGGAGATTACAGATCTCCACGACGACCTTCAGTTTCTATTTTAGTTGCCACTACCCAAGTTTCGATAGCTAGTACCTAGGTGACCATTCCTCCCTTGCAGTCTATGATAGTCCATAAACACTTCTCGCATGATCATTTTACCCTCATCAAGTGATTTTACTCGTTGTGTTTCCACCCTTCTTAGTCAAAATCCTCTTAAGGTATCCTTCAGTTATAACATTTCCTATGTTGGTCATCTTACCCAGTCATCACTTAATTATGTTACTACCTAACCTTCCCAGACTATTTGGATTAAATATATTAATAATGTTTTTTCATCTCCATCTAGTTTAGTTGTTTAGCCTAGACCTATCACATCTTTGGTGTTTGTTTCTCCACAACCAAAACCCTTAGGTTCAGTCACCCATGAGTTCTTTTAAACTCCTCTTTGTTAAGAGATTTCCAATATGATTCTCCCTCACAGTGTACCTACTTTTTCGACTTTTGATGGAAAAGGTAATGTGAGAGCTCACCTTACCCATTTTGCTATTATTTGTGAGGACCTTTAGTCTTGCCCAAATGTTATGGCTAAGCTTTTTCCTTTATCCTTATCTGATGAGGCCCTTTAGGGGGTTCATAACCTTCCCAATAGGTCTATAGGGTCTTTTCATCAGTTAGCCAACTCTTTCTTGCATATGTTTACTCTTGCTTCGATAAAGGAGTTTATCTTAGCTAATCTTATGATTGTAAAACCAGAAGAGTGGGAGTGTGCTACTGATTTGATTTGGCATTAGCAACTAACCTATTTGAAAGTCACTATACCCATTCCTGAGGATGAGCTTTGTAGCCCTTTGACTAAGGCTCTTAGGCTTTACCTTTAGATAGAGTTGGCTAAACATAAGCCTCTTTCTTATAAACAATATATTATCCATGCTTTAGAGCTTAATGGTGTGAACATCTAGTTCAACATAAAGTAGTTTAGCTGACCTTCCTCCAAGTAAAGATCTAATCATAATCATCCTACAGTCTAGTGTACTATACATTATGCCACTAGTAATGGTATGGTTGAGTCCTCACATCCTCTTCTAGCTATTTCCTAGGCTCCTTTACCTATTTTCCATCATGTTGTCATTACTTCACATGCTCTTAGTCATCCTCCTATTTCTATTTCATATGCTCCTACTATTTGGATTGCCCAACATCCAGTTCAGTCTAGTCAATCAGGTTAGTCTAGTCAGGGCTGCTACTTTATAGCCTATTACATCATTGAGTTCTCAGGAAACTACTCCATTGTAGTCTCCCTCTCACACACATCTATAGGGTCATAGTCCCTAGTTTATATATCTTCATTATGATGGGTCTTAATTTTTTTTGCACTTATCATAATCTTCCAAGCCATGTTATGGAAGATTGTTTCATTTATAAGCAGTTACTCGCATAGTAGGCTTAGTCGAGTAACACCCAAACTTATAGACCTCTTCAACCTTTTACATTACTTGATATGATTGATTGATGAACACTTAATACTCATGGTGGATTTAGAAACTGCTTCATTAACAGAATAATAGACTTTTTATACCCTAGTCTTTGTATGGGCTACCTCTTCTTCCCCTGCTGGTGTATACATTGCACCCGCCGTTGAACCCTGTAACCAAGACCCTACAAAATATATCTATTCGACTTGCTCATTACGAAATCGAAAGCTAAGGCGCAACAATCTCACCTCACATTTCTCTGACATTGACCTAAGCACCACGGGTGAGTACGCCTACCTCTCATGAAATCATAAATTGACCTGGTTCAGAACGATTATTCCTCTATATACGATATATTATTGCTATTTACAACATTGACCATACAAAGCCTTCGCTATTGACAACATTAACCCGGGTGGGGCCTTCTTCCTTCGTCCTCTATCTCGTACTCCTAGTGCTCCTACGCCGTGGGTATATCCAATATGCTACTGGGACTCCTTCTCAATCAATCTCGTTAGTGGTGTATCAATTAAGACTATATGCCCTACATTAGGAATTCAGCAATCTTAGAGACTCCCCTTCTACTTTACTCATACTATATTATATTTACTATCTTAGCAATCAATAGAGGAATCAATAACATCTCATACTATACTTATACTCAACTTATACTATTTTAGACTAGATACATTATAAACCTTATAAACTCCTTTAGATTCTACTTGATTAGGTCGTCGTGGATATTTTATCGTCGCAGTTCGCTTAGCAAAACTCCGTACCTCTATAATTCCATCGCAGTTCAGCGCATTTCGTAAAAGAGTTCTGGGTTCGTTTAAGAGTACTGGGGTGATCGCAGTTCTAAGCAGTGATACAAGGCATAGGCCTCCACCTACAATCAAACGAAGGTGCCCACCTTTTGTAATATGCTTTTAGGGAAGACAAAAACTTATCCGGTGTATATGGCTCGTTTCTTCCTCACTTAATGACCAGTCTATTGCCCCATTCTATTTCCCCATGAACCATGACCCATAAGGCGATTACCCATTCTATTTCCCCACCAGCCATGCCATCCAGCAATCGTGGGAGCAAGGGGAGCAAATTATTTGCCTCGGCGAGTGGGAGCGGCTCTCTTCTGCCTGGAGTTCAGATTACTTGGGGAGGTACCATGCTGAAGATACTTATTGATATCATTGTACCAGGAGTCAGTCTGAGCGGACACATAGAGAACTTCCTGCATGTAGAGTGACAGCTCATTCTCCCAGCCTTCCTCTGATGATTCAGCTGGGTCCAATGCTTAAGCTGCCAACCTACACAGGCCTTAACCTCTGACTATGGTAACAGGTTTTAACTCTAGATCGTATTCCTTCCTGGATGGTGGTCATCCAGTTTCTCTTCGTTCGCCGAGTTTTTTCTGCACGAATAGTGACCTCACTGCTGGGTGGGGTACTATCACCTACCTTGGTGTGCTTCTTTAGAATCTAGGGTCTTAATTGCTTTATTGCCTTGTCAACAATGAAGGCCTGTTTCTAAATTGCTGGATAATTCAATTTAGCCTCTTGTAGACCAGTGCTAATGAATTAAATTGGGCACTCAATCCCGTGCTCATCTCTCTGAGTGAGCACTGCCGCAAGGGAATGGTCAGATGCTAAAGTGTACAGTGAGAAGTATTTACCAAAGTCTGGGCTGTGTAATGCTGGAGCTGCGGGGGCAGCCTTCACCTTGTAAAAGGCTTCCTTTTCAACAGAGGTCAACTGGAATTGCGCGTCTTTTTTGATCATGTGTTGAAGAGGCTTTACGATTTAAGCAAAATAAGCTACAAATCTTAGTACAAAATTTATATTTTTCAATATAGATTGCATAGATTTCTTACTGTTGGGCATGGGAATCTGCATTATGACTTTGATTTTTTCTGGATCCACGGAGATCCCATCCTTATATATGATGTGCCCCAGCAGTTTTCCTTATTAAACAGCGAAGACGCCTTTTATTGGGGTTCAGATATATATCATATTTTAAGCACCTCTCAAAAATCTGTTTCAGATGGTGCAGGTGATCTGACCTCTTCTTGGAATAAACCGTGACGTCATCGAGGTAGACTACGACGCTCTGACCGATTAATTCTTTAAAAGCAATGTCCATAGCACGCTGGAATGTAGCACCCGCGTTAATTAGTCCAAATGGCATTCTGCGGTAGGCATATGTTCCCCACTTCGTGCGGAAGGTAGTTTTCCATCGGTCAGATTAAGCTACTAAAACCTGATTGTAGTAATAGAACCCATATAGTAAGGAACACATCTCAGAACCAGAGACGAGTTGGAGGATCTGCTCCATTGGAGGAACAGGGTAGTTGTCTTTGTCAGACGTATTATTCATATTCTGGAAATCTACACAGAGTCTGATTTCCCCTGACTTATTTCTAACAGGCACCATATTTTCTACCCATTTTGAATGGCGCACTTTGAATATGATCTTAGCATCTCAAATTTTTTCAATTCCTTTTTGGATTAATGGCTCCAACGTCGGATGAACCTTACGAAGCTTCTGTTTAAAAGGCTTTGCGCCTTCCTTGAGGGGAATGACGTATTGTATAATCACGTGGTGTCTAACGTCTTCAGATCCTCATAAGTCCAAGCAAAGACAGATGTTTACTTTGTGAACAGCAGAATGAAGGCATGCTTTTTGGTTTCAGTGCAGCATGTTCCCAAATTTATGAATTTGGTATTTTCTCAGGTACCTGGGTTGATTAATACATGAATCATGGAAGAACTATTTGTCTTTACGTTAACAGCCAATTGGAACTTCAAATTTATATCGAATCGCTTTTCCAAAGTAAATACTCTTCTAGGTACTGGGTTACCTTTAAAGGTATCTGCGTCATTTCTGTACAGCCTTTTCATGTTTTTCATCATCGATGAAAGCATCCTTGAAGGTGTCGGCATTGGTGAGGAACTCGGTGATCTGTTCATCATCATTGAACTCCCTCCAGTTTGTTATGTTTTCGGGTATTGAAAGCCTGAAAAGCAAGTCAACAGAGAACCCATTATTAAATGAATGGGGCAAATATCGAAGCTACGTTAGCCAAAGTGTCTGCGGCAGCATTCTTCGAGCGAGGAATATAAGTAATATGAAATGCTTTAAAATTATCAATTCATTTCCATACCTCCTGCTGGTAACCTTTGAAATGCGGGGACATATAGTGTATGGAGTTCCTTACCTGTCTGACAATGATATCTGAGTCACCAAAAACCTTTAAGCATTTTACCTTTAGGTAAATAGCTTTATTAAAACCTTGAACCAAGGCTTCGTATTCCGCGGTGTTGTTGGTGCACTCAAACTCTAATCGGCAGGAAATTAGAGTCTTCATATTATATAATGGCTCTTATAGAGCTCGTTATTGTTGTAGTTCCGACGACCTTTCCCCTTTTTCCTCTCACCTCTAGTCAAAGCCACTAAGCCCAGCAAGTAATAACAGGGTGGGTGGTTAAGTTTGGGGTTCAATGGGTGCTTGAGATGATGGGTTAACTGTTAGCAGGGTACTACTCCTCCCTATGGCCTATCCAATATGGCAGTATAAGCAGAATATTCAGTCCATTCATGCTCCCTTGATTGGGTAAACCTCACTATCTCAAGGGATAACCTCTTGAAATGAAAAAGATAAACTTAGACATGTCAGTATTATATTATTAAGTTCACATGCGTTTAGAACTACTAGCTTAAGTCCATCAATGATTGGCATTGATTGACCAATAAATTCCTTACTTAAAATAAAGATTGTATGGTTAAAACATAGCCTAACGTGTAATGCTTATTAAGTCACCAACATGATGGCTCCAATAAAAATGTATTATTCAGGTTTAGATGGGGAACTTCTCTTTACTTCCTATTGGCTATGGATAAGTGGGCCTTTGAAGGGGGGGGGTGAAAGGGCATCCCGCATAGAGCAATTCCTAAAGTTTATCCAGGTAATGAAAATATAGGTATTAATCAGGGGAATTCTCCGAGTGCATGACCCAAGAGAGTGAGCTGCAGTTTGTGCAAGTGCGCATAGGATAAGGCCCTCCCAAGGGTAGTTGTATAGTAAACAGTATTTACCCCTATAAGGGCTGATGTAGACTTATGCAGATCCATATAAAGATCTGACTGGCATATAAATTGAACTTGTCCATATGAACAATACAAATAGGGATAATATTATATACTAGTATTTTACTATTTGCCAATATTCTTGGGTTGATCGCTTGCATAGAGCATAGAAGAGTATGGAGTGGGCTTGAATCCACTTGCAGTAGTCTTCAGAGAAACAACAAATGAAAATAGTCTATATACAATATACAATGGCAAATCTAAGTTTAAAAAGTTTCACTTGTCTGTAACTAGATCTACTGGGACTACATAACTAATAAAATATAAAGCATCGTATCATTTGTCTGTCTCATCTGATTCTTAAAAAGGTAAAACATAAATTGAATAAGGTCATATACATGCACTAGAGATAGCCATTCATTTATAATGATGCATATGAAGTTTCAATCCAACAATGCAATGGGTGTGTTATGGGATGTGACAGTTAAACTGATGTTTTAAGACGAACTGTGCAACTCAGGGTAAAATGAATTCGATCGGTTGGCTCTTAAGGACTAATCCTCCAGCACCTCTATTCAACACCTTCCAGCATATCAATAAGTTTCTGTCTTGTCAGTTATTTTCCCCCACCCAATAAGTCACTTAAGATTTTGGCATCAATATTATATATTCTATATGTCTATGTGCCTTAAAAAAAAATTGAATCTTTATGACACAGAGTGAGATAACTCACAAAAGTAAAAGGCCGAGGATAAAGTATTATAAATAAAAACCTCAGAAGGCAAATAAAATATGAATTTGATGGTCCAACCAAATGTAAAAACCCAATCATAGTCTCCAAAAGTTCCTCATTTGAAGGAAGAGCACCCTCCTGAAGAGCACATATGTTGGAGCCATCTATGCTTCTATTTAGTCAACTAACCATGGATCTCAATACCTAGGACCAAATTCACTGAGGAATTGGATCTTAGTAAATAAGGTCAACTGAATCAATTTGTGAGGCTACTACCATCTAGGCCTCTTATGCTCTCACCTATACACCTAGAGGATCTTATTATAGGGAAGTGAGGTCCCCCATACTCAATCCTTTAAGAGATCCTGCCTGCGTGTGATAGGACTGGGTTGGGCTGAGCCTTGTATACGTAGGTAGATTGGTTTCCTTGGTAAAGAGTATAGAGTAACACATAAGTTAAAGAAGTATGCATATACAAGGTGAATACAAAGCGAATACAAATGGTTTTGTGGTCGTGCCAGCCCACCCAAGAGCCTGTTAACTCTCAAAGTTCAGGCAAGCATATAAACTAAAGTTCCTGCTAGCAATGTAGTTTAAATTCCTAATAGTGGTACCCCAAAAAGGTATTGTGAGTAGGCACTAAGCAATTAATTCAGTAAACTAGGTAGAAGGCAGGTATATATCTTCCTTCCCTTAAGATGGGTAGGTCTTATGGTAACACAAAAGGTTAGGCTCCTCTTTCAACAGCTGTTGTTCCAAGCAAAGATATTTTAAATGCTTATATTCTTTTTGCCACCAGGTACTTCTTTTCAATGTAACTGAAGTTCACTAGGCCCTTCTTCATTTATTTGTCCTCTGGTATGGCTAACTTTTATTGCCCTCCCGGTCTGGTCCTTCTTTTAAACAACAAAGCGAATGGGTGTAATTTGGAATGGTGTAAATGCGGTGGAATAGGTCGTAATATGAAATAAATCAATTTATAAATAAATTGACAAACTCCATCAGTGGGTCCACCCCCACCAACTATCTTTGGAAGATCTATATTTATTAACAATGGGACTACGCGCTAGTGGTGCTGTATGTGGTGCCTTCCTTTTCTCGGGTCTGTGTTGGGACCCGTAGTGATATGATTCTTTTAGCATATTATTTTATCTTAGGCAACAGCCTAAATTAGATAATATATATTATACGTATAAATGCGACATCATGTGGGATGGATTTATATATAATTAATACTTGACTCAACATAAAGTTATCAACTTGACTAATGATAAATATATGAATAAAGATATTGCATGGTAGATCATCATCATACCAAGAGGGCTTCTTAAATGAATATTGAAGAGATTTTCATTAATAAATCACCTTTATCCTAAAAATCATGCATCTACCCACAACCATTAGGCAAGGAATCAAACATACTACTTACCTGAACGAAGTAAGGCTAAGGAAAACACCTTTACTTTGACACCTAACTGAACCAACACTAGGAAACTGGTCCCCCCCTTATTTATATATATATATATAAATAAGACAGGTTGTTGGTCCCTCTCAGAAGACATTCTATTAGTGATATCAAAAGATGGGGCAATTTCTTGATCCTTACACATGAGGAAAGCGATAACGATCCGTCAACATCAGGCCGGTAGCAATCAACGCTATCATCAAGATAATCATATTTGTGTAATAACCAAGCTCTTTAAACAGGCTCTTCTTTCCTCTTTATTTCAACAGCGCTCCTATTACAACACATGCTCTAAGCAAAGGTTATTAATAAGGTTATTAATGCTGATATAATGTTTAGCCGCTTGGTACTCCTTTTCAATGCAGGAGAATTATTATACTAGGTACTCTTATTTTCTGTGTCCTCGGGGTAAGGCTATCATTTATTTCCCTCCTGGTCCCTCCCTATTATTTTATTTTAAGCGATAAATTTCCTACTTATGTTGCATTAATAACTTCATTATTTATATAGCCTTCCAACATTGAGGAGTTTGTTACAGTGCAGGATGGCATGATGCCATGACATAGGAGGACAAAGTCCCCCATCCTCAAGAATTATTTTGGGGAGGTAGTTCCAAGACCTATCGGTAAATTAGTGATTTATTTAAGATGGCTGGACAAGATCAAGAGTGTCGTTGATGGGAGCAATGAAAAGTACAAGGCCAGATTTGTTACCGGAGGATTATCTCAGAAAGAGGGAGTTTACTATGACAATACTTTTATGGAGCTAGGTATACCTTTATCATAGCCATCATGTCTTTAGCATATGGACTCAGAAATAGAATCAGTTTATTTGAACGCTATACCCCCCCCTTGTCTCCCCTCGGGAGGAGGGATATCGTCTGTAGTCCCCTTCAGACTACATTTTACGGTGACTCCTGACTAGCCACCGCTTCGCTGTTTAAAGTATAATTTTATCTTATTTATTTATAAATTTTTATTCTAAGGAGAGACATTTAATTATGTTATTTTAAGACTGGTGAGATGTGCATCAGAGATATATATTCCCTTTTTGGAGTTTCTATGGGCAAGTTCATAGATATGCGATATCGTATAGATAAAATTATAGAGACGATTTTTCCTTTTTGTGTTGTTTCTTGGGTTCCTTACAACAACTAGGCCCTTACACAACAACCGTGAAAGCCAGAGAAGAGTGCCTGGCAGCCTTCCGTGTCAACTAGAGATGCTAGTCTCATATAGAGATAGATCTTAACATAAAGAATCTTAGGTTTTTTTACCCTTCCAACAACTACTACTCAGTAGGGCTTATTCATAGGAATTTATTTTACTTGGATTTTTCATTTTATTATTGTTCTAGGGAATTAGACGAAGTTAAATAATCAGGTCCAACGATAAACCTTTGTTTGTTATCGCGCTGCGAACCCTCCGCTCTTGGTATATCTTATTATATATATATATATATTGGTATTGAGATCGTTATAGTGACACAACAAGTAGATATGCGAGTCCAATTGAAACAACGTAGGCGAGTCTTAATTTAAACACTCTTTCAACACTCAATGTCTTTAGAACCTATGATGCTTATTACATTACCAAAAAAACTGAGAGACAATTACTTTTCTTGGCGCTCCCACCATACATATGATAATTGGTTGTCGGAGCCTGCCTTTAAGAAAGAAAGGAGGAGACCTTTCACTATAGGGTACCATGCATGGAGTAAGGCCTGAGAAAGATTTATTAAATAAATAAAAGCAGTAAAAAACAAAAAAACAACTACTGTAGAGACTTGTGAAAGAAGGCCTGTTAGAGCAGGCGAGAGCAACAAGCCTCGACGATTATATCAGCCATCAAGGCCCGCAATCAAGCCAGCTTCCACTCTGTACCCTTTCACCCCACCCTGGCTAAAAAGCTAACAAGCAGCCGATGGGTTCAACCAGTTGACCAGGCTCTTTCGGGTTGGAGCGGCATCAGGTCTTGCACCATAGCCAATAGGGCCCAGCCGAGGGATGGATGGAATAACCCTTTCACTGCAGAATTAATCAACTTTGCTAAATATAAATGCGAGTTATGTAACCCAGATGGAGTATAATACCACTTGTTGAATGCACTCTCATTGAATGCCTTATTTTGTGTATCCGTTCATTCTCCAGGGCTCATACCGTAAGGCAATAATGGTGTGGCCCAGGATCGCAGTATCCATACAGTCCGACCGAGTATCAAAGCCCATGATGCAAGCCCGGTCTCCAATCCAAACCAGGAGCTTTATCAATCGAGGAGCCCAGCCAAACCCAGCCCGAGTAGCCGAGTGTCCCACCCCAGCAAAGATTGTCATAAAGGTGGTGGATTTAAACCTGGGAAAAACTACGAGAAATGCATAATAGTGTTAATAAAGAATGATAAGACCCGTTCGTTAGGTGCCCAGTGCACATAGTGCCTAAGAAGGTTGTTGGGTTGGATATGGCCAGAGTTAAAAAGAGACTGGAGTTGACGTTCAATTTAAGCAGCCTTCCGGGTGGGCTGGCTTAGCTGTCCCGATTAGAGAGGCGAAAGCTGGCTGGGCTGGCTGCGGGGATTCCTATTGTTTTAAGCTGGATGGACCACGGGTAGGGGATTTCTTGCTGGATCAATCGGACAAAGGGAAAGCCACTTTAGATATTGCCTTTATATGTGTTATTTATTTATACCACTGGATTCATGAATCACTTAGTGAGTCGGGACTGCGGCCTTATCCGGCTATCTCGCTATCGCGCCACGCATGATAAAAGTACGTGTCTTTTAAGTGGAGTGACGTTTTCCCGGTTATGCGCTACTCTATTATCCCTATTAGTTACCGAAATGATACGAGTCATTACGATCCAGGAATCTCTCTCATAGACTCTGATTCTACGAAGTATGGCCAAAGGTGTTCATCCGGTCCGGTTAGACTCTCTCTCTAGTTACCAAAATGATACTTATATTTATTTGGATTTATTTATTAGTCCCAACCAGCCAAAGGGCGGCATAAGTGTGATCTGCCCAAAAAGAAGGAGATCCATCAGATAAAGTTATTCTACGTGAACCTGGCCCTGAACTGGTAAATTCAGGAAGAAGGGGTTATAAGGTCAAGACCTATTGGACCTATCAATTATAAATTAGACTATCATACCTTGCTCCCCTCCTGCTTCGACCTACCTTGCGGATATTGCCTAACTTACCGCTTCAATCTCTCTTGCTGCCTTCGAACTTATATTGACCTCGATTTATACCCTATCAATCTTATTGCCTGTCTATCTATCTTTACCTCCTGAGATCTTCGATCTTGCTACCAGAGCAGCACCGCCGGAACTGGTCCAACTGAATGAAGAACACGGGACGTTTCGCTTATGTTATGTTATATACCCCCAACAGGGGGGAGCCAGGTGGGAGACTGAAAGAATACGAACCGAATAACTTCTTTAGAGCGACGATACCTGTCCGTCGCTGCTTACCAGCTCTATCGACCTACTTAGAGATTATATGAGAGATTCTATTTACACCTCCTTAACTTTCGACCTGTAGAAAATGATCACCAAGAACTGTGGACATGCACCTAATGAATGTCCACAGTGACCATAACAACCGCAGTTCATTGAAAGCCCACAGTGTAAGAACGTACCTCCCTCCTGGGGCTATCAACAAGTACCACCTCGCTTATTGGCGACTCCGTCAGCTTACCGCAACTAAAAAGCCATTGCTAGCTTGGTTAAGAATAGGGAGAGTGTTATTTGATCAAGCACGAATTCATTTTTAGTAATTTATTCTTTACTATATGGTAGGGCAGTATACCTATTTATTTTTCATGGCTCGGGGAAGCAAAATAACCTAGTTCGATTTATTCCTCATTCGGCCTTTTAACTCTTATCTTATATGCGTTTGGACAACTCCGGGCGGTCGTTCTTCTCAGGCCAGCACTAACGGATCGAGACCTCAATTGAGACTTGTCTTTCAATTATTGATAACTGCTTAGATCTAGTCTCTTTACCTGCCGGATATATTATCTCTCTCTCCTCGACCTTGGCACCTAACGAACCATCCCACCCATTATACCCATCGTTACACACAGTTAACCCGTTCGGTTGTTACCCGATGGATTGCAAGGGTAAAGCCTGTTGGTGATTGCATCACTGCGCGATAGAAGACAGAAAGAGAAGGTGAGGTACGTGTTGTTAAGAACCCTAACTTTACGTGAGTTAAAAAGGTACGATTCCCTGGTAATTCCGGTGGTGAAAGACAAAAGGATTCCAAGCAAAGGGAGCACAAGCAGCTCCATAAGCTGTTGAAGGAGCGTTATTCCCAACAGACTAAATTGAACCAGCTTCCCAGCATCACCAGTAGTGTAACCAACATCAATTGAAGGAGCATTTCCAAGATCATTAGAATTGGATCATCCCGAGAGCCCTTTTCCAGCAGCCTTCCCATAAGCACCAGTTTAACCAATATTATTATTTTCAGCCAAAGCAGCATCACAACAAGCATCATTTCCATAAGCAGCAGTTGAAGGATCATAACTAGCCTTTTCATAAGCACCAGTTGAAAGAGCATAATTACCAATAGTTACAGTTATAACCCGCACTGGTTAAACCAGCGTTTCCAGTATCATTTGAAGTAGCAGTTGAAGCAGCGTCATTACCAGCACCCCAGTTGAACCATTCTAATTTAATTATTCCCGGCATCCCCAGAAGCACCAGTATAAGGAGCCATTGTTCCCAGCATTTCTATAAGCAGTTGGGCACGCACGGGATTGCCTCCGTTCCAAGATCATTACCAGAAGTGGTTTAAGGAGCATAATCAGTTCCCATATAATTCAAAGAAGAAGCATAAGTTGAAATGGAATTATTTTAATAGGCAGTTGAAGAAGCATTGTTCCCAGCATAAGTTCCAGGAGCAGTGGAAGGATAAGTTCCATCATAAGTTGAGATGGTCATTCCTTTATTCCCAGCCTAATCAGAACCAGCAAAAGTATAGTTGAAACGGGATTCTTAGCAGCATCACCAGTTGAACCGGACTCATCATAATTATTCCTGGCAGCACAACAAGCAGCCCCATCAGAACCAATTGAACCAGTTTAAGTAGCAATATTCACAATAGCAGTTGAAGGAGCATAATCCCAAGCTGCACAAGAACAGGCACAGGGGTACCGCCCAAAAGCTGAAATAAAATAGGTATCATAATTCCTAGTAGTCTAAGTTCCATGAGCACCAATTGAACTGGCATCGGAATTTCCAGCATTCCAGTTGAATGAGCAATATTACAAGCGCAAGTATAGTAGCACCAGCAGTACAAGGAGGCCCGGCATCATCATTATTATTATTCCCAGCAAGCATAAGTAACACCAGCAGGACAAGGAAACATTAAGATGTGCTAAGGTACTTCATAGGTTGGAGTCATTAACTCTTTATGGGACTACAATGTTAAGCGGGATAATATATATGATATCTCCAAACAGGGCATCCATACCTCATTAGGACTCAATCAACTATACAACCAGAGATTAAGGATGCGGTAGAGAGATTCTTTCTCATGCTGGAGGAGCCGGAACACATAAGTTTAATAGTCTGGGACTAAGAATAGATTGTATTGGCTTAGGACGTGTCACGGAGTCTGGGACTAGGATCTTATTGGCGATAAGGGTAAGCTGGGGAACTAAGGGAATCTCTAGCCATTAAGTCATAACGGGGCAAAGACCTATTTTTACCGGTAGAGCGAGGGTATTTCGGAGCCTAACACACATTAACAACACGTAAGCTAGGAGAGATATCTTATTTTGGAATGGGCAGGATACGCCGCCGCTATCGCTCATTTATTGTGTGGCTTGTATTATTGTTAACGGGCAAGAATAAATGTTTATCCTATGGATGGGCTGCTAAGAACGTATGGCGTGGCAATGACTAGGGTGAAGGATGAAATCTATCTCAATAGCATTATTGCCCCAGTTGAACCGGCCTTCCTGGCAGCAGTTAAACGAGCAGTTACAAAAACAGTCTCGGCATAAGCATAATTATTATTCCCAGCATCATTTGCCATAGCATTTCCAATAGCTGTTGAAGGAACATCCCCAGGAGAGCGAGTTACAACTAACCCACTCACACGCCCCATCGGTCAAAAGGGTAAGGCCCCACAATAACCGGCCAACACGCCACATACACTCGGCAAGAAAACAAATACCGCGATTGAACGTACCGCAGGAAGTAATAAGGTACCGCACCTGCTGGGGAGGGCACACCCCACAATTGCCAACTCAACTTCACCACGCCGCGCTTTCAGTTAAAGTCGCATTCAACCCGCTTTCCCGCTTTCCGTTCACCCATGCTGTTCATGCTGTTATTGATGTTATTGCTGTTATCAATATCAGTCAGAGAAGATAAGATAATAGTTGTCCACCTTCTAAACCCTTATTGCGCTTAGACTATAGTAGTGGTCGTCCAAACCTTGCCGCATTGATCCAGCAGCCCAATAAGTGTAATTATGGTTAAGATGGATTTTTTAATACTGACCACTAAACCCTTCAACTCCGGCCGAACCCGACAACCAATATGACCCCGGCCAATTAGTAGAGCCCGACCAATTGTTATACCAATTTGAATTAATCAGAGCCCCTTTTTCAATTGATACAGAGCCAGGACACCCGGGAAGAAGAGAGAATAAGAAGGCTGATAAAAAAAAAATAGGAAGAATGAAGGGGCAACAAGGAGGGCGAGGAACGTAGTCGCGAAGACCAATAGGGAGAGGAATGAAAATGAAGTAGTTAAT